>ERZ838516.2157-NODE-2157-length-22191-cov-36.595501_pt1 | contig 22191 bp, 16 predicted proteins | sample MGYA00519910_ERZ838516 | MGnify/ENA primary metagenome ERZ838516 (study PRJEB31850, sample SAMEA3708837) | human gut metagenome | biome: human gut; feature: human-associated habitat; material: faeces | place: China | collected 2014 ... | reverse complement strand
TGCGCAGGTCAAAGCCCATCAGGGTGGTAAAGGCAATGATGGCAAAGGTGCCGGTACCCGGGCCCATAATGCCGTCGTACAGGCCGATGCCCAAACCGATGGCCAGCGCCAGCAAAACCTTTTTCAGGTCCAGCGTGCCGTCGTCCCGGTTCTCATCCGGCAGGTTGCGCTGCCACAGGATGATGACCGCCGCCACCGGCAGGATGATGAACATCATGGTGCGCAGCATCTCGTCGCTGAGCAGCAGCACGATGTGCGCGCCCAGCGCACTGCCCGCAAAGCTGCCGATGGCTGCAAGAACGCCCACCTTCACGTTCATGGCACCGCTTTTGAAAAAGCTTGCCGTGGCAAAGGTGGTGCCGCAGGCGGCGCTGAACTTGTTGGTGGCATAGGTGTAGTGGGGCGGCAGCCCGGCAAACAGATAGGCAGGCAGACTGATCAGCCCACCACCGCCGGCTGCCGAATCCACAAAGCCTGCAAAGCCGGTCATCAGCATGAGAAACGCCATCATCCACGGCGAAATCGTGATACCCATTGTTATAATTCCTCTTATCTTTCCAAGTCGTTTGTTCTTTTTCAGGGGACGCGCGCCTCAGACCATATAAAACCTCCCCTCGCAGGGCAATACACAGCCCGGGATACCCGCGCACAGCAGGGCATCTCCGGGCACTTTTTGCAATTTTAGAAGTTATTATTACAGATTGTTTTTAAAGAAGCGGTATGCGTTGCGCCAGTAGATGGCCTCTACCTCATCCTCGGTAAAGCCTTCGCGGCGCAGTGCCTCGGCCAGCAGCGGCATATCTGCCGCCGTTTCCAGCTCGTGCTGACCGCCGATGCCGTCAAAATCGCTGCCAAGGCTGATGACCTCAATGCCGCCCACCTGCTTGAAGTGTGCCGCGTGCTTTGCCAGCCGCTCCACCGTGCTGCGGCAGAGCTTCGGGTGTGCCGAGTCTGCGTCCACAAAGGAAGCGCAGTAGTTCAGCCCTGCAATGCCGCCCTTTTCTGCCAGCGCGCGGATCATCTCATCGGTCAGGTTGCGGTTGTGGGGCGACAGGGCACGGCAGTTGGAGTGACTTGCCGCAAAGGGGCGGGTGCTGTGGTTTGCGATGTCCCAGAAGCCCTTATCGGAAAGGTGGCTCACGTCTGCGGTGATGTGCAGCTTTTCCATCTCTTCCAAAAAGGCAAAGCCTTGCTCGGTCAGGCCGGTCTCGGTGTTGGCCACCAGCGGCCCGCCGGGGTTTGCGTTGGGGGATGCCAACTCGTTGGGGTAGTTCCATGTCAGGGTCATCATGCGCACACCCAGTTCCTGCAGCCGCCGCAGCACGCCCAGACTGCCCTTGCAGCAGCCGCCCTCTTCCACCGTCAGCATGGCGCTGAGCTTGCCCTCGGCGCGGTTGCGCTCAAGGTCGGCGGCGGTGTACACCGGGGCGATCTTTTCCGGGTAAGCTGCCATGAGCCGCTTGAAGATGTCGATCTCCTCTAGCACGCTTACCAGCGGGTCGGCCCCGGGGGCGGGGTCGGCCAGATCCGCATAGGCCGCAAAGCATTGCAGCAGATAATCCCCCTGCTGCAATTTTTCAAGGTCGATATGCAGATCGTTGTGCAAAAAGCTTTTGGGTGCGCCCGCCTTTTCGGCGCGGCGCAGTTTGAGCAGGGTATCGCAATGCAGATCCCAAACCTTCATGATGGATACACTCCTTTATGCTTCTTCTCCCAGCAGCTGCAACAGCTGTTCGGGGTTCATGGACAAAATCGCGCCGTCTGCCCCACCGGTAACGGTGTCGGCCAGCGACTGCTTGGCCTGTTGCAGCTCCACGATCTTTTCCTCAATGGTGTCCTGCGCGATCAGCCGGTACACCTGTACCGGGTTGCGCTGACCGATGCGGTAGGCGCGGTCAGTGGCCTGATTCTGCGCGGCAAGGTTCCACCACGGGTCGTAGTGGATGACGATATCGGCGGCGGTCAGGTTGAGACCTGTGCCGCCCGCCCGCAGCGAGATGAGAAAGACGTCCGCCTCGCCCTGATTGAACCGGCGCACCTGCTCGGCGCGCACCGGCTTCGGGGTAGAGCCCTGCAGGGTAAAGTGGCTTACCCCGGCTTCGTCCAGCCGTTTTGCCAGCAGTTCCAGCATGGAGGTGAACTGGCTGAACAGCAGAATGCGGTGCCCGCCCGCCACCGCCTCGGTGACAAGTTCCAGACAGGCGTCCAGCTTGGCGCTGCTGCCTGTCCAGTTGTCTGCCACAAGGCGCGGGTCGCAGCAGATCTCCCGCAGCCGCATCAGCACGGCAAACACGGTCATCTTGTCCTCCGGCTTTGCCGCCCGCAGCTTTTCCCGGGCGTCCACCACCGCCGCCAGATACAGCTTGCGCTGCTCGGTTTCCAGTTCAACGCGGCGCACATTCTCGGTTTTGGGCGGCAGCTCCCGCAATACCTCGGACTTCATGCGCCGCAGGATGAAGGGGCCGGTGAACTGGTTCAGCCGCCGCACGGCGTTGGCATCCTCGTCCTGCACGATGGGCTTTTCAAACCGGGCGCAGAAGGTCTTGTAGGGGGGCAGATACCCCGGCATCAAAAAGGAGAAGATGCTCCACAGTTCGCCCAAGCGGTTCTCCACCGGGGTGCCGGTCAGGGCAAAGCGCACCCGGCTGTTCACCCGGCACACCGCCTTGTATTTCTGGGTGGTGTGGTTTTTGATGGCCTGCGCTTCGTCCAGAATGCAGGCGTAGAAGCTTTGCCCGGCATACAGTTTTTCGTCCCGGCGCAGCAGGTCGTAGCTGGTGATGACGAGATCCGCCTGTGCCCACCCATCGACCAGCGCAGCGCGGTGGGCGGCATCGCCGTCCATGGCAACACTTTGCAGCTGCGGGGTGAACTTCTGGCATTCCTCCTGCCAGTTCAGCACCAGCGACGCCGGGCAGACGATGAGGCTGGGCAGCTGCTGCCCGCCCTCCTTCATGGCCAGCAGGTAGCTGAGCACCTGCACAGTCTTGCCCAGACCCATATCATCGGCCAGAATGCCGCCCATGCCGTAGCCATCCAGTGTGCGCAGCCAGCGGTAGCCATCCCGCTGGTATTTGCGCAGGGTCTTTTGCAGGGAGAGCGGCGGGGTATACTCGCTGTCCCGCACGGCGTGGAAGCTGCGGCTGATGCGCCGGAAAGCATCGTCCCGGTCAAACCGCAGACCGTTCTGCCCCGAAAGCGCCCAGTCCAGCGTGGGGGCGCGGTAGAGCGGCAGAGCGGCGTGGCCGTCCTTCAGCTTTGCGCCGGAAAGCTCCAGCGTGTCGTTAAGCTCGTCCAGCCCTTCCAGACTGTCATCCAGCCGCAGCAGACTGCCGTCCCGCAGGCGGTGGTAGCGTTTTTTCTGGTGCAGGGACTGCAAAAGTTCCCGCAGTTCCTCCACCGGGAACGCGCCGGTGTCCACCTCCAAATCCAGCACACTGCCGTGCACCGATACCCCTACCGAAATTTTAGGCGGGGCGGCTTGTAAGTTGCGGAAAGCATCGGTCTGGTACACCTCGCCCATGGCCAGCAGGGCGGGAATGCCCTCCTCCAGCAGCTGGAAAAGCGCCTCCTCCCCGGAAAGGCTGTAATGCCCCGGCTTGCCGCTCTCGGGTTCCAGATAGGTCTCCAGCAGGCGCTTTGCCCGGTTCTCGGTGCGGGCATCCCGCAAAAGATCCGGCGGCACCGGCTCGCCGGGGGCTACCCGGTCCTCTCCGTAGAGAAAGACCGGGTACGCCGTGACGGTAAGCCCCCGGTCGGCATCCAGATAAAACTGCACCACCGGCTCCAGCGGGATCTGGTTCAGCAGCAGCCGGTCGGGGTCCACGATGTTGACCCGGTTGCCCAGTTCCGGCAGCACATAGCTGCAAAAAGCGGCGGCGTCTGCGCTGGTAAAGAACAAACTGCGCCCGCCAAAGGTGTCCAGTACCGGCAAAACCCGGCGGCATTCCTCCCGCTGCATCCGCCAGAGGGTGCTTTCGCCCAGCAGATAGGCATAGTCCAGCCCCTGCACCCCGCGGAGCACCGGGGTACAGCTCAGCTGCACGCCGCCCTTGCGGCGCTCCACCTTCAGGCTGATGACCGGCAGTCCCTCTTTAAGGGTGTAGCCGCCCACAACGCCCTCGGCGGCGTAAAGCTCCACAAGAGCATCCAGCCCCTCGCCGGTCAACGGCAGGCCGCCCGCCGGGCCTTTCTCCCAGCCGGAGCGCATGGTGCCCTCGGCTTCAAACGCCTGCCGGGCGCTCACCTGACGGCGCAGCAGCCGCAGCAGCTGCTGTGCATCCGGGGCAAAGGCGTCCCACCGGTGCACAAAGGCCAGCGATTTCCCGTAGCTGACGCTTTCGCCCCGCTCGATCGCATCCAGAAACTGCGGGATGCTTTTTACCAGATACTGTCGCCCGCCGATGCCGTCCGAGACCCGCAGCCGCAGCCAGATACGGCCATTGTGCGGCGTAAGCTCCGGTTCCAGCAGAGCAAAGCCGGTGCGCTGGGCAGCGTTCTGGGGCTGGGGCTGCGCATCCTCCCGCTGGTAGCGCTTCAGCAGCAGCTGGGCCTCATAGTCGGTCTCCGGCTCCTCGCCCCGCCACTTGCGGCCGAACAGCATATCCAGCCCGGCGCTGTAACTGTCCTTGCGGGGCTCGGTGCTCAAGCCTGCAACGCCCCGCTGCACCCCGGGGATGCTCTCCGGCTTTTTTTCCGGGGCAGGCGGGTTCTTTTCCGCGTCCTGCAGCAGCAGCGCGCCGATATGCTTGCAGTAGGTGCCGTCGCCGTTCTGGTTATAGGGGCAGTCGCAGGAGGCACTGACAAAGCTGCCGTTTTCCCGCAGCCAGACCTGCGTATAATAGCAGTCCGGCCCGCTGCCCTGCACCAGCGCTGTCAGGTGCCGCACCCCGTCCTCGTTGGTGGTGCAGCTGCTTTGCAGGATACGCTTGCGGTACTTCTGCGCCCGCTCAAAGATGCTTTTGCCCAGCAATGTGCGGATCTCCTGTGCGTCCATGTAGTCTCCCTCCCCTGTGCTGTCGCGGTTCCGGTCTATTCTATAAGAATACCGCGTTCCACCCCGGGATGCAAGGGCAGAAGGGTAAAAAACGTTTAGAAAGCGCGGGCGGGACGATTTTGAATGGCCTCCGCTTTGCTTTGGCCATCTTCAGCGGAAAAATTATTTTTATATAGAGCAATACCGGAGCGTCTGCGGACGCTCCGGTATTGCATTTTTCACGGGAAAGGCCGTAAAGGCAAACGGCATTTATCGTGTTATAGTAAGTTCACAACCGTTCAGCCCTGTTTTTCTGCGGGGGCTGTGCCGCGCTTGCGAGTCTTGAGGTGGTACATCTCCTGATCGGCCTTATCGATCAGGTCGTGCACGGTGGCAATGTCCGGCTCAAGGCGGGCGCAGCCGATGCTGATCTCGATCTGGTAGGGCTTGCCGGAGGCGGCGTTGGCGGCGTCCAGCTCCCGCTGGATGGAGGCGATCAGGGTGCGCACCTCCACGCTGTTGCAGCCGCAGGCGATGCAAAATTCATCGCCGCCGTAGCGCGCCAGCACGCCGTTATAGTTGGCGCACACCTTTTTCAAAATGCCCGCCAGCAGCACCAGCGCGGCATCGCCCTCCAGGTGGCCGTACTCATCGTTGATGTGCTTGAAGTGATCCATGTCCATCATGAGGAAGTGCAGCGAGCGGTTGGGGTGACGGCGGTAGTAGGGCAGTTCGCTTTCCAGATACCGCAGCGCCACGATGCGGTTGCTGACGCCGGTCAGGGTGTCCACCGTGAACTTGGTCTGCAACACCAGCACATACACGCACACCAGCCCCAACGTAATGCCGCAGCACAGCAGCCCGCGCCCGGGCAGCCAGCCTTGCAGCAAAAAGCCTGCCGCCGGCGCAAGCGCGAGCAACAGCAGGGTTTTCAGTTCCTCCTTGGGTGTTTCCTGCTTCCAGTGGCTCAGCGTCCAGCTGCAACGGAGAAAGGCCGCTGCCAGATAGGCAAGCCCCACCAGCTTCGCCCCCCAGAACAGGGTGCTGCCCCGCAGCCCTTCCGCGTCCAGATAGCAAAAGCCGTTTTCGTCCCGCGCTGTCAGCAGCACCAGCAAAAGCAGTGTCACCGGTGCGGCGCTGAGTGCCAGCCTGCGGCCGTCCTCCATCCATGTACGCCCCAGCTCTGCCTCCACATACAAAAACACCAGCAGGCAGCAACACGCCGCCAGCAGATAAAATAAGATACTGCCCCCGGCGTTCAGCCGGTAGGTCAAGGGGATGCCCAGCTCCTGCCACGTGCCCATCTGCGCCAGCGTACCGCCGTAATCTACGATCGTCAGCGCCCCGGCAGACCACAGCAGCGCTGTGAACAGCCGCCCGGGCAGGCTTTTATCCCGCATTTTCTGCTGCGCCCGCAGCAAGACCGCCAGCGTGATCAGACAGACTGCACTGACCTGAGTATGGGCAATAGCATCCATGCCGCAACGCTCTCCTTTTTCTTAGGGCGGCTTTATGCCGTCCCGACCCTTTCCGTTCTTCCAACGTTCCTTTTTCGCACAGCCTTATTGTACCAAACCCATAACAAATATGCAACATATCCTGAAAATTTCATGCAAAAAGAGACACCGGAACGTCTTTCGGCGTTCCGGTGTCTCTTGAAAAATTACTTTGCCTGCGGATGGGTGGCGTCGTTGCGCAGGGCGCTTTCGCGGATCTTTTCCAGCGTCTGCTCGCTGAGGATGTGCTCTGCCTTGCAGGCGTCCTCGGCGGCGGTCTGCTCGTCCACGCCCAGCTGCACAAAGAAGTGGGTCAGCAGCTGGTGGCGGCTGTAAATGCGCTGGGCGATCTCCAGCCCGGGCTCCAGCAGGGTCAGGTTGCCTTCGCCGTCCACCGCGATATAGCCGTTCTCCCGCAGCTTTTTCATGGCGATGCTCACGCTGGCTTTGGTAAAGCCCAGCTCATTGACAACGTCAATGGAGCGCACTTTGCCCATACGCTGGCTCAGCATCAGGATCGTTTCAAGATAATCTTCCGCGGACTGGTGGATCTGCATGGTTTGTCCGGCCTCCTGCCTTATTCCCTCTGGGGGATTTTTCCGACAGGGGATGTGTACCCTCTGTCGTATGTTAAAGGATATCACATTTTTGCGGTTGATGCAAGCAATTCGCAGCAAGTTTTGTTAAACTAACCGTATTTCTCTGCACAGAACTGCTGTTTTGCCGGTTTTGTGCCGCGCCTGTTTTGTGCAAAGGGTGCAATTTAGAGCGCAGCCAGATAGGCCGCAGGGCCTGCCTCGTACAGGTCGCCGCCGTGGGCATCCAGCACAACGGTCAGGGGCATATCCTGCACGGTCAGGCGGCGCACCGCCTCACAGCCCAAGTCCGGCCATGCGATCACCTCCAGCGTCTGCACGCTTTTTGCCATCAGCGCACCGGCACCGCCCAGCGCAGCCAGATACACCGCGCCGTTGCGCACCACAGCTGCCTTGACGGCGGCATCCCGCTTGCCCTTGCCGATCATGATCTTGTTGCCAAGGTCCAGCAGCCGGGGGCTCATGGCGTCCATGCGCCCGCTTGTGGTGGGCCCTGCCGAGCCGATAATCTCGCCCGGGCGCTCCGGGGTTGGGCCTACATAATAGATGGCGCTGCCTTCCAGATCAAAAGGCAGGGTCTCGCCCTTGTCCAGTGCCTCCATCATCCGCTTGTGTGCCTGATCCCGGGCGGTGTACACCACGCCGGAAAGCAGCACGGTATCCCCCGCCTTCAGCGGGGCAAGCTCCTGCGCGGTGCAGGGGGTAGTCAGTCTGTATTCCATCGTTCTCCCCTCCTTACAGCTCCGCGCTGGCGCGGCGGGTCACATGGCAGGAAACGTTCACAGCCACCGGCAGACCCGCCACATGGGTGGGCATCTGCTCAATGGCAAGGCCGAGACAGGTGGTCTTGCCGCCAAAGCCCTGCGGGCCGATGCCCAGTGCATTGATGGCGGTAAGCAGCTCCTGCTCCAGCTGGGCATAGTAGGGGTCGGGGTTGGGGATATCCAGCGGGCGCAGCAGCGCCTTTTTGGCAAGATACGCCACCTTGTCAAAGCTGCCGCCCACGCCGATGCCCAGCACGATGGGCGGGCAGGGGTTGGAGCCCGCCAGCTTTACGGTATCCACCACGAACTTCTTAAAACCTTCCACGCCGTCGGCGGGCTTGAGCATCTGGATGCGGCTCATGTTCTCGCTGCCGAAGCCCTTGGGTGCTACCGTGATGCGGCAGCCCTCGCCGTCCACCAGATGCACCGTGATGGCCGCCGGGGTGTTATCACCGGTGTTGCCCCGGCGCAGCGGGTCGGCCACGATGCTCTTGCGCAGGTAGCCATCGGTGTAGCCCCGGCGCACGCCCTCGTGGATGGCGGCTTCAAAACTGCCATCAATGTGCACATCGGTGCCCAGCTCCACGAACACGCAGGCCATGCCGGTGTCCTGACAGATGGGCAGGTCTTTCTCCTTTGCAGCACCAAGGTTCGACCACAGCAGGTCTAATGTGTTCTTTGCCAGCGGCCACGGCTCTTCTTCCCGTGCCTTTTCCAGCGCGGCCTGCACGTCCTGCGGCAGCTGGGTGTTGGCCTTGATGCAGAGCTGCGCCACCGTATCCGTAATGCTCTGTGCGGAGATCGTTCTCATGCCTGTGTCCTCCGCTTACAGCCGTGCCACGCCGGTCTCGCGGGCAGCCTTTGCCACGGCATTTGCCACAGCCTCGGCCACGCGGGGGTCGAACGCGCCGGGGATGATGTTCTCCTCGCTGCGGTCAGCATCGGTGATGAGGTCTGCAATGGCGTAGGCAGCAGCCAGCTTCATCTCGTTGTTGATATCCCGGGCGCGAACGCTGAGCGCGCCCTTGAACAGGCCGGGGAAGCACAACACGTTGTTGACCTGATTGGGGAAGTCGCTGCGGCCGGTAGCCATCACCCGCACGCCGCCTGCCTTGGCCTCGTCCGGCATGATCTCCGGGGTGGGGTTTGCCATGGCAAAGACGATGGCGTCCTTGTTCATGGTCTTGCACAGCTCGGTGGTCAGGATGCCGGGGCGGGACACACCGATGAACACATCTGCGCCCTCCAGCGCCTCCTTCAGGCCGCCCTTGATCTGGCGGGGGTTGGTCACCTCGCCCAGCCAGTTCTTGTGCGCTTCGGCGCTGTTGCAGCCCTTGTACAGGGTGCCAAACTGATCCACCGCCACGATGTCCTTGGCACCGGCGGTCATGAGCATCTTGATGATGGCGGTACCGGCAGCGCCGGGGCCATTCAGGACGATGTGCACGTCCTCCATCTTTTTATTCACCACGCGCAGGGCGTTGATGAGGGCAGCGGTGACCACGATGGCGGTGCCGTGCTGGTCATCGTGGAACACGGGAATGTCCAGCTCCCGCTCCAAGGTCTCCTCGATCTCGAAGCACTCGGGGCTCTTGATATCCTCCAGATTGATGCCGCCAAAGGTGGGCGCGATGGCCTTGCAGGCTGCAATGACGCTGGCAGCGTCGTGGGCGTCGATGCAGATGGGGAAGGCGTCCACGCCGCCAAACTCCTTGAACAGCACGGCCTTGCCCTCCATGACCGGCAGACCGGCTTCCGGGCCGATATCGCCCAGACCCAGCACGGCGGTGCCGTTGGAGACAACGGCTACCATGTTGCCCTTGAAGGTGTACTTATACACATCATCGGGGTTTTCCTTGATCTTGCGGCAGGGCTCTGCCACACCGGGGGTGTAGGCGGTGGACAGGTCATCACGGGTGGCGACCTCCACCTTGCTCACGATGCCCACCTTTCCCTTGTGGGTCTCGTGCATTTCCAGAGCTGCTTTATTGTAATCCATGGTTTTATCCTCCAATTTCAGCAAAAGGCTTTCCCCCGCAGGGAAAGGCTCATACAGTTTTATTGTAACAGAACCGTCCGGGTATTTCCACCGGTTTTGCGGCATTTCCCGCCTCAAAGCGGGCAAAAGTGATACCTGTGCCGGGCGATATTTGTGGAATTTTCGCCAAAATCTTTTCTTTTCGCATTTTTCCGTTATAATAGGATGGTATGATATTTGCATTCTCCGTGAAAACGGTCTGCTATTTTTAGGAGGTATCTCTTTTGAAACGCATTACCAAGATCCTGTTGTGTGTGCTGTGCGCGGTGGCTGCTGTGCTGTGCGTAGCTGCGGCCTGCTTTATGCTGCTCAAAAAGCAGAGCGGCACCACGGCAAACTCTGCCGCATCCGGCGCAAGCGTGTCCACCTACGGCAAGGTGTCGGATTTCGACTACGCCAGCTTCGATTATTCTGAGGGGCTGGACGATAACGGCCACTGGACCGGCATCCGCGCACTGGACTATGTGACCCTGCCGGAGGATGTATCCGCGCTGCCGCTTTCCAAGGCCGATATCGAGCCCACCGAGGCCGAGATCCAGACCCAGATCGACACTTTGCTGAACCAGTACGCCACCACCCAGAACATCACCGACCGGGCAGCCCAGAGCGGCGACACCGTAAACATCGACTATTCCGGCGCGGTGGATGGCGTAGCCTTTACCGGCGGCACCGCCACCGGCTACGACCTGACGCTGGGCAGCCACACCTTCATTGACGGCTTCGAGGATCAGATCATCGGCCACAACATCGGCGACACCTTTGATGTGACCGTTACCTTCCCGGAGGGCTACGGCGACTCCACCGACGCCGAGGGCAACACCATCCCCCTCAGCGGCAAGGAGGCCGTGTTCAGCGTGACCCTGAACGCCATCACCCAGAGCGTTGTCCCCACCCTGACCGATGAGTGGGTGGAGGCCAATTTTGCCGCCAGCGACGACCTGCACACCGCAGACGCCCTGCGCCAGTACTTTGACAGCGCCCTGTACGCCAACAATCTGGACAACGCCGCGATGGACTATCTGCTCACGAACTCCACCTTCAAGGAGATTCCCACCCAGATCACCAGCTACTACATCCGCATGTTCCTGAACTACCACTCTCAGCTGGCTACCCAGTACGGCATGGAGCTGGACGCCTACGCACAGGCCAAGGGCTACGCCGATGCCGACGCGATGCTGGCGGATTCCGACGATTACTTTGAGCATCTGGCCAAGCAGGATCTGGTCTTTCAGGCCATTGCGGAGCAGCTGGACATCACCCCCACACAGGAGCAGATCGACAGCGCCAACAGCTCCTACGCCGACACCTACGGCGCACAGCGCAGCATGCTGAACGCCTTGCAGTTGGCGGTGCTGGACAAGGTGGAGGAAAGCGCAGTGCTTTCCTGACAGTGCGTCGAAAAACAATTTTAAATGGCTTCCGCTACGCTCTAGCCATATTCAGCGGAAAAATTATTTTTAATAGAGCAATGCCGGAGCGTCTGCGGACGCTCCGGCATTGCATTTTCACGAGAGGGGGCATGGAGGAAAACGACAGCTGCCGCGCCGCTTTCTGCGAAAGCGCGGCGCTGCAGGGAAAGATTTTTGCAGACTTTCAGCGGGCTGAACTCCCTCAGTCAAAGCCTGACGGCTTTGACAGCTCCCTCCGGGAGGGAGCCTTTGGCATGGCGAGAAAGTTTCCGACTAAAGCACAAAGCTTGCGGGTGGGAACGCTCCCCTTGGGGAGCTGTCGCGCAGCGACTGAGGGGCTTTGAATCGGCGGAGCCGGAAAAAACGGTTAAAAGATCTTCACGCCGAACAGGCGTGAATCTTCAGTTTTTTCCGGTGTAGCCCTCCCCTTTGGGGTTAAAAGGGGCGAGCAGCCCCTTTTTCGTGGCTCCAGCGCGTCGAAATCGCTGGCACTTTTCTGGTTCTCTTTTGGTGTCAAAAGAGAACATCCCCGGCTACCACCTGCTACCCCTGCGGAGGGCATTCCAAATCGTCCCACTCAAGCAAAAGGCCGCTGCACGGTGAAGTGCAGCGGCCTTTGGTTTTCCACATTTTTACTTTGCAGTGTTGATAAAGCTGCGGTTGTCCCACAGGTACTTGATGCCGGAGATGGCGGTCACAGCGGCCACCAGCCAGCACAGGGCGATGGAGACCACCACCACGATGGAAACACTGTCCACCGTGCCGCGGTAGCTCAGCGCCGTGCCGAAGAAGTAGAAGATGATGCTCAGCATCTGCAGCACGGTCTTTACCTTGCCCCACATATTGGCGGCGATGACCTTGCCGTCCTTGGCACCGGCAGCCACCATGCGCAGGCCGGACACCGCAAACTCGCGTGCCAGAATGATGCACAGCACCACGGGGCTGCACACGCCATCCCGCATCATGTAGATGAAGGCCACGGTGGTCAGCAGCTTATCGGCCAGCGGGTCGGCAAACTTGCCGAAATCCGTGACCATGTGCCACTTGCGTGCCAGATGGCCGTCCAGATAGTCGGTAAAGCTGGCAGCTGCAAACACGATGCCTGCCAGCAGGTAGAAGGTGGCATTAAAATTGCCGTCCACGATGCCGTCCAGACTGGTCAGGGACACAAAGATCATGAACACCGGCACCAGAATGATGCGGGTCAGGGTAAGTTTATTGGGCAGATTCATAGGTTTTATCCTCCAATTCGTTATTTTACGACTGTACCATACAGATCGTAAAGGTCGCTGTCCTCTACCAGCACATCATAGAACTGGCCGGGGTACAGCGGTTCCTCGCTGGAAACGCAGACGCAGCCGTCCACTTCCGGCGCATCGCCGGTGGTGCGGCAGAGGTACAAACCGTTTTCCTCGTCGATGCCGTCACACAGAACGTGCACGGTCTGGCCCACCTTTTCGGCCTGCTTCTGCGCCATGATGCCGGTCTGGATCTGCATTACCAGCTCGGCGCGCTTGTCCTTGACTTCCTGCTCGATCTGGCCGTCCATCTTGGCTGCCACAGTGTTCTCCTCGGCGGAGTAGGCAAAGCAGCCCAGACGGTCGAACTGCACCTCCTTGACGAAGTTGCACAGATCCTCGAACTGCTCCTCGGTCTCGCCGGGGAAGCCCGCGATCAGGGTGGTGCGCAGGGTGATGCCGGGGATCTCGCGGCGCAGCTTGCCGATGACCTCCAGCAGCTCCGCGCGGTTGGAGCGGCGGTTCATGTTCTTCAGGATGGTATCGTTGCAGTGCTGGATGGGCAGATCGAGGTAGGGCACCACCTTCTCGTTGCGCTTCATGGCGGCGATAAATTCATCGGTGATGCGCTCCGGGTAGGCGTACATGATGCGGATCCATTCCAGTCCCGGCACCTTGTTCAGCTTGTCCAGCAGCTCACAGATGCTGCCGGGTTTGCCCCAGTCCTCGCCGTAGGCGGTGGGGTCCTGCGCCACAACAATAAGCTCCTTCACGCCCTCACCGGCCAGCCAGCGGGCTTCGGCAACGCAGTCGGCCATATCGCGGCTGTGCAGCGGGCCGCGGATGCCCGGGATGGCGCAGTAGTGGCAGCGGTTGTTGCAGCCCTCGGCGATCTTTAAGTACGCATAGTGGGCGGGCGTGCCGATGACGCGCTTGCCGCCCAGCGGGAAGTCCTTTTTGGCACCGTAGCTTTCCAGATGATCCTCGCCGTGGAACAGCCGCTCCACGATGGTATCAATGGCCTTGTTGGAGGCGCAGCCTACAACGGCGTCCACCTCGGGGATCTCTTCCTCGATCTGGCTGCGGTAGCGCTCGGCAAGGCAGCCGGTAACGATGACCTTCAGGTTCGGGTTCTGCTGCTTATAAGCGCAGGCTTCCAGAATGTTTTCAATGGCTTCGGTCTTGGCGCTCTCGATAAAGCCGCAGGTGTTCACAAGGATGACATCGGCTTCGGCCAGATCGGCCACAGTCTCGTGCCCGGCAGACAGCAGGATGTGCACCATCACATCCAGATCCACCTGATTCTTCGGGCAGCCAAGGGAAATACACGCAATTTTCATAAGGGATGATACTCTCTTTCTCTTTTGAGGGATGCTTTTAAAATTTTACGGGAGGGTCATTCCCCCTCCTCCACCCTGCGGATGGCTTCCTTGATGACGGGGTAGGCAAAGCCGCGGCGCTGCAACGCGGCCACCACAAGGTCGCGGCGGCCGATGGCCAGCTTTTTGCGGTAGCGGCTGTCCACCAACGCGGCGGCGGCCTCCAGCTCCGGGTCGTCGCCGTCCTCCGGGGCGTAGACCGCTTCCAGCGCGCCCGCTACCTCGGCGGGGGCAAGCCCCTTCTGGCGCAGGCTCTGGGCGGCGGCGCGGCGGCTTTTGCGAGCAGCCAGCAGACTGTGCGCCCGCGCCTCGGCGTAGCGGGCATCGTTCACATAGTCCAGCTGCACCATCTCGGCCACAGCGGCAGCAGCGGCCTGTTCGGTATAGCGGCGGCACAGCCGCTCATACAGCATATTGGCAGAGACCTCCTGCCCGGCCAGCGTTTCCAGCGCGCTGGCCCGCGCCTTGGCGGGGTCTGCGCACTTTTCCGCATCCGGGCGGGGTCGGCGGCGGTAGAAGGCCATTTAGTCCTCCACCATGATATCCAGCTCGCTCTCGCTGCTGCGGGTGGGTGCCTTGACTACCGGCTCCTTTGCGGCGGCGGGATCGGCGGGCTTCTCCACTGCGGCGGCGCGGCCGGACGGACGGCGGGTGGCGTACAGCTTATCGGCGTTGGCGCGGATCTGACCCTCGATGTCATTGGCGATCTCAGGGTTATCCTTCAGGAACTGCTTGGCGTTGTCGCGGCCCTGACCCAAACGGATATCGCCGTAGTTGAACCATGCACCGCTCTTCTGCACGATGCCCAGCTTGACACCCACATCGATGAGCTCGCTCATTTTGGAGATGCCCTCGCCGAACATGATGTCGAACTCGGCCTCACGGAACGGCGGAGCCACCTTGTTCTTCACGATCTTGGCGCGGGTGTGGTTGCCGATGAACTGACCGGAGGAGTCCTTCAGACCCTCCACGCGGCGGATGTCGATGCGCACCGAGGCGTAGTACTTCAGGGCGCGGCCGCCGGTGGTCACCTCCGGGTTGCCGTACATGACGCCCACCTTCTCACGCAGCTGGTTGATGAACACGCAGACCGTGTTGGTCTTGCCGATGACGCTGGTCAGCTTGCGCATGGCCTGACTCATCAGACGTGCCTGCAGGCCCACATGGCTGTCGCCCATCTCGCCCTCGATCTCGGCGCGGGGCACCATGGCGGCGACCGAGTCTACTACAATGGCATCAATCGCGCCGGAGCGCACCAGCGCTTCGCAGATCTCCATGGCCTGCTCGCCGGTGTCCGGCTGACTGACCAGCAGGTTGTTGATGTCCACGCCCAGCGCCTCGGCATAGGTGGGGTCCAGTGCGTGCTCAACGTCGATAAAGGCCACCTCGCCGCCCTTCTTCTGGGCTTCGGCAAGGATGTGCAGTGCCAGCGTGGTCTTACCGCTGGATTCCGGGCCGTACACCTCGATGATGCGGCCGCGCGGCACACCGCCCACGCCCAGCGCCAGATCCAGCCCCAGACTGCCAGTAGAGATGGCATCCACCTGCATGGAGGCGTTGTCGCCCAGCTTCATGACGGCACCCTTGCCGAACTGCTTTTCGATCTGCGCCAGCGCCGTAGCCAGCGCGTCCTTCTTGGCTTCCGGCTCGGTCTTTTGGGTGGCCGGTGCAACGTTGTTGTTCTGATTTTTTGCCATAGCCTGCTGCTCCTTTTATCCTTTGGGCCCGCAGAGGGCGGGCTGTCCTTCGCTTTCCTTCTTAGTATAACACAAAATCAAAATATTACAACAAGAAGTTGTTTGTTTTTTCCAATTTATTTTGGGCGGCGGGCAGTCACGCAGCGGTCGTTGCCGCCAAAGTCCTGGATGCAGCGGATCTCTGCCCAGCCGTTCTCTGCCAGCAGGGCGGTTACGGCTTCCCGTTGCTGCCAGCCGATCTCCAATACCAGCGCCCCGCCGGGGCACAGCGCGTTTTTGTAGTGCTGCGCCAGCGCACGGTAGAACACAAGGCCGTCCTCCCCGGCTTCCAGCGCCATGGCAGGCTCCTGCGCCACCTCGGGCTGCAGCTGTTCCATCTCGGCGGCGGTCAGGTACGGCGGGTTGGAGACGATGAGCTCCAGCTGCCCCTCCGGCAGGGTTTCCCAGTAGGTGAACAGGTCGCCCTGCACCGGCTGCACCGCGTAGGCAGGCTTTTTGCTTGCCCGCAATGCGTTCAGCGCCGGGCCCCAGTCAAAAGCCGGGACATCTGCCTGCTCAAGGGCAGAGGGCTCCAGCACATTCTCGGTCTGTCTGCCCTGTCCGGTCAGGGCGCAGCGGGCATTCTTTTCCAGATAGGCAAAGGCCGCAGGGCTTTTTTCCACGCAGGTCACCTGCGCGGCGGGGCAAAAGCGCTTGACCCCCAACCCCAGACAGCCTGTTCCGGCGCAGAGGTCCAGCACCCGGGGCGCTGCGATGCCCGCAAGGGTCTCGGCGGCGGCCTGTGCCACCACCTCGGTGTCTGCCCTAGGGCAGAGCACCCCGGGGCCTACCGCCAGCTCAAAATCCAAAAAGCTCCAGCTGCCGCAGAGATATTGCAGCGGCTCCCGCGCGGCGCGGCGGGTGCAGAGCACTTCCAGCGCCGCCGCCTGCTCTGCGGTCAGCGGACGGTCGGAAAGCCGCACGTCCCGCCCGGTCGCCAGCCGGAACAGCTCCCGCGCGTCAAAGTCTGCGTCCGGGCAGCCTGCGGCGGTCAGCCGCTGCTCCACCTCCCGCACCGCTGCGCGGGGGAGCATTGCTTCGCTTACCATTTGCCCTCCTCCGGGTTTTCAGGCAGCACGGGGGTGATGGCTGCAATGGCCACCTCGATCATACTGTCGTCCGGCTCAAAGACGGTGAGGTGCTGTACCCAGATGCCCGGCTGCCGGATAATGCGGGTAGCGATGTTATCCGACCGGCCGCACCACTTGAGCAGCTCGTAGCTGATGCCCATGACCAGCGGCAGCAGCAGCAGCTTGCACACCACCCGCAGACCGATGCTGCCCCACGGCAGCACGCTGTACAGAAACACGCTGACGATGACCACCAGAATGAGGAAGCTGGTGCCGCAGCGGGGATGGAAGCGGGTATACTTGCGCACGTTCTCCACGGTCAGCGGGTCGCCCGCTTCGTAGCAGGCAATGGTCTTGTGCTCTGCGCCGTGGTACTCAAACACACGATGAATTTCCTTCATTTTGGAGATGCCCACCATATAGGTCAGGAAGATGGCCACCTTCAGCACGGCCTCCAGCACCACCTTGCCCCAGCGCCCCAGCGGCAGCAGACGGTTCACCCCGCCCACAAGGAAGGTGGGCAGCACGGTGAACAGCACAATCGCCAGCAGACCGCCCAGCACCGCCGCAACGGTCAGCAGCGCATTCTCGGCTTTTTCGCCCAGATGCTCCCCCACCCATTTTTCAAAGGCGGTCTCCTCCTCGGCGGGGTCGTAGTCGTCCCCCATGCTCACCTGTGCCGAGTACATCATGTAGCGGTAGCCCACGATCATGCTCTCGATCATGGCAATGGCACCGCGCACCAGCGGGATCTTCATCCATACCCCGTGGGCGGGGGTGGGGTCGAGTTTGGTCTCGATGGTGCCGTCCGGCTTGCGCACGGCGCAGCACATCTGTTTGGGGCCGCGCATCATGATGCCTTCCATCAGTGCCTGCCCGCCTACGCTGGTCTTAAAGCGTTCCTTTTTAGGTTGATTCATTGGTTTCTCCCGATATCCGCCCCTGCCGCTTTGGGCAAAGAGCGGTCTTTTTTATATTTTATCCGGGGCATATCCCCGAGCAAAGCTCATTTTAGCACACAAATGTGACAAAATCTGTGTTTTGGGCGCTGCTCACGCCTTGTGGTACAGCGGCAGACCCAAGGTGACCACGGTGCCGCGCCCGAGGGTGCTCTTGATATCCAGCGTGCCGTCCAGCGCGGTCATGATGGAATCCACCAGCGCCAGACCGATGCCGCTGCCGCGCACCGAGTTGCTGCCCTTGTAGAACTTGGTTTTTACGTTTTCCAGATCCTCCGGCGGGATGCCGCGTCCCTGATCGATAATCTCCACAAAGGCCTTGTACTCCCCTGCCCACAGTTTGACCGTGATGCGCCCGCCGGGGGCAGAGTATTTGATGGCGTTATCCAGAATATTGATGAACACCTGCCGCAGACGGTCCGGGTCGGCGTAGACAGGGATCATCTCCTCCGGCTCGGCGTAGTGGAGCAGCAGCCCCTCCTGCCGGATGCGCGCTTCGCAGAAGAGCACCGCATCGGTCAGTTCTGCCACCAAGTCCAGCGGGCGGCACTCCATGCGGATGCGTCCGTTCTGCAGGCGGCTGAAATCCAGCAGCTCCTCCACCATATTGTTCAGCCGCCCGGTCTCGTTGTTGATGATCTCCAGCCCCTTGCGGTAGTTCTCGTCGGTGGGGTCGTCCAAGGTCATCAGGGTCTCCACCCAGCCCCGGATGGAGGTAAGCGGGGTGCGCAGCTCGTGGGACACCGAGCTAATGAACTCGTTCTTCATCTTCTCGGTCTCTTCCAGTCCCTCGGCCATCTGATTGATGGTGCCGCGCAGCCGATCCACCTCATCGTGAGGGTCGCCGGTCAGGGGCAGACGCACATCCAGCTCACCCCGGGCGATGCCGGCAGCGGTGCGTTCCACCTGCCCCAGCGGCACCACGATGCCCCGCACGAAGTACAGCCCAGACATGATCGTAAACAGCAAGATCGCCACCGCAAGGAACACACTGATGATGATGGCGTTTTTGACCTGCCGCTCCACCAGCGCCAAACTGGTGACCAGCCGCAGCGCGGCCACGTCCTCGGCGTCGTAGGGCACCAGCGAGCAGGCCGCCATGACTACCTCGCCAGACTGGGTGCGATACACCGCCACGCCCAGACCGTCCGGGCCGTTGAGCGCCTGTTCAAAATCCTTACTGCTGACGATGCCTTCCGCGTCCGTACCGCTGGAGGAGGCGATGACGCCGCCGTAACTGTCCAGCAGCATGAACTCGTATTTATCCTTATCGGCAAACTGCTCCACCATGCGCCGCAGCGCCAGACTGCGGCTGGCAGCGGCGCTCTGGGCGGTATCGCCGGTATACATTTTCAGCTGACCGGTCACCGAGGAGAACCGCCGGTACATGATCTGCTGCACACTGCCGTAGTAACTGCGGGTATAGCTGTACAAAAACATTGCCTCGGCCAGCAGCACCACCAGTACGGTGATGAGCAGGTTGCCCCGCAGCCAGCGGCGGGTGATACCGCTTCGCATAACAGTGTCCTCCTTTCGGTGAGTATCGATAATAAAAAAATATTTTTTTGTGATTCAGGAAAGTCCGTAGGACTTTCCTGAATCACATTTTTATTCTTCCCACCGGTAGCCGTAGCCCCACACGGTCATGATGTGGGTGGGGTGGCTGGGCTCGTCCTCCACCTTCATGCGCAGGCGGCGGATGTTCACATCCACGATCTTTACATCGCCGAAGTAGTTCTCGCCCCAGACCCCTTTCAGGATCTTTTCGCGCACCAGCGCAGTGCCCGGGTTGCGGAAGAACAGCTCCATGATCTGGAACTCTACCTGTGTCAACTCAATGGGCTGACCGGCCTTCAGCAGCACGCGGCGGTTCTCGTCCAGCACGAACTCGCCACTGGTCAACGTGCCCAGTGGGGTGTTCCCGTTGCTGTCCTCCTCCTTGGTGCGGATCACCCGGCGGCACAGCGCCTCCACACGCGCCAGCAGCTCGCTGACGCTGAAAGGCTTGGTCATATAATCGTCTGCGCCGATGGACAAACCGCGGATCTTATCCTGCTCCTGCCCCTTGGCGCTGAGGATGATGATGCCGATCTGCTGGTCGGTGCGGCGGATGGTCTCGCACAGCGAGAACCCATTCATGCCCGGCAGCATCACGTCCAGAATGGCGGCATCACAGCCGGGCTTCTGCGCCAGCAGCGGCAGGGCAGCTTCGGCGCTTTCGGCCTCCACCACCTCCATCCCCGCATGGCGCAGGTTCAGGGCGATCATATCGCGGATATTGGCTTCATCTTCTACAACAAGCACTCGTACCATGCAGCATCCTCCATTCCTTAATTCAGCAGATACAACGCCTTGGAAAGGCGGTAGTTCGTGTCGGCAAGCAAAACGTCCGGGCCAATTTTGGCCTGCACCTGACGGGACGCTACCACGCCCAGCCGGGTCCAGCCGATGGAGTTGGCCGAGGTGCTTGCCAGCCGTACCGTCAGCACCAGCTGATCCTCGTCCACCGTGCGCAGCTCCACTGCGCCGTCAAATTCCTCGCTGTCGGTCAGCTTCAGGTTGCCCTCCCACTCGGCGGGCAGCTCGATATAACAGTTGGTCTCTTCGTCCAGCAGGCCAAAGCTTTTTTCCGGGTGGCTGCTGGTGTAGTCCATCCAGACGATAAAGTCCATGCGGCGGCTCTGGCTCAGGTTCAGCAGACCCGCCTCGTCCGGCTGAGTGGGGATCTCCACAATGCCGTCCCCGTCCAAGTCCCGGCTGACCAGCGTAGGCACGTTGCGCAAAGAGGCGTTATACAGCCGCTGGCTGCTGATCCTTGTGGCGGGCACCATCTGCTGGCTAGTCTCGTCGTAGCACAGCAGCACCGAGGCCAGATTGTTGCCGGAAATGCCGGTCCAGCCGTCCAGCACCAGATAGTGCCGTCCGTCCGCGCCCGCGCCCGCCGCCACCGAGGCGCAGCCGGAAAATTTATCTGCGGAAAGGCCGTTGACCGCCACCTGCCGGAAGCTGCCCTTGCGGTCTGCGGTCAGAAGTTCGATCTGCACACTGCCGTCCTCCTGCGTGGACATCAGGATCAGATCCTGACTGCTGCCGCCGGTGATATTTTCCACCAGATACTGCTCGTACTGCTGCTCCAGAATGGTGGACAGGGTGCCGTCCTGATAGGAGTACACCGCCAGATAGTGGTCATTCTGGGCAGCGGTGTAGCCCACCACCAGCTGGCAGCTGTCTGTATCCTGCAATTGGGCAAGGCTGACGTTCTCCACCGTTTCGGCAAGGCCCTCCACGCTCTGGCGCACCTGCCAGCTTCCGGTGTCGTCCCGCTGCAAAATGGCCACGCAGACGTTGGCGGTCTGAGCGGTGGTATACAGCACCGCCGCATCCTGCTGACCGTCACCGTCCAAGTCCTGCAGCACAAAGGGAGAAAGCAGCTCGCCCTGAATGGGATATTTCAGCTGGGCACTCTCCCCCAGCCAGTCGTTCAGGGCAGTTTGCAGTGCGCCGTAATCGCCGGAAAGCTTCGGGGCACGCAGCAGTTCCTCTACCTGTGCCTTTTCGTTGGCCGGCAGCACGGTCTGGCAGCTGCACAGCACAAAGCACAGCAGCGTGCACAGCACCAGCCGCAGCCTGCGGGTCCTGTTCATGCCGGTCAACCTCCTTCCGGGCATAAAATGCTATTTTCAGTATACCACACTTTGCGGACACAAAAAAGGGGGTGGGACATATCCGGCAAGCTTGCGCGTGGGACGATTTTAAATGGCCTCCGCTGCGCTCTGGCCATATTCAGCGGAATTATTATTTAAAATTTCGCGTTTGGAGCGACCGCGCTTGCGGAGCGTAGCGTAGCAATGAAAGCCCCAGTGGGGCTTTTAAGCGGCAGAGCGGTCTGCGTTAGCAGATGGAGGGGCGTTGCCCCGACAAGCTCTGCGGAGCGCTCCAAACGCTATTTTCACAGAAGGGGTCGTAGCGGCAAACGGCATTTGCAGCGCCGCTTTCTGCGAAAGCGCGGCGCTGCGGGCGGGCGCTTGCTCCCCCTCGGGGGAGCTGTCGCGCAGCGACTGAGGGGCTATGGATGGAGAAGCGAAAAAAGCGTTAAAGCGATAGCGCCGACTGGCGCAGCGCTAGCTTTTTTGTGCTTCGACTTCTTCTTTAGGATCGTCAAGGGCGTGCAGCCCTTGACCCGTTGCGGGGTGGGTGGAGTCCAGAGGTAGGGAGGGGGGAATCGGAACACCCCTCCCTACCTCTGGCCCAGCGGAGCGTCTTTGCACGCTAAAAACAAGCAGAAAGTCACCCCACGGAGCGCAATGCACTTTTCTGGTTCTCTTTTGGTGTCAAAAGAGAACATCCCACGCGCTTTTGCAATAAGTTGCAAAAAAAGAAACCACTGCACAAAAGCTGTGCAATGGTTTCTCTTGTTACTGTATCAAACAGTCAGAGCAGGATCAGACGAGCTCCAGAACTGCCATCTCAGCTGCATCGCCGCGGCGAGCGCCGATCTTGATGATGCGGGTGTAGCCGCCGTTGCGGTCAG
>ERZ838516.2100-NODE-2100-length-22743-cov-12.817348_pt1 | contig 22743 bp, 18 predicted proteins | sample MGYA00519910_ERZ838516 | MGnify/ENA primary metagenome ERZ838516 (study PRJEB31850, sample SAMEA3708837) | human gut metagenome | biome: human gut; feature: human-associated habitat; material: faeces | place: China | collected 2014 ... | reverse complement strand
TACGAACAGCGCAAGAGCTGTAAGTGCTGCAGAACCGATAGCAAATCCTTTACCCATAGCTGCTGTTGTGTTACCTACAGAGTCAAGCTTGTCTGTGATGTCACGAACGGACTCATCAAGACCAGACATCTCTGCGATACCACCAGCGTTGTCTGCGATCGGACCATATGCATCAACTGCAACAGTGATTCCTGTTGTTGAAAGCATACCAACTGCTGCAAGAGCAATTCCGTACAGACCAAATACATTATAAGAAACAAAAATACCAACACAGATCAGAAGCAGCGGGATAGCTGTTGATTTCATACCAACTGCAAGACCACTGATGATTGTTGTAGCTGCACCTGTCTCAGACTGCTCTCCGATTCCTTTAACCGGTTTGTAATCTGCTGATGTGTAGTACTCTGTGATGTTACCAATGATAACACCAACAACCAGACCAGCGATAACTGCGATTGCTGCATTCATGTTTCCGAAAAGCACCCAGCTAAGTGCTAAAGAAGCAATGATTACGATTGCTGAAGAAGCATAACTTCCTTTTGTAAGAGCTTTCTGAGGATTTGTATTCTCTCCGCCTCTTACGAAGAATGTTCCAAGGATAGAAGCGATCAGTCCGCATCCTGCAATTGCAAGCGGGAATAATACTCCTGAAACTTCGCTTACTGCAACACCAAGTGTCAGTGCTGAGATCAGAGATCCACAGTAAGACTCGAAAAGGTCAGCTCCCATACCTGCTACGTCACCTACGTTATCTCCAACGTTGTCAGCGATAACAGCCGGGTTACGCGGGTCATCTTCCGGGATACCTGCTTCTACTTTACCTACAAGGTCAGCTCCAACGTCTGCTGCCTTTGTATAGATACCACCACCAACACGTGCAAACAATGCGATGGAAGAAGCACCAAGGCTGAATCCGAATAATACATCTACATTCTTAGTTACGATGTACACAAGGCTGACACCAAGTGCACCAAGTCCAGCAACACACATACCCATAACGGCACCACCGGAAAATGCGATGGAAAGAGCTTTGTTCATTCCGCTCTCTTTAGCTGCGTTAGCTGTTCTGACATTTGCTTTCGTAGCAACTGTCATTCCGCAGTAACCTGCGATTGTTGAGAACAGAGCACCAACTACGAAGCAAACTGCTGTTACCCAGTTACCTACTCCTAATCCGATCAGTACAAAAAGTACTACTACGAATACAATAAGGATCTTGTACTCTGCTGTCAGGAAAGCACGTGCACCTTCTGCGATCGCACCGGCAATTTCCTTCATTCTTTCTGTTCCGGCATCCTGTCTGCTAACCTTTGCTGCAAGATATGCTGCGAAAAGAAGAGCAATGACAGCTGCAACTGGAACCAGATACATATAATTGTTCATTCTTAATTTTCCCTCCTGAATTTCAATATCATATGTTTGTATTACACTATATCACATTTTTTTAGGTTTTTAAAGAAAAATTTTATATTTATTTAACTCTCTTTACATAAAATAGTATTTTTTTCACATTTTTCTTTTCAAATTATATGATAATCTGAAAAATTTTTAGGTCATTTTTACCATCCTGTGTTGTTTTTTACGCTGTTACTTCTTATTAAATATAGTAGTATATAAGATTTCAATCTTATTTATAAAAAAAATTATTCAAGAAATCGTTCAATAATCATAAAAAATAATCTCCGGAAAAACAGTCGTTACTGATTTTGGGAGATTATTTTTTTTACTCAAGTATTATTCTACATCTTTCAATGCTTCGAGATCTTCTTCTCCTGTACGTACTTTTACTACTTTCTGCACGTTGTATACAAAGATCTTACCATCACCGACATGTCCTGTATACAGTGTCTTGGATGCTGTTTCGATGACTTTCTCAACCGGAATATTTCCAACGATAACTTCTACTTTTACCTTTGGCAGAACAGTAACGTCCATCTCAACTCCACGGTATTTCTCGCCGGCACCTTTCTGGATACCACATCCCATAACCTGAGTCACTGTCATTCCTGTTACACCAAGATTATTCAATGCTGCTTTCAGGCGCTCGTACTTGGAAAGTTTTGCAATAATAACAACTTTGTGCATTCCTGTATCTGCATCTACCGGTCCGGCTACAGGTACAGCTGCTGCTCTCTGGATTGGAGATGCTGCGTCATAATCTGCTACACCAAGATCTGTGTTTTCATTTTCATTCATTGCACCTTCTGTAATATCCATGATGCTGAATCCTGCATATGCTGATGCAAGACCATGCTCCTTGGAATCCAGACCAACAATCTCTTCTTCCTCTGAAACACGAAGTCCAATTGTCCTATCGATTACTTTGAAGATAATTGTCATTGTTACAACTGTCCAAGCAAGAACTGTTACTACACCAAGAAGCTGTGTTCCGAGAAGTCCGAATCCACCGCCGTAGAACAGACCTTTCAGTGTGCTTTCCGGCGCATTTGTTGTTGCAAAAAGACCAACTGCGATTGTTCCCCAGATACCATTACAACAATGAACTGCTACGGCACCAACCGGGTCATCTACATGCACTACATTATCGCAGAACCAAACGCCAAATACTACGAGAACTCCTGCAACTGCTCCAATGATCAGTGCTCCTAATCCATCTGTCACATCACAAGGTGCTGTGATTGCTACCAGGCCTGCGAGGGATGCATTCAGACACATAGACACATCTGGTTTTCCATAACGAAGCCATGTGAAGATCATACATACAACGGTTGCTGTTGCCGGTGCGATTGTTGTTGTCATAAAGATAGATGCAAGCTGTGGGCCTGTTGTTGCTGCCGCACCGTTGAATCCATACCATCCAAACCAGAGGATGAAACATCCAAGAGCACCTATTACGAGGTTATGTCCTGGAAATGCGTGGACTTTTGTTACTTTTCCATTCTTATCTCTTGAGAATTTACCAATTCTGGCTCCTTCCATTGCAGCTCCGATAAATGCTGTTACTCCACCTACCATGTGGATTGCACAAGATCCTGCAAAATCATGGAAGCCAAGCTGTGAAAGCCATCCGCCTCCCCAGATCCAGTGTGCTTCAATCGGATACACAACTGCGGAGATCATTGCGGAATAAATACAATAGGAAAGAAACTTTGTTCTTTCTGCCATAGCTCCTGATACGATTGTTGCTGCTGTCGCACAGAAAACCAGGTTGAATACAAAATTAGACCAGTCAAAGTTTGCATAATCTGTAAAGATTCCAAGTGTTGGAACTCCTACCAGTCCGCCAAGTGCATCCTCCCCGAGTAACAATCCAAATCCAAGGAAAATAAACACGATGGTTCCAATACAAAAATCCATCAGATTCTTCATGATAATGTTACCGGCATTCTTTGCTCTGGTGAATCCTGTCTCTACCATAGCGAATCCTGCCTGCATAAAGAATACAAATGCAGCTCCGATCAGGAACCAGATGCCGAACACTTCTGTTCCGACTGTGTCTGTAATCTGAGTAATAATTTCTTGTGTCATACTACTTCCTCCTCATACCTAGAAACTAAAAAGACGTATCTTACAGTTTCGTTGAACCATCCCCCTGAATCGGTTCTTTCTGTAAGACACGCCTTTGTGTCATTGAGACTTGCTGCTGTTCGCGGCAAATCTATAGGTAGCATATTTTATTAAAAGAAAAAGGCACTCTGAGATCTGTTTCTCAAAGCGCCTTTGCTTTTATGTCACGTAGTTTACTCCCCTAGCCCAATGTTGTCAACCTATTTTTTTACTTTTCGTAAATTTTCTGATTTTTTATACTTTTCATGCATTTTTTTATATATTTTCACAAAACAGAGTGCACTCTTGCAATATAAACCACCATCTGCTAAAATTTATCTTAATGAATCAAGAGCAATCCGCTCTTTTCAATAATTGTAACTATTTCAAGCATATTAAATTATAAGGAGGACTCTAAAATGAGCAAAATTGATGAAATCAGAAGCGCTATGGTCGCTGCAATGAAGGCAGGAGACAAAGAACGAAAAGCCGCACTTTCCTTTCTGCTCTCCTCTCTGAAGAATAAAGCTATCGACAAACGTGCCGACCTGACAGAAGAGGAAGAAGGACAGGTAATCTTAAAAGAAATCAAACAGTTAAAAGAAACAATTGATATGACACCTGAAGATCGTACAGATCTGATTGAAGAGGCTCAGAAGCGTCTTGCTGTTCTTGAAGAATATGCACCAAAGATGATGAGCGAAGATGAAATCAAAGCAGTGATCACATCCGTTCTTGCGGATCTTGGTATCGATGCTCCTACAGCAAAGGATAAAGGTAAGATCATGAAAGAACTCATGCCGAAAGTAAAAGGCAAAGCTGATGGTAAAGAAGTCAATCAGATTCTTGCCGGCATGATGAAATAAATACAGATTCCAGAATAAAGAAGTAGCAAAGAGGGTATCGCACTAAACGACACCCTCTTACTTTTTGTTAATTATTTCATTTTTTCTGCTTATTTTGTTATCTGTTTTCCCACTTATGATAAATCGCCTCAAGTGCATCTACCGCACCATCGATTCCAAGAAGACTTGTATTCAGCAGGATTGCATTCGCATCAATACTTCCCCACTTACGGTCTGTTCTACCTTCATAATACAGGCGTCTCTCTCTGTCAATCTTCTTAATCTTATCTACAGCCTCTTTCTCGGAAAGCTTATAGATATCCATGATTCGATTGATTCTATCATCCTTATAAGCATAGATAAATGTATTCACAACATTTGAATAATCCCCAAGAACATAATCTGCGCAGCGTCCCACAAAGATTCCCGGTCCGCGTTCCGCCAGCTTGCGGATGATTGCTGACTGTGCGTCAAAAAGTTGATCACTTAACGGTTTCTCCACTTCCGGACTGAGCATAAATGTAGTATAATCACCCATTCCAATATAATAGCTTGATAACACATTTCCAAGTCTCGTCTCATCTACTCTTCCGGCATCTTCGTTCGAAATTCCAAGATCTCTTGCTGCCATTCGAATCAGATTGTGATCGTAAAGAGGAATGTTCAGTCTCTCTGCCAGTCTGTTTCCTACTTCATGACCGCCACTTCCGAACTGTCTTCCAATTGTAATAATTGTGTGATCCATCATAAGCAAGTCCTCCTTTTTCTGATAATTCTATTCTATCACTCTTTGAATTAAGAAAAAAGACTTTCTTCCTGTTTTCCGCTAACAATTTTGTAATACTGTTTCGAAGTCACCATATAGACAATGATATAGAATAATGCAAATACTAAATAGGAGCACACTGTCACCAGAATCAGGAATTTTCTGTCAGAAAAAGCAAGCAGATGCACCATTTTTTCTATCATTGGAAATGCAAATGCCGTATGAATTCCGGCAGCCACAAGAGGCAGGAAGAATACTGTCATTACCTGAGAATTGATCGTCTGACGCACTTCTTTCTGTGTCATCCCCACTTTCATCAGAATCTGGAATCTGTCCTGATCCTCATAGCCTTCTGTAATCTGTTTATAATAAATGATCAGCACCATTCCAAGAATGAATACGACTCCAAGAAGGATTCCAAGGAAGAACAGACCGCCGTACAAAGCCTGGTAATCAGCCCTTGATGCGGCTCTGCTGTCTGTAGAAGCTCCAAAAAATAGGGTATCTGATTCCTCTGATTCCTGTTCAGCCAATGCATTGATTTTCTTGTCAATCTCGTTTTGAATCTGGATCTGCTCTTCATCTCCACAGGACAGATCAAAATTGTAGTACCATTTCTCATAAGAACCATTGACACCGTAAACGGAAACATTTCCTTCTTCCAAAGCTTTTATATCTTCCAGTCCGGAAACCACCAGATAGAAGCTGCTGTTCATATTTGCCATATTATTTCCATTTGAAATCATTTTATCCAAATGTCCTTTAATCCTCCATGTCCCGGAATTCTCCACCGTGATCTGATCATAGGGGAAATCGGAATCTTTCGCATACAGATACGCTTCCCCGGGAGCAAGCTCCAGATTCGTCCCCATGATCCGATTATACGCTTCCAACGGCAGAGCATAGAACATTTTTAAATGATCAAATGTATTCACTTCATTGACTCCCGGAGCATTCTCCGGATTAAAATAGATTTCATTTTTTGAAACAATTCCACTGACTGTAAGCATCCGGTAATTCTCCGGATTCTCCGCGGTCTGGTTATGTTCTTTCAAAACCTTCTGTACAAGCTCTATAATCTGTCCATTCTGATTCTCTTTCATTTCTTCCGTCTGCTCCGGTTTCGTGTACATCTCAATCTGGACAGATTTCGGATATCGAAGATTCAAGCCATGTTCCATACTCAGATACAGGCTGGTTGTAGAAGATACCATAACCAGAACCATTGTGGACAGAATACAAATAGACGCTAATCCTGCCCCATTTCGTTTCATACGGTAAATCATGGATGAAAGTGAAATAAAATGATTTGTTTTATAATAATATCCTTTCTTTTTCTGCATTATTTTACAAAATGTGACCGAGCCGGCAATAAATAACAGATACGTTGCAAGGATTACCAGCACGACGGCAACCATAAACCAGATCATCGCTACAAGCGGATCTTTGATTGTCAGGGATAAATAATAAGCCACACCAAGCAGAAGCAACCCGAGTACTGCAAAGATCCAGTTTGCCTTCGGAGGTTTCTCTCCTGTCTTTTCACTTTTTAAAAGTTCTACAGGTTTTAACCGATAGACGGACACGATCATCCGAAGCATGATTAATGCAAAAATGACCAGGAATAACAGTGCCGTAGCCACAAGTGCCGGAACACTGATTTTCATAGAAAGTCCGGCATTACTTCCAAGTATCTTCGCTGCCAGAAGTTCCCCCAATTTAGAAAACAGGATTCCTCCCACGATTCCTCCTGCAATCGTCAGAACACTGATGATCAGATTCTCAAGAACCATGATTTTTACAAGGTCAATTTTTCCCATTCCAAGGATGTGATACAACCCAAACTCTCTCTGTCGTCTGCGGATCAGAAATGAATTTGTGTAATACAGAAGGATCAGAGAAAAGATTGAGATCACACCAGAACCAAATCCAAGGATCATCTGCATAGTATCCCCACCTTTGATCTTGGCAAACTGCGGACTCACTGCAAGATAATCGATCAGATAGAACATCATAACCATACAGATACAAGTGATCAGATAAGGAAGATACAGCTTCTTATTTTTCTTAATTCCATTAACGGAAAGTTTCAGATAAAGTCCACTTTTCATTGTCTCTCACCACCTGTCGCAAGCATTGTCAGTGTCGCTGAGATATTCTGATAGAACTGTTCATCTGTCTGTTCGCCTTTATATACCTGGTGGAAAACTTCTCCGTCTTTAATAAATAACACTCTCCCGGCCTTGCTCGCTGCTTTGACAGAATGTGTTACCATAAGGATCGTCTGTCCCGACTGATTGATCCGCTCAAATACCCCGAGCAATTCATCCGTTGATTTCGAATCGAGTGCCCCGGTCGGCTCATCCGCCAGGATCAGTCTCGGATCTGTGATCAGCGCTCTCGCCACTGCTGCACGCTGCTTCTGTCCTCCTGACACCTCATAGGGATACTTCTCCAGAAGTCCTGCAATTCCAAGTTCTTTCACGATTGGCATCATCCTGACATTCATTTTCCTGTAATCAACTCCCTGCAGTACCAATGGCAGTAAGATATTGTCCTTTAGATTAAATGTATCCAAAAGATTGAAATCCTGAAATACAAACCCAAGATGATCTCTCCTGAACTTGGACAGATCCTTCTCACGGATTGCAGATAACGGTTTTCCATCTAGATAAACTTCCCCTTCGGTTGGTTTATCCAATGCTGCCAGCATGTTCAGTAATGTCGTCTTCCCCGAACCACTCTCTCCCATGATTGCTACATATTCGCCCTCTTCTACTGAGAATGTTACCTTAGAGAGTGCCTGTACCTGATTACCGCCAAAACGCGGACGGTATATTTTTTTCAAATTTTCTACTTCCAAAACTGTCATTTCTTACGACCTCCTCTTCTTTCAACATCCTCAGTATAACAATACAGCCAGAATGCCGACATTGATTTCTGTGACATTCCAGCTGTCTGATGTGACAATTTTGTCACTTGCTTCTCTCTGTGTGATTTAGCGTTTTACTCTGATCTCAACGGATACTCTGCCAAACCAATCGTAAAACTGCTGCCTTCCCCTAACTTTGACTCAACTGTAATCTGATGCCCCAGTTTCTTTGCCGCCATCTGACTCAGATACAGACCAATTCCCGTTGATTTCCGTTCCATTCTTCCATTATATCCCGTATATCCTTTTTCAAAGATTCTCGGCAGATCTTCCGGTGCAATTCCCATTCCGGTATCTGTAACCGTCAGTTTCTTTTCTTCACTGACAGTGATCGTCACTGTTCCTTTCAGCGTATACTTCACTGCATTGGATAACAACTGTTCAATAATAAACGAAAGCCATTTCTCATCTGTCAGAACAATCTGATCTGTCCCTTCATAGATCAGACGGATTCTCCTTCGAATAAACTGTCCTGCATATTTACGGATCGATTTTCTTACAATTTCATCCAAAGGATACCATGCGATTACCAGATCCTTCGTGCCACTGTCAAGACGCACATACCCAAGTGCCATCTCCACATACTGCTCCACCCGGAACAGTTCAGCTTTCAGATTCTGATTCGTCTCGGTATCTTCCTGCTGGAGTAATACATTCATCACAGCAATCGGTGCCTTGATCTGATGCACCCAGGTTGCATAATAGTCCTCCATGTCCTGACCGGACTTCTCCCATCTGGCATGTTCTTTTCTTTGCTGTTGTTCTTCTTTTCTGATCAGCTCCTGATATCCTAACTCAATTCCATCTTGTGCCACCGGAAGTGAATCCTCATAAGGTCCTTCTCCTTGCAGCAAATGTTCCAGCTTCTGCCCGGTTTTCTTATACCGCAAATATCCACAGAGAAGAAAAAGTAATCCAAATGCCAGACACAACACTGTCGGATAAACCGCTGCCTTCAGATTAATCTCTTCCAACACAAAAATCAGAAAAAAGATTCCCGCACACAGCAAACTCCACAGAAGCACAAATCGGATTCTTTTCAAATATTGTAAAAACATTTTTACTCCTTCTCGATGATATATCCACCGCCGACTTTCGTCTTGATAAAGCCTTCCATTCCCGCTTTTTCCAGCTTTTTCCGAAGTCTTCCGACATTGACTGTCAATGTATTCTCTTCGATATAATTGTCTGTCTCCCACAGCTTTGTCATTAGCGTGTCTCTGCTGACCACGCGTCCTTTATTCTCCATCAATGTCTGCAAGATACGAAATTCATTCTTTGTCAACTCTATTTTTTCTCCATTATAAGTCATTGTTGTATCATAGAGGTTCAGGATTGCTCCTCTATGTTCCAGCATCGGTACTTTTCCTGATAGATCATATGTTCTCCTCAGCAGAGCCTGAATCTTCGCTGTCAGTACACTTAAGTCAAACGGTTTTGCCACAAAGTCATCTCCGCCCATATTCATCGCCATGATAATATTCATATTATCCGCTGCTGAAGAGATAAAGATCACCGGCACGCTCGATATCTTACGGATCTCGCTGCACCAGTGGTATCCATTATAAAAAGGAAGCGTGATATCCAAAAGCACCAGATGTGGACCATACTCTGCAAATGTCTCAAGAACCTTTGCAAAATCTTCCACATAACGTGCTTCATTTCCCCACGCTTCCATCTCTTTTTTAATTGCCCCTGCCATCACAAGGTCATCTTCTATGATTAGAATCTTATACATTCTGCGGATTCCCCTTTCGCTCTTATCCACTACTATATATCATAGTATACAGTATTTCAAGAGCACACGGTCATACCGTATCCGGCGAGATAACCCGCTGGATATGGATTGCAAGAAATCCGATCTCTTCTTTTGCGACCGGTTGTTTCAGCTGTCTGGACATATAGTCACACACTCTCTTCGCCGCCTCTCCGGTCCTTGGGTAATTCTGAAAAATGAAATCATTAAAGTCTGCATTCGTCCCTTCACCCTTACGGGTTCTCAGAATCATATAATACATATGACTCATCAGACGTGTACATCCAAGTGAGCCGCTCTCCAGCTTCTGATCGAATTCCTGTTCAATCATGGCAATCCCTTCATTTACAATCCTGGTCGCATCCAGAGTCTGGGATACTGCCTCATCAGAAAGGCCTGCATGGATATGTAGCGTAATGAATCCGACTTCATCCTCTGAGATTTCATATCCTGTCAGCTGCTGTATTATTTCCCGCCCTTTCAGGGCCACTTGATACTCCTCTCCAAACAACACACGGATATCCGGTGTAAATGGATTCGGAAGCTGGCGGTTCTCCTTCGCTCTCTTCGCTGCAAGCGCAATATGATCTGCCAACGGAAGCAACATCTCATGATTGATCTTCTGAAACACGTTCTCTGCTTCTTCAATGATCTTTCCTGTTGCCTCAATAAACTCCGGGCGGATTCCATTGACCGTTTTCAGAACAGACTCTTGCTTTCTTCTTGTGACAAGGGAATATACTTTGGCTCCGGGAAGTTTCTCGATCTGTTCTGTAGGTTTCTTTCCAAATCCCACACCGTTTCCGAGAAGGATCATCTCCTTCCCTGTCTCAACATGATATACAAGAATCCCATTATTATTCAGAACTTTAATGACTCGATACATCCCCCCGGAGCCTCTCTTTCTTTCTCTTAATTCAAGCTTACGATTTCTGCTGTCTTCTCAAGCTTCTCTACTTTTCCGCTCTTAGACATTCTGATCTCTTCACCTTCCTGAAGACTTGTAAATACAACCATACATTCATCGGATTTTGCATGCTCTTGGATATATTTTATATCAAAACCTATCAGTTTGTCACCCTTTTTTACTCGATCTCCGTCATTTACAAAAGTTTCGAATCCTTTTCCATCCAGATTTACAGTATCCACGCCAATGTGAAGCAGATATTCGGTTCCGTCATCACTAGTCAGACCAACTGCATGTTTTGATGGGAAGATAAAAGATACCGTTGCATCTTCAGGCGCATAAGCCATTCCCTCTTCCGGGCGAACCAGATAACCGTCTCCCATCATTTTCCCTGCAAATGCTTCGTCACACGCTTCTTCGATCGGTGCTACTACTCCTGTGAATGGAGAGCAAAGCTCTTTCTTTACAGTTCCGGCTGCAACAGTTTTGTTCTCATCTTTCTTCGCTTCATCTTTTGTTTCTGCACATTTATTCGTTTCTTCTGCGCTGTTTTCATTTTCTTCCGGAAGATATTCCACATTCGGAGCTTTCTCCAGATAATCTTCCAGATTGGATTTAATCACAGAAACAGCCGGTCCGTAGATTACCTGGATTCCCTGTCCTTTTCTTACGATTCCGGATGGGGATGTCATTCTTAAGACATCTTCATTTACCAGTTCCGGCTTTACTACCGTACAACGAAGTCTTGTCGCACAGCAGTCTACATCAGAAATGTTTTTCTTTCCCCCAAGTCCTCTTGTGATCAGTGCGCTCTTCTGATCTTCCGGTGTCATTTCATTTTCAGAATCTGCATCATTTCCATCTACTTTTGCTTTATAATCAGCTTTTGTATACAATTTAGTTTCCGCATCATCATCTTCTCTTCCCGGTGTCTTCAGATTCAGCTTCAGAATTAATGTACGGAAGATGATGTAATATAAGAAGAAATAAATAATTCCTACCGGGATGATTCTGATCCAGCTGGTCTTTGCATTTCCCTGAAGAATACCAAAAAGGAACAGATCAATAAATCCACCGGAAAATGTAAGTCCGACTGCAATATTTAACATATGCGCGATCATGTAAGCGGATCCTGCAAGGATCACCTGTACTACAAAAAGGATCGGTGCCACAAACAGGAATGAGAATTCCAGTGGCTCTGTGATTCCAGTCATCATACATGCAAGTGCTGCAGAAAGCAAAAGTCCGCCTGCCTGTTTCTTCTTCTCCGGTTTTGCACACTGATACATTGCAAGTGCCGCACCTGGAAGGCCGAAGATCATGAAGATAAACTCACCGGAAAAATATCTTGTCGCATCCGCACTGAAATGTACTGTGGATGGATCTGCAAGCTGCGCAAAGAAAATGTTCTGACCGCCCTGTACAAGCTGTCCCGCAACTTCCATTGTTCCTCCAACCGCTGTCTGCCAGAACGGAAGATAGAATACATGGTGAAGTCCAAATGGAATCAACGCTCTCTTAATAATACCAAAGATCAATGTTCCAATATAGCCTGTTCCTGTTACAAGTCCGCCAAGTGCATAGATTCCATTCTGAACTGTTGGCCATACAAAATAGAGTACGATTCCGACAACCACATAAGTCAATGTTGAAATAATCGGAACAAATCTTGATCCACCGAAGAATGACAGTGCATTCGGAAGCTGGATTTTGTAAAACTTATTATGAAGTGCTGCTACTCCAAGTCCAACGATAATACCGCCAAATACACCCATCTGTAATGTCTGGATTCCGCAGACACTTGTCACAGTTCCTTCCAGAACTCCGGCTCCAAGCGTTCCGTCTGCAAGAAGATCTCCACGGATCAGAAGCATGGCATTCATTGTTGCATTCATTACAAAGAAAGAGATCATTGCCGCAAGTGCCGCAACTTCCTTCTCTTTCTTCGCCATACCGATTGCTACACCGACAGCAAAAATAATCGGCAGGTTATCAAAAATAATACTTCCCGCTTTGCTCATAATTGTGAGCAGGGAATTCAGAATTGTCCCCTCGCCTAAAATTGCCTGAAGATGATATGTCTCAATCATCGTTGCATTTGTAAATGAACTTCCTACTCCAAGCAGAAGTCCTGCTACCGGAAGAATTGCGATTGGAAGCATAAAACTTCTTCCGATTCTCTGCAATACTCCAAAAATCTTGTCTTTCATCTGTAATCCTCCTAGTATCATTTCTTATAGAGTTGACGCATCCCATAGTTTCTTGTGCTGGCACAGTTCTGCAACTTACTTATCCTATACTATAATGCGCAAAAAAGGCATAAACTAATCCTCAATAACCAAGTCCACCTTATCTGGTGAACTTATTAAGGATAGTTTATGCCTGCTTTACCAGTAACACTCTATCGTGCGCTTTTCTCTTTTAACCACGTATAGTATAACCATACTCACTTCCAACAGTCAATCTGTAATATTCAACAATATTTATCCTGTTTTTTTGTTGAATATGTTACTTAGTGATTATTTTAATAAATTAAAGTTTTTCTTTTGATTTAAATTATTTTCTCTTCATTTTACGCTTCTGGATTTTGCTTATTTGCTTTTGTAATATCCAGACGTACATTCACACCAAATGGATTGATTGCAACTCCCTTTGCATCCGGGATCAGTATCTCCGGAATCTTATCCGCCGGGATTGCTGCTGTCTTCATCTTCTTGCCCTGTGCAAATCTGGTAAATTCTATCATATCTGTAAAGATCGGCTGATACAGACTTCCGTCCGGCTGTCTCAGAAGTGGAACCTGATTATCTTCCTGAACTCCTACGATAAAGGTTCCTTTCTTATAATGCGCCATCATCTCTTCCTGAAGTTCCTTCACATTCTCCGGCATCTCCGGTCCGATATTGCGGTGCATCTCCTGCATCAGATACATTGCTGTCAGATGAAGCTCCGGATTCTCGATCAGTTTCTTTCCGTCAGGCAGTTCTTCCTTATTCTTACGAACTACAAGATGTTCCAGCTGAACCCTGATCTCCTCCTCTGTACCAACATTCACTGCCAGTGCATTCACGCCCATTGTATACAGGTTTGTAAAAAATCCAAGCCTGGCATTCTTTTCAATCTTGGCAATTCCTACATGATAACGATCTTCTGCAAGCGTCTTTGCCTTTTCCTTTGCAGACTCTTCCTGATAATAAACCAGAACCTCGTCATCAAATGTCTCTTCATCACAGAGGACAAACGGCATCTTCGTCACCCCTGACATGATCACATAAATCTCTTCGAGATTTCGCAGATTCACCAATGTCTGCTTCATCTCTGTACTGACAATTACTTTATTCTCATCCATCTCTTTGTTTTCCTTTCTGGTTGCTTTTCTTTCCATTACAGTAGTGCAAAATGATGTGAGTGTCAAAAATAATTTTTGCCACTCACTGATGTAACCGGATTACTCCATTGCTATGCAATTCCCGCAATCCTCATAAAATGAGGTATAAATATGATACACCCTATGATCACAGCCATGATTGCCGTAAAAAGCACTGCACCAGCTGCCGTATCCTTCGCAATCTTAGCAAGTGGCTTTCTCTCTTCTGTCACAAGATCGACAACAGCTTCCACTGCCGTATTCACAAGTTCCAGTGAGATCACCATTCCAAAAAGGAGAAGACAGATACACCATTCCATCGGTGTTAATCCTACAAAGGTTCCAACTGCTGTTACAAGAATCACTGCAAGGCAATGAATCTTCATATTCCTCTCTTTTGAAATCCCTATCCAGATTCCTTCAAAGGCATAACCAAAGCTTTTGAATAAAGGCTGTTTTCGATTCTTCATTCGTAGTCTCCTTTCGGATTCGTATCATAGATCAAGCAACAAATCTAATTTCTATGATACCACATCTGGCTCCTTATCAAAAGAGGTATTTTCCTATTATTATCAAAAGAATACTCGGATTTCGAAGCTCATATCCTTTTCACTTATTTACAAGCTTCAACCATACTCTTTACATATTCTGCAACATACGGCACGCAGTCTTTTCCGTATTTCTCACACAACTTAACGATTGCACTTCCAACGATCGCACCGTCTGCGCTCTGACACATCTTCACCGCCTGCTCCAGAGTGGAGATTCCGAATCCGACTGCACATGGAATATCATTTTCCTCTTTTACAAGCTTCACCATTGCTCCGATGTCCGTCGTGATCGCGGATCTTGTTCCTGTTACACCAAGTGAGGAAACACAATATACGAATCCCGATGCTTCTTTTGCAATCATCCGGATTCGGTCATGAGAAGTCGGTGCAATCAATGAGATCAGATCGATTCCGTACTTTTTGCACACGGTGTCAAATTCTTCTTTCTCTTCAAATGGAACATCCGGAAGAATCAGACCATCCATTCCGACATTTTTCGCTTTCTCAAGAAATCTTTCTGTTCCGTAAGAGAACACAACATTTGCATATGTCATAAAAACAAGTGGAATCTGTGTATTCTTGCGGATTTCTTTTACCATATCGAAGATCTTATCTGTCGTCACGCCTCCTGTCAGCGCACGCAGATTTGCTCCCTGTATAACCGGTCCTTCTGCTGTCGGATCGGAAAATGGGATTCCAAGCTCGATCAACGCCGCCCCTGCTTTCTCCATCTCATAGACGATCTGTTTCGTCGTTTCAAGATCCGGGTCACCACATGTGATAAATGGTATAAATGCTTTCTTTCCTTTAAATGCTTCCTGTATTCTACTCATGAAGATCCTCCCCTCTGTAACATGCGATTGCTGCACAGTCCTTATCGCCGCGTCCCGAAATATTAATTACGATAATCTGGTCTTTTCCCATTGTCGGCGCAAGCTTTCTTGCATATGCAACTGCATGCGCACTCTCGATCGCCGGAATGATTCCTTCTAATTTAGAAAGGTACTCAAATGCATCGACTGCCTCATCATCTGTGACCGCTACATATTCTGCTCTTCCCTTATCATAAAGGTCTGCATGCTCCGGTCCGATTCCCGGATAATCCAGTCCGGCTGAGATTGAGTAAACCGGCGCGATCTGTCCGTACTCATCCTGACAGAAATATGATTTCATTCCGTGGAAGATTCCAAGCTTACCGGTCGCGATCGTCGCAGCTGTCTCTGCTGTATTCACGCCGCGTCCTGCCGCCTCGCATCCGATCAGGCGCACGCCTTCATCTTCAATGAAATTATAAAATGCACCGATTGCATTGGATCCTCCGCCGACACAGGCAAGCACTGCATCCGGGAGTTTTCCTTCTTTTTCAAGGATCTGCTCCTTGATCTCTTTAGATATAACTGCCTGAAAATCACGCACGATCTGCGGAAATGGATGCGGTCCCATACAGGATCCGAGTACATAATGTGTGTCATCAATTCTTCTTGTCCACTCACGCATCGTCTCCGAAACAGCATCTTTTAAAGTACCAGTTCCACTTGTAACCGCGTGTACCTGTGCTCCGAGAAGACGCATTCTGTATACATTCAGTGCCTGACGCTCTGTATCTTCTTTTCCCATGAAAACTTCACATTCCATTCCCATCAGAGCCGCTGCTGTCGCTGTTGCAACCCCATGCTGTCCTGCACCGGTCTCAGCGATCACTCTTGTCTTTCCCATCTTCTTCGCAAGAAGAACCTGACCTAACACGTTGTTGATCTTATGGGCACCTGTGTGATTGAGATCTTCTCGTTTCAGATAAATTTTCGCCCCGCCAAGATCTTCTGTCATACGTGCTGCATAGTATAAAAGAGACGGTCTGCCTGCATATTCATTTAATAATATATTCAGTTCGTCATTAAATTCTTTGTCATTTTTATAGTAATTGTACGCCTTTTCCAATTCGATCACTGCATTCATCAGTGTCTCCGGAATGTACTGTCCACCATGGATTCCGTATCTTCCTTTTGTCATGGTTGTCTCTCCTTCTTTCTTGTTTCTATTGTTTTGGTAAATTTATTCATTCACCTGTATACTCTTTTATTTCCCAAAAAATGTTACTGCTTTCAAAATTTCTCACAGTTTTCACAGCTTGAAGAATTTTCTCACGATCTTTCTTTCCATCTGTCTCCACTGCACTGCTCAAGTCAATTCCCCAAGGGTGTATTCGCTGTATTGCCTCCGGTATGTTCTCCGGATTCAGTCCTCCTGCGAGGAAATACGGCCGCTTTGTCCAGCCTTCCAAAAGACTCCAATCAAATGTCTCGCCGGTTCCGCCTTTTCCGTGATCGAGAAGAATCAGATCTGCACTGCTCGCTGCCGCCGCATCAAGATCTTTTTTCTCCTGAATCGAAAATGCTTTCATCACCGGATGGTCTGTCAGACTTTTCAACTTTTTTATATATGCCTCATCTTCCTGCCCGTGAAGCTGAGCAATCTGAATGGTTCCTTCATTTAATAATTGTGCGACCTCGCCGCAGTCTTTATTGACAAATACTCCGACCGGGCAAATCTGCGATTCAAGATTTTGAACCAGTTCACGAACTTTCGAAATGGATACATTTCTCCGGCTCTTTGGCACATCGATGATAAATCCGCAATAATCCGGTTTTGCCTCATTTATATAGATAATATCTTCCGGGCGGCTCAAACCGCAGATTTTAATCTTGGGCATGTTCATTTTTTCTTGTCTCATACTATATCTTCCGCTAATTCATATCTAGCTGCCTTCCTGTCTGCTGCTTCAACTCCATCAGTGCTGCTTTCCGATCAGATTTTCTCATCAGAAGTTCTCCGATCAGTACCGCATCGGTTCCATTTTCATAAAGTGCTTTCATATCTTCCACTCCGCGGATACCGCTCTCAGATACGAAAACTGTTTCCGAACTGACCATTTCTCTTAGCCGAATGCTATTCTTGATATCCACTGTGAAATCTTTCAGATTCCGGTTATTTACACCGATAATCTTTGCACCGATCTTCTGTGCTCTTAAGATTTCTTCTTCGTTATGTGTTTCTACCAAAGCAGATAGTCCGAGTTCGTCTGCCAGCTGATGATACGCTTTTAACCTGCTATCTTCTAATACCGAACAGATCAGAAGTACTGCCGAGGCTCCCATTACTTTCGCCTGATAAATCATGTATTCATCACAGGTGAAATCTTTTCTGAGTACCGGAATGGATACATTTTGCACAATTTCTTTCAGATACGCATCACTACCCCGGAACCAAAACGGTTCTGTCAGACAGGAGATTGCTGCCGCGCCGCCTGCTTCATAGTCTCTGGCAATCTCTACATATGGAAAATCCGGTGCGATCAATCCTTTGGAAGGTGACGCTTTCTTTGCCTCGCAGATAAAGGATAATCCGTCTGCCCGAAGTGCCTGTTCGAATACTGGGATTTGATCTTTAATTCCTTTTTCTTCCGCCTGCCTTCGAACCTCTTCTAATGGAACTATTTTCTTTTCTTCTTCGATCCGCTCTTTCGTGCGCTCGGTAATTTTCTCGAGTATATTCATACTATTTGTTCCTCTTTTTCTTTCAAGTTGCTTCTTCCATTCTCCCCTGCATAGCCGGGGATCAGACTTTTTATTTATTACTTTCTTCTTTAAACTGCTCCAGCTTCTTCAGTGCAAGTCCTTCGTCAATGATCTGTTCCGCTTTTCTTACACCTGCTTCGATTGAATCTGCTTTTCCTGCAAGATAGATTGCTGCTCCTGCATTCAGGCAAACTGCATTTCTCTTTGCTCCCTGCTCTTTTCCTAAAATGATATCCAATGTGATCTGTGCGTTTTCCTGAGGTGTTCCTCCTGTCAGTGCACCTTTTTCGCATCTCTCATAACCAAACTGCTCCGGTGTGATCTCATAGCTTGTAAATGTTCCGTCTTTAATCTCACAGACTGTAGTCGGTGCACACATGGAAATTTCATCTAACTTATCCTGTCCGTAAACGACCATTCCGCGAACGACTCCGAGATTCGCCATTACTCTTGCAAGTGGCTCTACAAGGCTTTCATCATAAACTCCCATCAGTTCCATGTTCGCTCCTGCCGGATTGGACAGTGGTCCGAGAATATTGAATACGGTACGGATACCGAGTTCTTTACGGATCGGTCCGACATATTTCATCGCAATATGATAATTCTGTGCAAATAAAAAACAGATCTGAATGTCTTTGAGAAGCTGTGTGCTGCGCTCCGGTGCGACATCGATCTTCACTCCAAGTGCTTCAAGTACATCTGCCGCACCGGACTTAGAAGATGCTGCACGGTTACCATGCTTTGCGACCGGGATTCCTGCTGCCGCAATCACAAGGGAGGATGTTGTTGAAATGTTAAATGAATTTGCTTCGTCTCCCCCTGTTCCTACGATTTCCAGCACATCCATGTCATGCAAAAGCTTGATGCAGTGTGCACGCATTCCCGCTGCTGATGCTGTGATCTCATCGATTGTCTCACCTTTCATGGAAAGTGCTGTCAGATATGCTGACTTTTGAACATCCGATGCCTTTCCTTCCATAATCTCATTCATTACTTCTTCTGCTTCTGTATAGATGAGATTTTCTTTCTTTGATAATTTTATAATTGCTTCTTTGATCATTTCTTAATTCTCCTTCAATGCTTTTGCATAGTTAATAAAATTCTCTATCATCTGAAGTCCCTGCGGTGTCATCACAGATTCCGGATGAAACTGTAACCCAAAGATCGGATATTCTCTGTGTTCCATCGCCATGATCTCGTTATCTTCGCTTCGCGCTGTCACAACCAGTTCTTCCGGAAGTGTCTCTTCCTTTACTGCAAGCGAATGATATCTTGCCACCTGGATTGGAAATGTCAGATTCTGAAACAGAACACTGTCTGTCTTTACATCTTTCAGCTGTGATGTCTTCCCGTGCATCAGCTGTCCGGCGTGACCTACGGTTGCTCCAAATGCTTCCGCCATCGCCTGATGTCCGAGACAAACGCCAAGCATCGGGATTTTTCCTTTCAGCTTCTGAATTGATTCGATACAGATTCCGGCATCAGAAGGTTTTCCCGGCCCCGGTGAGATTACCAGCGCCTCGGGCGCAAGTTCCAGAATCTCTTCCGGTGTGATTTGATCATTTCGTATTACTTTCACTTCTGAATCAATCTGATTTTTTTGCATGTCACCTCTTTTTGATTCTACTCCTGCGATAAACTGATACAGGTTATATGTAAAGCTGTCATAATTATCAAGTAATAGTATCATTCCAATCCTCCTTTCGCAGTTTCCACAGCCTGAAGTACTGCCCCTGCCTTATTTAAACACTCCTGGAATTCATTTTCCGGGATACTGTCTGCTACGATTCCGGCTCCTGACTGTACGCGAATGTATCCATTTTTCTTATAAGCAAGACGGATGGAAATGCATGTATCTACATTTCCTGCAAAATCGAGATAACCGACTGCTCCTCCGTAGATACCTCTCTTCTCCTGTTCAAGTTCTGCGATAATCTCACATGCGCGGATCTTCGGTGCTCCGGAAAGCGTTCCTGCCGGAAGAATCGCATCTACTACGTCCAGTGCATCTTTATCTTTCCGAATCTTGCCTGTCACGGTGGAACCAATATGCATTACATGGGAATATCTCTGGATTTCCATATATTTATCAACTTTAACTGTTCCCGGCTGGCTGATCTTGCCGACATCATTTCGCCCAAGATCTACAAGCATGTTGTGCTCTGCAAGCTCTTTCTCGTCTGCAAGTAGCTCTTTCTCCAATTCCTGATCTTCCTCTTCGGTCACTCCCCGCTTCCTTGTACCAGCAAGAGGGAAGGTGCATACCTGTCCGTTTTCTAACTTCGCCAGCGTTTCCGGTGAAGCCCCTGCCACTTCAATATCATCACTTGAAAAGTAGAACATATACGGAGATGGATTCGAGGTTCGAAGCACCCGGTAGGTATCAAAAAGACTTCCTTTTGCCTTCGCTGTCAGCGGATTGGATAAAACGACCTGGAAAATATCACCTTCATAAATGTATTCCTTAGCTTTCTCAACCATCTTGCAATAATCTTCTTTATCCACTCCCGGATGGAACTCTTCTTCTAAAACAAGTGGTCGGAAATCTGCCTGCGCCCCACTTCGGATCAATCGTTCCATCTCTTCTAATTCCTGCTTCGCGTTCGTATAATTTTCTTCCAGATCACCTTCCAGCTTCACGCCTGTAATCAGGATCAGCTTCTGTCTGTAATTGTCAAATACGATGACACGGTCAAATAACATCAAGTCCGCATCCCGGAAATCTCTTACTGCCGTTTTTGCTGCTGTCTTTCCTGTAGTCTCATTCTTCTCTTCCAGAACCGGCTTCAATGTCAGCTCTGCATATTTGATGTAGTCATAAGAAAAATATCCGACAAGCCCTCCGGTAAATGGAGGAAGTCCCGGAACAACCGGACTTTTATATGCTTCGAGAATTTCTCTTAGAACCTTTCCCGGATGGTCGGTTAAACCTTCCCGTCTGGTCTTATCCTCATCTTCATGCCCTTCGCTGATGATCACACGCCCATCGGTACAGGTGATCTCCATCGTTGGTGCATATCCAAGGAAGGAATATCTTCCCCACTGCTGTCTGTCCTCCGCACTTTCCAGCAGATAGCAATGCTTGCTTGCCGCCCGCAGCGTCCGCATCACACTGATCGGCGTAAATGCATCTGCATACAGCTCTTTGCTGATCGGAACTCGCTTGTATCTGCCTTGTTCAGCGTAGGATCTGATTTGTTCTAATGTCTTGTCCATGTGTATTCCTCCTTGAAGTTATGCTGCAAAATAAATTTCTCTTTTATCTCGATAGGAAATATATGTTTATGGTAGAAAAAAAGTCCCTGACAGAATATTCCTATTCTGTCAAGGACGGTAAATCTAAATCTTTTCCGCGGTGCCACCTTGATTCACGGGTACACTCCCATGCGCTCTGTAAGATACTAACATATCTCCGGCAACTGACGTATGCCCACACGTCACAGAGTACTCGGATTCTCAAATCCTTTGACTGTGCCCTCAGCGGTCCATTTGGCAACCTGCATCTCGATCCGGCTCTCAGCTTCCCGGACTCTCTGTGCGCGCATAATTACTTTGATCTCCGCTTCATCGGTTTAAAGCGTTATTCCATTTGCTAGGAGTATATCACTTTAAAGCGATAGTGTCAATGCACTATTTTAATCTTTTTCGCGAAATTGTTGAAAATTTTCTCAATTTTCTTGTCTTTATTTTCTTTTTCTCTTCCATGCAAATCCGCCAACTCCTGCTCCGAGTGAGGAGAATGCAAGTCCTAATAAGCCAAGAACATTTGCCGGATCACCTGTCTTTGCGGCTTTTGATCCACTTGTTCCTTTGGAAGCTGATCCATCCGTAGTTGTTCCTGCCTTCTTTGTAACAGTTGGAGTTGCACTTCCATTCTGGCTTCCATCCTGTTTTCCATTCTTTACAAGTGCTTTGATTGCTGAATTCAACTTATCTGTTGCTTTATCAACTTTTTCCTGGCTTTCTTTTGCATTTAATGCGCTCTTAGCGTCTGTCAGTGCACTCTGCAATGCCTTCCAGCTGTCAACTGTGTAATCAGCTTCTTTCAGAGCTGCCGCATCACTGATTGCTTTCTCAAGGGAAGAAGTATCAACTGCTGCCGGCTCTTCTATCTTAACAAGTGCTTCAATAGCTGCGTTGAGGTGGCTTACTGCCTCGTCTACAGTTGCCTGAGTTTTTGGATTTTTCAATTCATCTTTTGCTTCCTGAAGTTCCATCTGCATAGATGCCCAGCTTTCCGCTGTGTATTCAGCTTCTTTCAGGGCTTCTGCATTTGCAATAGCTGCCTCAAGATTTGTTGTTGTGATTGTTTTATCCTCAGATGCTTTTACAATGTTCTCCTCTGTTGCCTGGAATTTGTATGTCACGTCATTATATCCAAGTGCTGTCAGTGTAATGGTCCAATATCCTGTTCCATCCGTTCCTTCCGGAAGTGTACAACGAAGAGAATCTGTCAGTCCAAGCTGGATTCCCATTGCTTTGTGCATCCAGTTATCTGCTGCAAATTTTGTTCCATAAGTAACTTTTGCATTTGTAT
>ERZ838516.2085-NODE-2085-length-22862-cov-9.872890_pt1 | contig 22862 bp, 23 predicted proteins | sample MGYA00519910_ERZ838516 | MGnify/ENA primary metagenome ERZ838516 (study PRJEB31850, sample SAMEA3708837) | human gut metagenome | biome: human gut; feature: human-associated habitat; material: faeces | place: China | collected 2014 ... | reverse complement strand
TGTGAAAGCGTCTAGGTCATTCAATCGGATATGGAAAGAAAGAGACAGTGCACAGTCGAGACTTTTGGAAGCGATACTGCTTGCCAATAGTAAAAATCTTCTTAGCCATTACAATCGAGTTGTGCAATTATATAATCAATTTCGTTTTGTCCTATCTCATCAGTGATTATTCTTGTTGCATAAGTCGAGAGATCAGTCATGGCTACTAAAGCAAAGTAATTTTTTTTCAGCCAATATACTAGCATTGTATTTCCTAGGAATTTACAAGCAAGTCGTTCTGGTAAAAATTCAATTCGTTCAAAATCTAAATCATCTGAAATGGAATCATCTAATTCAATGAAAGGCTTCTTATCTTTTCTTTCTATCCGAGTATCACCTAATATAAGTTCAGGAAAACTCAACACCCATGCATATGCAGGATGCGAATTATTGTGGTATGGAAGACTTTCAAAACTGCAACTAGTTCGATGTTTTTCAAAATTCATTTCCCAACGTTCTTTAGTTAAAGGAATACAATCAGTCAACTTCATTTTACAAATTGCACGATTTGTCTTGGATTCGATGATTAAAATATCGCCACGATAGTCTGTGGGATAGCTTCTGATTTCCCATGATTTCATACCCTTTTTATAAAAAGAAGACCAAGGTTTTTTAACAAATAATCCTAACATTAATTTCTGCTCCAAGTATTTTTACTAATGAATAGTATAGCATTGAAGCTTTTCAATAATAAATGAAAAAGTAAATAAAAAGTAAATAAAAAGTAAATAATGAAGCAAAGATACATTCTGAATAATCTTTGAAAAATCGAAGAATGTATTTGCACTGGCAAATTCAAAATGGTATAATTAAAGTCGTTGTTTTGTACAAACATGGAGGACATAAATGGTTTCGTATGATAAGTTATGGCATTTGCTCCTTGATAAGGGACTTAATAAGGGAGATTTGTGCAAGGAAACAGGGATAAGCAGCAGTACAATGGCAAAACTTGGAAAGAATGAAATAGTCTCTCTTGAGGTTTTGGAGAAAATTTGTAAAACGCTTCAATGTGATTTGGGCGATATAGCAGGTTTCAAATTTTAAAAATACGAGGCATATAGAAATGAAACAGAATTTTACATTTATTGATCTTTTCGCTGGATGCGGAGGATTAACTGAAGGTTTTTATAGAGAAGGGTATAAGGCATTACTTCACTTAGAAATAAATAATGTGGCCTGTGAGACATTGAAAACACGAATGAGATACTATGGCTACTCAGAAGAAGAAATAGAAAATGCTGTTATGTGTGATGATATAACAAGAGAAGGTTTGCTTGAGGATATGGATCAAAGAGTAAGCGAAGAGGTTGACATCATTATCGGAGGACCTCCATGCCAGGCGTTTTCATCAGTTGGGCGAGCACAGGATCCAAACTCTATGAGTGAGGATCCACGAAACTATTTATTTGAGAATTACTTAGAGGTGCTCAATCATTATAAGCCGAAGATGTTTATCTTTGAAAATGTAAAAGGTCTTCTGACAGCTCATCCCAAAGGAGTAGATATCTTTGATTTAATTATTAGGGATATGAGCAAGACATATAAGGTAGTAAGTAACAAAGAGACAATACTTTTGAATGCTGTTAATTATGGTGTTCCACAGAATAGAGAAAGAGTAATTTTATGTGGAATACGAAATGACATTGATGTTGAACCTGAGGAGTTTTATAAAAAACTAATTCCTACGCATAGTGTAGTAGCTAAAGAAGGACTTAAACCGGCAGTGACTGTTCGAGAAGCTATCGCTGATTTACCTAAACTTTTGCCAGGAGAGGGTACCGAGATAATTGATTTCAATGAAACCAAGTTCAATGATTACCTTCTTCAAATTCGTAGAAAAGACTTTGGAAAACTCTACCAGCATGTTGCAAGAAAACATAATGAAAATGATAGAGAGAGATATAGGATTCTGAGCGAGCATGGAAATTGGCAGTTAAAAGATTTAGCGGAAGTAAGGCCGGACCTTGTACACCACGATCCTAAACATTTTGGAAATCGTTATACAGTACAGGAATGGGATAAGCCAGGGCGAACAGTGGTAGCGCATCTCTACAAAGATGGGAATTTATTCATTCATCCAGATAGTGTACAAGAAAGAACGTTTACAGTTAGAGAGGCTGCAAGAATCCAATCTTTTCCGGATGATTTCTTCTTTGAGGGATCTAGGACAGAGCAGTTCAAACAAGTCGGAAATGCTGTTCCGCCACTTATGGCGGAAGCTTTTGCAGTTACAATGAAGGAAATGTTGAGTCAGAAGGAGATGCAAGGTAAATGAGTTACAACATCAACCTTGGTATAGGAAGAGTTCAAAATACAACTGCAAAAAATATTTTTCTTAGAGATCAATCATTATTTGAATTTTGTCGGTCTACAGTAGGGATGAAATATGACAGTATCTCTGACTACTGTGACGAATACTATTCGAAGCCAAAGAAGGGAAAGTATTTTGGCCAAATTGTAACTCCAATTAATTTATTAGGTTTGATTCAGACAGATGAGAATGAAATCGTTATTGAAAATGAATTAGCTGAAAAAATTTGGAAGGCAAAGAACGAGCGACTAGCAAGTTACTACATGAATTATTTTTTATGTATGTGGCAATATCCTATTCCAAGTACAAAACCAAATTCAGGTAGGGATCTAAGAATTTTTAAGCCATATTGTCTTCTTTTAAAGATGCTTCTTGAACTATATAAAATAAATCCGAGAGAAGCATACTTTAGTACATACGATTATTCGAATATCTTTCTTGAACCTGATTCGGATCTCCCGCGGATAGTAGAGATTGATGAAAACTATGCAAAAAACTTGATTGGGACACGAACAGAACGAAAAGGCCAAGGGATAGGACAAGAGAATGGATCGTTAACGTATATAATCAATACATTAGCGGAATCTGATATATTAACGAAATCAAATGACCTTTTTGAGGATGATGATTTCTATATAGGTCTTGTGGATAGTGAAGCGGCTCGAATAAAAGCAGGATTTATAATTCGAGCTTATGGCGATGAATACTTTAGATTTAATTCGGCGGATCCTTCAGGTGTTCATGCTGATATAACTAGCTATAGTCGATTCATAAATAATATTTCAAAATTTGACCAATGGAGGAGTTGCTATATGAGCATTACTAGAATTAGTGAGTTCTATGAATATTGTAAAAATAAAGGCTTTGTATATTCAGAGGATTTAATAAGAAGGTTTGTTTTGTCATTAGAGACTAAGCCATTTTTGCTCTTAACTGGAATTAGTGGATCGGGAAAGACCAAAATTGGTGAGTTATGGACCAAATATCTTGCTGAGAAGAATGAGGCGAAAAGTATTGAAATTGCAGTAGGAAGCAATTGGACTGACAATAAAAAATTACTTGGATTCAAAAATGTTTTACTCGATGAAGTGGATGCATACCAAGAAACAGAGTTAGTGAGATTTATCCGGGAAGCAAACAGTACGTCAGATAAGCAGTATGTTGTAATTCTTGATGAAATGAATCTTTCACGAGTAGAAATGTATTTTGCAGATTTCCTCTCTGCACTTGAAACTCTTGACCACATAATAACATTGCCTAATGGAGAGGACATTGTATGGACTAAAAATCTAAAAATTATTGGAACGGTAAACGTAGATGAATCTACATATATGTTTTCTCCTAAAGTTCTTGATAGAGCAAATGTTATCGAGATGAATGGTCAAAAGCCAGGAGATTATATAGCTACGGTAGAAGAGTCTGATGACAAGATTTATGCAAGTATTAAAGATGAATCTTGGTATAGCTGGTATGTGGAGTATTTAGAAAAAATATATGATGCTCTTGGAGGAGAGTTTGCATATCGAGTCGTTGATGAGATGTCTGAATATTTAGCAATCAATACTAAACTTTATGGGGATGATATTACACTAGTTCATAAGTTTGTTGATGAACAGATAAATCAGAAGATTATGCCTAAATTGCATGGATCAAAAGCGCAGCTACTGCCTAAATTAGATGCACTTGAGCAAATAGTAGATTCTGAAAGCTATCCTCTGGTTACAAAGAAAATTGGTGAGATGAAGAATAACTTGAAGAAGGGTTATGCTTCATTTATAGGCGATTAACTATGGCTGATAGAATGATTAAATCTTTCTGCTGGAAGGCAGATGGAAGAATATTATTTAAAATTGAATCCATATACCACCATCTGGAAGATGATAGTCGGCAAGAAATTATCGGGACTGAAAATGGAATCATTGAGATAAACTGTTCCGATGAAAGTGATATGTTTTTTTCGTCAGACAACATGACGCTGCAACTGATTGATAATACACCTTATTGGGTTTCCTTCAGTTCTGAAGAAAGCCTCTTCGATAGCAAATCACTTCAGCATTTGATAAGCAATTCCGGAATTGATGGTAGAGGTATCTTTAATAGTCAGAATTATGTTGGTGACCTGGATATCGGAATCACTGATTTTGTCGTTACTGTAAAGAGTAAGAAAATCAATTATGATCAGGATTTTGCTTTCCTAAGAAATGAAATTTCAGCGTTTTGTAGTGATTTGTTGAGTAGAAGTTCATCATATTATACTGAGCATTTTTCAAAGGGGACGTCAGAACATACAGAAAAATTGAATTACTCGGAAATTGCATATCTTAGAGATGCGTTATCACCAGAAAAGCTCCCACATTGGATTGATTATTTTCTTACACATGCAGAGCATAGTTATGAAACGCATAGAAAAAATGTGAATCTATCTGAGACAGATGAAGTTGAGAGCGACAGATATTTAGATGCATTACAGACAGGCAATTTATTTCGGACCACAAAGGTGGTAGGTAATGCTGGAAGATTGGGATATGCACCAATAGAAGTAAATGTAGATGTATTAGAGACATCATATGATACAAAAGAAAATCAGTTTGTGAAATTTTTTGTGTTTTACATAAGAGACTTTCTAACGGAATGTTTTGAAATGGTGTCTCAGGATAATTCTAAGTTAAAAAATGAATTAGTAAAGATGTGCCGGATATTAGAAGAAAAAACGGAACATCCATTTTGGAACAGAATTTCTAATATAGATAGTATACCATTCAATTCACAAGTACTTCAAAAGAAGTATCCTTATAATTTGATATTTCAAACTTATAACGAAATGCAGCTATCTTCTGAAGTCAGTATGGGTGAAGCTGACAAATCGTATGCAGTTGGACAAAAAGATGCACCAATGCTTTATCAGTATTGGGTGTTTATAACGTTGTTCAATCATCTGAGAGAAAAGTATCACGATAGATATATAACCAATGATTGGATTTCATATGATGGAAAAAACTTAACGTTTACTCTTATAGAAGGAAGAAAAAGTTTTGCAAAGTTTGAAGTGAATGAGAACACAGAATTGCACCTATTGTATAACAAAACGTATAACAAATCTCATTCGATTTGGCAGGGAAGATCATATTCTCATGAGCTGAAACCAGATATCTCTTTGGAATTATTCCATAAGGGAAATCTTGTTGCCATTATTCACTTCGATGCAAAGTATAGACTTCCGATTAATGGTTCTGATAAACCAGATGATATTAATAAGATGCATGCATATAAAGACGGAATTATGGGAACGGTAGGAGCGTATGCGCTATGCTTAGCGGATCATGAGGTGATTTATAAAGAGGAGGAACGTGGATTTAATTCAGATGAATTGTTCCCATCGGTAGGAGCCTTTCCTCTTACATTAAATCCAGAAACTTTAAATCAGCAAATAAGTAGTATACAAAGGGTTGTGGATTCTTTTTGCAAACTAGAAATACGTTCAGATACTAACGAATTTTATAAAGATAGAATGCAGCGTTATTATGCGCTGTTAAGAAATATGATGAAGGTAGAGAAAACAGATGACTAATTTTATTGATTTATTTTGTGGTGCAGGCGGCTTTTCGACTGGTTTAGAAATGGCCGGCTTTAGATGCATTGGTGGTATTGATAATGTTGAAAGGATTGTCAGCACACATGCATTAAATCATAAATTTTCGAAATCTATTTGCGGAGATATTAGAAATATTTCTCCGGAAGAATTTGAGAAAGAATTAAATGGACAGAAGGTGGATATTATTATTGGTGGACCTCCATGTCCTACATTTTCAACAATCGGAGATGCAAAGATACGATCTGTGACAGGAAAGCCAACCAGAGAAGATCCACGTAATGAGCTGTTCATGACATATCTAAAATATGTTGATTACTTTAGACCGGAGATTTTTGTAATTGAGAATGTCCCTAACTTTATTACTAAGTATAAAGGTGAGATTTTTAAGAAGGCTGTTGAAATTATTGAAAGTATTGGAAAGACTGATACTGAAGATGGAGTATATGAAGTTGAACCAATAGAGGTACTTAATGCTGTTTATTATGGAGTACCTCAGACTCGAAAGAGAATGATCTTGGTAGCCCATAAAAAACATGGCGTAAAATATCATTATCCTGAGCAGACACATTATTTCGATCAGGACGATGAGAAGGCAAAAACACTTAAGCATTTCGTAACTGTTGGAGATGCAATTCGTGATTTGCCTACCATTACAGATAATTGGAGAGTATCTGAGGTAGAGTATTCGAGGTTTGACGACTTGTCTGAATATGAAAAACTGATGAGAGAGAATAATCCTGGAAAAACAGTAAAAAACAATATTTGTAGAATGAGTAATGATCGAGCAAAGCGTGTCTTTCCGCATATGGCTCAAGGAAGTAAGTACATGGATCTTCCGCCGGAAGTACGTCAGATTTTGCCGTTTAGAGAAGATATCTTTAAGGATAGATTAAAGAGGCTCATGGAAGATCAGCCATCTTGGACCGTGTTGGCACATATCGGAATGGATGGATATATGTATATTCATCCGACAGAAAACCGTACATTATCTGTGCGAGAAGCAGCTAGAATTCAATCTTTCCCAGATGATTTCGAGTTTGTTGGTAATCAGCAGGATACTTATGTACAGGTAGGAAACGCTGTACCTCCATTATTGGGAAGAGCAATCGGAAATAGCATTATGAAATATATCTGTGATATTAAGGAGCAAGGATATGGCATATAAAACGGTTGATGCTCGAACTCAAATAGTAAATGCGTTAGGCATTTCCTATACTTTCTCTTCAAACAACGATAGGTTTATTGAAACGAATATAAATGGAGAGGATGTAGTTATTTGTTGTATGCCTATTGTGGTTAGAAGTTCCACTGCAAGTTATGATTCACAAAGATATATTGATTTTAGCAGTATGGGGCAGAAACCATGGACTTCAATGAAGAATCTTTGGGATGATGCGATTCAAACAGGAAAAAAATTTTTTGTTCTTTGCGAAAACAATAATGATAGTCTTTTAAAAGACTATATTTTGAGCGTTGAGCGATCTATTGCATCTGCGACAAAAAGTTCTCTGTATCTTACTAGTGAGATGACCACAGCACTCACATCTGGAGTGTCTAAAATCAAGAGATTGAAATTAGAAGGTATGGATGGTTACTTTTCAATAATTGCTAAAAATGAACTATGTACATACGTTGATTTTTTTGATAACCGACCATATATAAGAGAGGTTGTCACTGCAGCTACTAAATCTAAAATTGTTGAGGTTCCGAAAATGGTAAAAGAAGTTGAAATACTAAAGAATAATAAACTGAAATTCTCTAGAAATAGATTATTAACAGGTGCTCCAGGAACCGGAAAAAGTCATAGATTCAGTGAAGATAGTGAAGAATATAAGAAAATTGATGACAAAACAAGATTGTATAGCGATGAAGAAATCGAAGGAATAGTAAAAGGTATAGATCCTAGTAACCAAGGAAGTATTAAAGAAGAGTTGTCAAAAAAAACAATTTTCACGGATATTAAACGTGTAACATTCTACTCGGACTATTCATATGGCGATTTTGTAGGATGCTATAAACCAATGCAACTTGGAGGAACAATTTCGTACGAATTTGTTACAGGACCAATGTTGGATCTTTTACTTGAGGCGATTACTCATCCATATGATAATTATTTGCTAATCATTGAAGAAATCAATAGAGCCAAGGCTGCATCTGTATTCGGGGATATTTTCCAGCTTTTAGATAGAAATAGTGATGGAGTTAGTGAGTATAGTATTGACACACCAAAAGAAATGCATGAAAAGCTAAACAAATTACTTGAAAGTGATAATAAGTATTATGGCAGTGAATGGGAGGAGTATAGAAGGGCCTTTATAGATCATATATTTATTCCAGGAAATCTGTATATATGGGCGACTATGAATATGGCGGATCAAGGTGTGTATTCAATGGATAGTGCTTTTAAAAGGCGATGGGACTTTGAATTTATGCCAATCGATGGTGAAGACACTTCGAAAGAATATTTAACCTATGTTATCAAGATTAAGACAGAAGAAATTGAGTCTGAGCCGCATTATATATTATGGAATAACTTTAGGAATGTAATTAACAATAAGTTAAAAAATGCATATGTAGAGGAAGACAGACTAATTGGTCCATATTTTATAAAAGGAAAAAAATCAATTGAATTGAAGAAAAAATCAGATGGAGCAGTTGACAAATATGTAGAAATACCTATTGAGAGTTTAATAAATAAATTATTTACATATTTGAAACAAGATGTACTTCGCTTCATAGGTGCGGAAGAGCTTTTTTTAGACAATAACAATACAAGAACAATGTCCTCAATAAGAAATGCTATTTTAATTGAGAATAAGGGAATATCTGAAATATTAAGATTGAACAATGAAGATCTGGATATACTGAAATCTGTTGTCTTTGAAGATATCATAGATGATACTGCTGAATCAGAAGATGATTCGCCAGAAGATAATAGTAGTGAGCAAGAATAAGCGATGAAAGAAAAGAGGATATATCTACAGGAACAGCGAATTGTTGATGACGTATTGTTCTGTAAATTACAAAAGTTATTAGAGTTGAATTTTGAAGAAATTGATATTGCTGCTAGAAACAAGAAACTCTTTGATGAGAATAAAGTTGTTTTTGTGGGACAAATGCATTTAAGAGATGATGAATGTGAGTATCTTCTATTTTGCTATCCTAAATATGTATCATTGACGTGTGATTTACATCAAAGAATTTATGATAACAAGAGTAATTTGGCAGGTATAGAGCGTGACTCAATACAACATGTACATAAAGTTCTTATTCAGATAAGTGATGTAATAGGCAGAGCGTGGCATTCAAAAAGGCAAAATTTTAGCGAATTTAGCATTGCGAATAAAAAATATAAGCGTAGAGTTATTAAATCTAGCATAGCAAAGTTTATTCTTGAAGATTTTAAACGTAATGGAATTTATTACTTCGAAAAAGAAATAAATGCACAAGAACCAATTGGTAAAATAGATTGGGGAAAGACTGTTCATAAGTGCCAGCCTTTTATTTCACAGAATAGGCCATATTACACAAATCCGTTTAGGAAAAGAATTGTTGCAGATGAAGACGGGACAATTGTAAAAATATATCAAAAAGCACTGTGGGATTCTAATAGAGAATTTGGTGTTTTGTTGGATCTATATTCACCTGGGATTGAACCATGTGATCCGCTTGAGATGAGTAATGATGTGGTAGCACTCTATGTAAAGAAATATTCAAATCAAGTATTTGATGAACGAGGTTTCTATTTATTACAGGCATTAGCCACTTGGTATGATATTAGTGGAGAGGTAAATCTTCGCAAAGATTATTACGGAACAGTTGATTTTGAAAATATATGGGAAGAGGTATGCCAAAAAATCTTTTTGGATGATAAGTCACTTTGGGTGGGGAAAATGCCAATAGGGCAATGGAACGTATATTCAGAAAAGGTTGATTCAGTTATTCCGATGTTTGATGTACACGCTAGGTCGTTAGAACCAGATATAGTATATGCTGATACTACGAATAACGTTCTTTTCCTCTTTGACGCAAAATATTATAACCCACAGATGAGTGGGAGCAGATACATAGGTAATGTTCCGGGGTCATCGGATATCTCCAAGCAATGGTTGTATATGTATTATTTAAAAGCCAAATATAAAGACTATAAAATTGTAAATGCATTGTTAATACCAAAAGATGAAAACGACGGTAATTGGTTGATAGAATATTTGGGGTTTGTGAATTTAGATACCGAATCTAGGCTCAACGAATTAGCTGAAGATGAGACTATCAGAGTTACTCCGGGAGTAGGGAGTATTGCAATATTTATGATTAATGCACGTAGGGCGTATGAGGAGTTTTTAATAGAGGATAACTCTCAAAGTTTATTTAATGATATTGTAAATGATCTTAGAGTTAGAGTGGCAGATAATTTTATTTCAGGTACAAATATCAACAGAACATATTTTGAGTAAATATGGTTCAAGTGTGAGTAGATATCATTTGTGAAAAGGGGGAAGTTGATTGCCAAAGTTTCTTAAAGACAAGGCGGTTTCATTGCTAGATGGAGGAATTGAAACATATTTACTAGGGTTATATGGATTGACTCTTCCAACCGTTAAAAATCGAAGAGCCCAAGAAACGAAATATGCGCTAGTGATGGGGCTATTTGGTGCTGCTGCAGAACTTCTTGTAAAAGCATGTTTAGTACAGGCATATAGAGACAATAGTTGCACTACATCGGACCAGTATGTAAAAATCCTGGATTTTAGGCACTTGAGAGGTTTTTCAGGTTTGACCAAAGTGACCGAAAAATGTACAAAAAGGCAATTTCTGGTTGGGTAAACGTGTCTGTGGTATTGGACTGCGGCTTCGGAAACACATCAAAGGAAAAGTAATATTTTCATCATTCAACAGAATAAAAGAAACGTGAAAGACCGTTCATTTTCAAGATAAATTGAAAGTGGGGGGTCTTTTTTTATACCTCTAAAACGGATTTTTATTAAGACGTTTTGAAGGGCTGATCTTAAAATATGGATCAGCATTAAAAAGAAAATGGATTTTGCGTGATTGGATAAAAAACATGCAGGCTGACTACTTGAATATTACGGTGCGGAGGAGCCGCTAGTCCGGTGTGGCGAGAGCCACTTGTCCGGACTAACGGAGCCACTCCGTTCTCTAGTATAATAAGTTACTTTGCCATTGCAGGATCTAATCCATATACTTCTCGCATAGAGAGATCTTTGGATGGATCAATGCTTTCGATGTCGATTTTATATGAGTCATACGATATGCGATCCATAATGGCGTCTGCCAGGGTACTTTCACCGCCGCAGATTTGTTGGTACCATTCACTTTCGCGGAACTGAGAGCAAAAGATCGTGGATGATTTCTTGCGTCTTTTATGTATCAGTTCAAAAAGATTTCTGGCTTCGGCTTCTGTCAGTTTAAGGAGAAGCCACTCGTCAATAATCAGTAATACTGGCTTAGTGTATTTCTTCAGGACAGTTGAAAAAGTTCCGCTGTCTCTGGCAGCCTGTAAGTCCAGTAATAAATCAGGAAGCCGCACATACCTTACTGTGTAGTAGTGCTTGCAGGCCTCCATGCCAAAAGCACAGGCCATGTAAGTTTTACCACTTCCGGTGGCACCTGTAATGAAGATGTTCCTGTATTCCGTAATGTATTTGCAGGTTGCCAGGCGGCTGATCAGTGCTTTGTTCAGTTTCCACCCCGATTGGTAATCAATTGCTGCAATACTGGCATCCGGCTGTTCGAACTCAGCCTGCCGGATCAGCCTTTTCAACCGGTTATTTTTGCGATTGCTGTACTCGACATCAACAAGCATACCGAACCGGTCCTCGAACGGTACTTCCTTCATTGTAGGATCATCCATCTGGATATGGAATGCATCTGCCATAGCGGTCAGGCGCATTTCAATAAGTTTATCGATTGTACTTTGATTTGTCATGATCGTTTACCTCCGTAATATCTGGCACCTCTTGTGATGCCATGTGGCTTTTCAACAGTCTGGGATTCCTTTGATGCATTCGATATGTCATCAGATGAATCTTTCATTGCAGCCAATAGATTTTTGATACTTTTATAGCTGGGTTTAGCGGAATAAGAAAGTGCTTTGGCACAGACCTGTTCCAGTTTTTCAGGCGAATATTTCTCTGCCAGTTTTAACAAGCCCATACAGCTTCTATAGGATTGTTGCTCAACCCTGCCGGAGGTAAGTATTGCATCGACAACCTTACTTGTGTTAATTCCAATCGAATCTGCCCATTTACGGAACCTGTCGCCGTTCCATTCCAGATATTTCTGGTGTTCCTGCGGCATATGTTCCGTCACAGTGGAATACTTTGGTATCGTGCAGATTGGTCTTTCCCTCAAATCCCATGACCCGTCCCAGAGGGCGAACGGCTTCCTCACTCTTGCAGGCGGCGTTGTCATTACCTTTGCAAAGGAGATTTTAACCCTAATCACAGGCTAAAAAATAGCCGTATCCATAATAGGATACGGCATATACATAAAGATTACTTATATTTATCAAGAATTTGTTCAAAAGACAATTCCTTTCGTCTGGTTTTAAGAGCAAAAGCCTTACTGAATTTATAAATATATGTTTCAATATCAATTGTATATTCAATGGTTTTTAATACAGTATTGGCAGCAAGATAATTGCCAGAGGCTAAAAGCTCATTAAGTTTTATGATTTTGCTTTCATCATCAAAATTGCTATTTGTTATAAATTCGGTAATATGTTCAGGGTATAGTTCATACAAACTTTTGATGAATTCTTCACAAAGCAAATGGTTTATATCGTTTTCTTTAATGGCACGTGAAATATCAAACCCTTGTAATCCGCGAACATATTTATTGATTGCTGATGTATTATAAAAAGGATTTGTATTTTTAAATTCTTCTATTCTTATTTTCATTTTGTTTAAAATATCAGCAATATTTTTATAACCATACGTTCCTGCGTTTAAAGGAGAGTATAAGTTTTGACATTCTTTCTTTTTGAAACTGCGATGAACTGAATCGAATTCAAAAGAAGGGAATTTTTCGGTGATGCTCATATGTATGTGATAGATTATTCCATTTTCTTTCGGAGTATCAAAAAAATGATTTATATTAAAACACAAGGTATTACGAAGAGTAATAAAATTCATGAAGAGCTCCTTATGGGTTATGATTATGTTTTTCAATTCTTCATCATGAATTTCTGAAATAATCTTGTTTGTAAATCTGTCTTTTAAGACTTCATATACAAGAAATACTACGCCAAAAGTAGTTAGTAGCATCCATTTGTTTTCGGAGATAAAAGTCAATATATTTTTAGCGATTTGTTCATCAAGAAACCATAAATAGGCTTTTTTAAATATATTAATGTTATTCAAAACGAAGTTGATTACCATAGTGATTCCAAAACAAATCAATATACTTATAATATTTCTTTTAGATTTTGTTGTACAAAGCCTAGGATGAAAAGTTTCGGAAGACTCATAACTTTTAAATTGAAAAGGTCTTATTCGTACAAAAAATGAGATAATTATTTTATGGATTTTATAGAAAATGATTATTAATTTGCTAATAATCAGTTTGTTTGAACTACTAGAATTAACAATTAAAATATTTTGAATCCAAAAATAAAAAGTTATGCTGCTAGTAATTATTAATTCGCAAAGAATGCTAAAAAGAAATGTTGCAAACAGAATAAAAAAAAAGGCATCAGAATACCACTCTTAAAAAAATTTATTAAAATATCCATAGAAATTCCACCTTTGCAAATTACATAGCTTTTTGGTTTTGCATATATATGTGAGCTAAAAAGCTATTTTATATTGTAACATTTTTATGTTACTTTTCAACCTGTTTTGATAAATAATAGGTAATTGCGAAACAAGTTCGCAATCCTGATTAAAAATGCGGTAAGAATCCTGCAATGCAGGATTCTTAAGATGAGAAGCAGGTGACATCAAAATCAGACATGAAAAAAGACTTCCCAGCTGGACTGCGAAGGAAAGATGATATGAATATCGAATATCATGCAATCAAAGGCTTAAGACTTCGAATGTATTGATGTTGATGAATTTTATCAGCAACGATTACTGTAACAAGTTGGGCTATGCTAGCCAAAAGTAAATCGGCATGAAGCGTTTTTTCGTTCTGGGTTTTACGGTTAGCTACGCAAAAGCTGTCTTTAAAGTGGTTGATGGATTTTTCAACATTTACACGGATTTTATATGTTTCTTCCCATTATAATACACCGATGGAGCAGAACCTTTGACGGAGATGGATACGGATTTCATGCTGAAAACACTGGACCACATCAAGGTATTTGAGGACGGAACACTGTTGGTGGTATTTCTGGACGGAACGGAGATTGAATGTAAAAATGAGGAGGAGTAAGAAAAGGTGCCGATTGGGAGTTGAGATTCTGATCGGCCTTTTTTCTTGTAGGAAAAGTGAATTGTAACTTAATGCTGATATTGATATAATAAATGTGATTATATTAAGTGCAGGGATGAAAATTAAATGAAGAGAAATATGAGGATATTGGATATCGATATGGATTATTTTTTAAAGGAAATCCCTATTATGATATCGGGAAATAGTACAGTAAGAATCTCTGATGATGATTATCTAGTATGGAGTAAAGATGAAGTAATTGATTTTTTCGAAAATAGATTAGGCTTGTCTAAGGAAATCAAAATTAAAGAGAAAATAGTTACTCATCATAATGAGGCATTATATCATTGGAGAAAATTAGTACAGGAGTATAGATTGTCGGTACCTTTTGAAGTAGTACATATTGATTCGCATGCGGATTTGGGATTAGGATACCCATCTTGGGTATTTATTTTGGATTCTTTACTTAGTGTGCCGGTAGAAGAAAGAATAAAAATAGAAAATTATGGAGATATATTTGAAAAATATTATGAACCGAGCATAGGGGATTATTTGTTGTTTGCACTAGCGTTTAGATGGATTAGCAAACTTGTCTATGTGTGTAATCCAACAGATATGGGAAATGATTATGTGTGGATGATTTTAAAAGATGGAATAGAATCAAATGACAAAATTCAGTTGGCATATAATAAAGAGATGAAAGCGGTAGAGATTGCTTCAAATACAGAGAAGTATTATGCAACAGCATATCGGGAGCCAGAAGTAAATTTTGAAATTGTAAGACGTGTAGAGGATGTTAGTTATAATGGGGATTTTGATTATATAATATTCTATGTTTCTCCCAATTATACACTAGCTGCCGCTGACTTTATCATTGACATAATGAGAGAGTATATTATGGAGGAATAGTGCATGGATTACAATAGATATATTGAATTATATAGACAGGGAAAATTTCAAGAAGCTGTTGAGTATAAGGCAACTCAAATTCCAACAAGATTAGTAAAATATTATAGTTTTAACGATAATGAGGATGTCAATAAATCAAAAATACAATATCTAAGAGAACAAAGAATATTTTTAAGTGCATCTTTTGGATTTAATGATCCGTTCGAAGGAAAATTTTTTAAGTTTGATAAAGAGAAGTTGGAAAATTGTGGTTGGGATAAGGATATGGTAGTAGATTATTATACCTCTCTAGCCAATGGGTTCCGTTACACTTGTTTGAGTAATACTGATGAAAATAACATGCCAATGTGGGCTTATTATGCAAATAACCATCAAGGATTTTGCGTTGAATATCTGCTATGTGACATGCAGAAAAGGTACATATTTCCTGTAACTTATGAGCCAGAAAGAGTATCTGCAAATGCCATTACTACAAATTTATTATATGAGTATATGAAAATGAAGGAAAAAGGAATAGAGTATACCGATACATCCGCAGATGCAAATGTTTATTTACAGATGTTGATTTTATCTCTTGCAGCAAAGCATAAAAGTTGGGAGCATGAAAGGGAATATAGAATTATCTGTCATAGAGATGATTTCCCGGCAATTCCATCCAAAATATATATAGGCCTCAATTGTAAGGAGGAGTATAGAAAAGAACTTATCGAAGTAGGAAGAAGTATTGATGTATGTAAGGTATATCAAATGGAATTTGATGAAGATAGTGAAGTATTTGGCTTGAAAAAGAGATTATTAATATAATACATTGAAAAGGAGTATGATGTCATGTCGAATGAATTAAAGATTATAAATGATGAGAACTATCAGAAATGGATTTGCGAGATAAAGGAATTGGTTCATGTCAGTCAATTAAAAGCGGCTGTTCAAGTGAACACAGAGATGATCAGGATGTACTGGCATATTGGAAAAGAAATTTCTGATATGCACGCAGATGCAATATGGGGAACGAGTTTCTATAAGACGATGAGTCAGTCTTTAAAAGAGGAATTTCCTAGTGTGAATGGTTTTTCTGTGACGAATTTGAAATATATGAAACGATTTTTTGAATTTTATAAAAGTGATAATGCAAATCGTCAACAGGTTGTTGATGATTTGGAAAAAATATGTTCAATACCTTGGGGACACCATATATTAATAATGACAAAATGTGAAAATGTAGAAGAGGCATTATTTTATGTACGAAAAACGTTAGAAAATGGTTGGAGTAGAGCAATGTTGCTTAATTTTCTAGATGTGAATCTTTATAATTCACAAGGAAAAGCAATAACAAATTTTGATAGGCAACTTCCAGCTTTACAAAGTGATTTAGCAAAGGAAGTGATAAAAGATCCATATAATTTTGATTTTCTTACACTAACCGAGGGCTACCGCGAAAAAGAACTTGAGGATGCATTGACAAATAATATAACAAAATTTTTGTTGGAGTTAGGACAGGGATTTGCATATATTGGTAGACAGCAGCCGATTATGATAGGGCAAAAAGAAATGGCAATAGACCTTCTTTTTTATCATATGAAATTGAGATGCTATATTGTTATTGATTTAAAGGTAGGCGAATTTGATGCGTCTTATACTAGTCAGGTGGGAACTTATGTTGTTGCAGTGAATCATCAACTGAAAACAGATATGGATAATCCAACAATTGGATTAATTATATGCAAGACAAAGGACAATGTGGTTGCAGAATACTCGCTGGAAGCTAGTAGTGTACCTATCGGTATTTCTGAATATCAGTTGTCAAAGGTGCTTCCTAAGGAAATTGAAAGTTCGCTTCCTTCAATAGAGGAGATAGAGAAGTCATTGAAGGCTATTACGGGAGAGTAAAGCAGGATAAACATGAAAGAAGAAATAAATGAAAAAACCCAATACAGGCTTATGTTAACCGTATTAGCTATAGTTATTGTTTTGTTACTGTTTTTGGTGGGATTGCTTATAAGGCATGGTAAACAGGTAAACCCTGATACGATAGAAGTAAAACCGCAGCAATTGATAATGGGAACGGAACTAGAAGAAATAGAAATTATACCTATAGACGTTGCTTATCTTGTTTGTAGTGAGGAAATAAGTCCGACTAAGATGGTATTTGATTTCGGAAGAAATATTGCGTCATCGACAATTAAACAGTTAGGAAAGATAGATGAATATATAGGTTTATTGGAGGATATAGACAGTCTAGTAGCAAAAGAACAGGTAAATATGAAGGAATTGGTAATACCAGCTCATTCGGTTTATAGCGGCACAAAAGGATTGGTTTTAGAAGAAAGTTCAATAGAAAATACGTTTGAAATCTTAGGTTTAAACAGGTTGTGGTTCAGCACTGAAATGCATATATATGCATGGCATAAAGAATATGAATTGTTTGATGAGACGGAAAAGGTAGAAAATCATTATATTTTGATTTATTATGATGCATTTATTTATTTACGAACCCAACGTATAAATAGTACAAAGGAAATCATTGAGTTGTTTGGTGGGAAAATAGAACTTTAGTTATTTTTTTGTATAGATGTTTAGGCGTAATATAAATAAAATCTATTTCGATAAGTAAGGGCGGAAATGGTGCTGAAAATAGGAAATATTTTTCGATTTCTAATGGTAATTTCAGCTGACGCATAGTATAATTACCATTGGTATTGTTATTTAGTAGCATAATTAATTATACCAAAAAATCGCTCAGACCTCACGGTCTGGGCGATTTTTTTGCCAGGGGAGTTTTTTTACAGCCCCTTTTTCTAATTTTGATGGAAACTTGAGAACAATAATTTTCAAAAAGTCAATTATCAATTTGTAATGTTTTTTTAAAGGAAAAAGTTCACAAAGGTATTTAGGCAATATTTACATATTTTAAAAAAGGAATAGTTTCGAAGGAGTACTGATGTGGTCTGTAAACGATATCAGAGGTATTTCGATTGTATGAAAGCTATTGTAAAAAAGACACAACATGACATAATCGGATTGACTAAAGTAACATAAATATTTATAATATAGACAAAACGAAAATGACATGAACGGAGGATAGGATAATGGAGAAAACTGTAACACTTGAAGAGGCATTAAAAAGAATTGAGGAGTTGGAAAAAGAGAATGCAGAACTTCGGGAGGAATTGGAGTATTACAGAAATCGTAAATTAAGCGGTCGTCAGAAACATAACGCCAAGTGGATGGCAATTTATAATGATTTTGTCATTGGATATGAGAGCGGTATGACAATGGTAGAAATTGCGAAGCGGAACAATGTCAGTGAGAGGACGATTTATCGATATAAGGCCTATTATGACAAGATGAGGGAAGAAAAGGATAATGAGTAGACCATTTGTGCGGCGTTATGAAAATGGTTGCATGAATTTTGCGGTGGATTTTTTGTACCGCAAACATGAAACAGAAAATATTTGTGGTCACAGTTTGTGACCGCAAAATCAGGAAGGAAATTTATGGGTATGAGACCAAAAATTTTAAAAGGCAGGTTAAGAATAACATTGCAAAATTTGAAGGCGATGATTTTATGTTTGAATTGAATGATGTAGAAGTGGAAAATCTTTCAAGGTGCAAAAATTTCACCTTGAATATGGGAAGAGGTTCAAATATAAAATACAAACCTTAAGAATTAAAGGATATATAATGTATTTATGCAATGCATAAAGAGACGAGTTATGGAAGCAAAAGACGAATCCAGAAAATTAAGAGAAAGTATTGGTATGAATCGAAAAGAATTTTGTGAGTACTTTGAAATTCCATATATGACAGAAACAGATTGGGAATTAGGGAATAGAAGGGTTCCACAGTATCTTTTGCGATTGATGGCATATAAGATTGAAATAGAGAAGTTGGCTAATAAGAAAATAGAGAATGATCAGAAAGATGAAGCGACTAAAGAATAATGTATAGATAATTGTGCCACAGCTTGTAGCATAATTTTAGGAGGAATGCTATGGCAGAAAATACGGAATTAATGATGGTAGATAATATATGTAATAGAGTTTATGTCATAAGAGGTCAACAAGTGATGCTGGATTATGGTAAGCCTACAGAACAAGCATATCATTGTGGTGCACCCAGTAAGGATGCGGGAAAGAAACTTTGTGCCATAAATGTGATATTAGAAACAAGTATGATTCATCCGGTAATAGATAAACTGTTATTATCCCCGGATAAGCAGATATAGTCATTCGTATATGTTATGGTCGTAGAGAGGCAAGGAAAACACCATCTGTATGCATAACAATAAGGAATTGAAATCCCAGACTAAGTAAAAAGTCACAAAAATTCAATATGAATTTTGTTATGGGTTACACGCTTAACCTTTGTAAAACACGCATTTCTGATGTACCATATAATCAGAATCTTAGGAAAAGAAGGAATAAATATGGCACAGAACAGAGTTCGGATTGCGGATGTTGCAGATGCATTAGGTCTTAGTACTGCAACTGTCTCAAAGGTGATTCACGGCAAAACAGAAAAGATTTCAGATGAGACGGTAAAACGTGTCCAGCAGGAGCTGGAGAGGTCGGGATATATCCCGAATATGGCAGGTATTCTGCTTGCCAGAAATAATTCAAGAATCATCGGAGTGGTGGTGAATGATAATGAAAAGTATGAGGGCAGGGTTTTAGAGGATGGATTTGTTATGGCTTCAATCAATGCTCTCTCCCATGAGGTAAATGAAAAAGGATATTTTCTGATGATAAAAACGACATCTGATATAAGTGAGATTCCAGTGTTTGCGTCTATGTGGAACATGGACGGACTGATTCTGATGGGCTTTTGTGAAGCGGATTATGAGAAGCTCAGAAACCAGATGAGGATATCCAGATAATCGGATTTGATGACAATATGGCAAGCAGGGAAAGCCATCCATCTCTTACAACAATTCATCAGGAGACGCCTCTTAGGGCAAAAACTGCAATTAAGTGTCTTGAGGCAATGCGCGATGGAGCAGAATGTGAGACAGAAATCGTGCTGCCGGTTGAGTTGATAAAAAGAGAAAGTACGGGGGAATTATAATGTCAAAGTTTATGAAATCACTGTGTAAAATAGCAATTCCTGTTACCTTGCAAAGTATGCTGCAGGCATCTTTTTCAATTGTAGACCAGATTATGATAGGGTAGTTAGGAGAAACTAACATATCGGCAGTTGGACTATGTGGAAATTTTTCACTGATTTTTTCCGTGGTGATCGGTGCAGTAAGCACGGTTGCGGGGATACTGATCGCACAGTTTATTGGAGCAGAAGATACAAAAGAGGCATGGTGCAGCTTTGATGTGAGCCTTATTAGCGGAATTGTAATATCTGCACTGTTTTTGTTTGCAGCAGGAGTTTTCCCATCGCAGATCCTTGGGCTGTACACAAGGGATGTGAGTATTGTAAATACTGGTGCGGTCTATTTCAGAATAGTAGCGTTTTCCTATATTCCAATGGCGGTCAGCAATATTTTTTCCTCATGGCTGCGCTGCAGGGAGCATGCCACAATACCATTTTTGGCGGGCTTTGGGGCAGTCGCTGTAAACACAGGTCTTAATTATCTGTTGATATTTGGAAAATTCGGATTCCCATGTATGGGAATAAAAGGAGCTGCGATCGCGACACTGATTTCGCAGTTGTTTAACCTTGTATTTATTGCAGTTGGATTTGCCTTATGCATCAGAAAAGATGGAGATAAGCCGGTATGGTCATTGCGTTTCTGCAAAATTACTGTCAGGGATTATCTGGTCATGATTATGCCGATTCTGGTCAGTGAATTTTTGTGGAGTCTCGGACAAAATGTGGAGTCTGCCGTCTACGGGCATCTTGGCACGTCAAACCTTGCCGCATACACACTTACATGCCCGATACAGGGGCTTATCGTAGGAGCACTTAGTGGATTGTCGGCGGCTGCCGGTGTGATGGTCGGCAAGAGGCTGGGCAGGAAAGAATATGATGAGGCTTATACAGAGTCAAAAAAGATTATGTATGCAGGCTTAGCCGGAGCGGTAGCTGTATCGGCATTGCTCATTCTTCTGGCAGGAGTATATACAGGACTGTACCGTGTAGATGGCAGCGTAAAAGAGCTTGGAAGATACTGCTGATTGTGTCTGCTTGCAGCGTATGTATTTAAGTGGGAAATTGTGGGTGTGTATACACTGCTTACCACGGAAGAAATATTCAGGCTGGTTGTATCGTTAATTATCTTTAAGAGGCGTAAGTGGATGATCAGTTTATCGTAGAGTGAGGTATTGGATATGGATTATATAAAAGAAAAATTATATCAGCAGTTAGCAATTGACTATTGCTGTCAGGTTTCGGATATAAAGGATGCTAAAAACCATTTTACGGAATATGAAAAACTGGAAGGCAGGAGACAGTTTGAAGAAGCGGATGATTGTGTCTTAAAGGTGATTGTTGTAAATGGAAAGCTGATATTTACAGGAAAAAAGAGCATTATTGAGGTATGCAGAAAGCAGTTTTCCAACAATTCGGGTAATTGGTTTATGGATGCTTCAAATTTTAGAAAACTGGATGAAATTTTAATGAACGATGGATATAGGGTGAAAACAGCCCATCCGTTTTTTATTCCCAAGGATGATTGTGTGCACGAAATAAATGGTGTTGAAATAAAAAAATACAATCAGGAAGAAATTCTCCAATTTAAGGATGATGACAGGTTTGATGAAGCATTTTGTTTTAGCGAAGAGTCACCGGATGTACTTGCAGTTGCAGCGATTATAGATGATGAGATAGTCGGCATGGCAGGAGCCAGTGCAGACAGTTCTTCTTTCTGGCAGATTGGGATCAATGTAAACAAGAATTTTGAGGGCAGACATATTGCTTCGGGAATTGTATCAATACTTAAGGCAGACATCCTACAAAAAGGAATTGTGCCATATTATGGGACAAGTTTTTCCAATCTTGCGTCACAGCATGTTGCTGCGAAAGCTGGATTTGAGGTAGCGTGGGTGGAACTGATCACAGAAAAGACGGAGTATTGAGGGGAAATATACAGTTCTAAAAAAATACAAGATTGCAGCAATCCTTGCAGAAGAAAGAAAAATCAGCACTCCATCACAAAAATGATGTGATATAGGTGCTGATTTTTATATCAATATAGAATTTACAGAAGCTGGACTCCATTTTCCTCGCACTGTGCGATCATATCTTCTGGCCACAGAGAGGACTGTACTTCTCCAATGTGCGCTTTGCGCAGGAAGAACATACAGATACGGGACTGTCCGATGCCGCCGCCAATGGTGTATGGAAGTTCCTCGTTGATAATCGCTTTCTGGAAAGGAAGATCTTTTCTGTCTTCACATCCGGCCTTCTTTAACTGGGAAAGCAGAGCTTTTTTGTCAACACGGATACCCATGGAAGATAACTCTAATGCGATATCAAGAACCGGATAATAAACAACGATATCTGCGTTTAAACTCCAGTCATCATAGTCAGGAGCACGTCCGTCATGGCGCTCGCCATTTTCCAGAACATCACCAATCTGCATAATGCAGACAGCACCTTTTGCTTTTGCGATGTAATACTCACGTTCCTTTGGAGTGTTGTCCGGGAACATGTCAGCTAATTCCT
>ERZ838516.2080-NODE-2080-length-22894-cov-2.751346_pt1 | contig 22894 bp, 19 predicted proteins | sample MGYA00519910_ERZ838516 | MGnify/ENA primary metagenome ERZ838516 (study PRJEB31850, sample SAMEA3708837) | human gut metagenome | biome: human gut; feature: human-associated habitat; material: faeces | place: China | collected 2014 ... | reverse complement strand
TATTCTCCCTCTTCCAGAATAAATGCAGATTTATGACCTGTAATTCCTGAATCGTCATATGACGCAAAATATGATTTAGGACAAGATATTGTAAGTTTCTGGCTATCCTGAGCCTCAAGCTCAACGGTCTTTGCATATCCGACAAAAGTACGTGCAGGTTTTCCAAGTTTTCCCTGCGGTGCTTCGATATAAACCTGTACAACCTCTTTTCCTGAACAATCACCTGTATTTTTTACTGCTGTATCAACAATCACACTGTTTTCATCAACATTTTTAACCGAACCTGTTATCTCAAAATCAGTATATGACATACCAAATCCAAACGGATACATCACTTTACCCGCTGCAGCCGTCTGAAAATACTTATATCCTACATATATATCTTCAACATAATAATTCTTATCAGCATCACCAAAATATGGAGCTGAAGGGTAATCTTCTATATTATAACAGATTGTATCAGTCAGCTTTCCGCTTGGTGCCGTCTTACCCGTAATTACATCAAGAACACCGTTTCCGCCTTCCTGTCCTCCCTGCCATACATACATAACAGCAGATGGTTTATATTCGTCTGTCCACTTCATATCTATGATATTTCCAACATTCAGAAGAACAATACTTTTTTCAAATGTATCTGTAACATTTTTTATAAGTTCTCTCTCTGCCTGTGTCAGATAATAACTTCCCGCATCTGCTTTGTTATCCTGATCTTCTCCTGCTGTTCTTCCTATGATAACAATGGCTGTATCATTTCTTTTTTCAGCCTCACTTATAATCTCCTTTGACAACGGCATTTCCTTTTGTGACCATGGAACACTTCCCCATCCGTTTCCCTCGTCAAAAGGATTTTCTTTAATCCACTTCTCGTAGATTTCAAGAATACCGTCATCTACTTCAATACAGTCACTTTCTTTTAATGCATCAAGAATGCTCACAACATACTTTGTATTTACAAGTCCTCCCGAACCGAGACCGCCCTTGTAATAATAAAATGCACCGATACCAAAAACGGCTGCTTTTGTACCTTTTTTTAGCGGCAGTATCTTTTCGTCATTTTTAAGCAGCACACATCCCTCTGCCGCAGCTCTCCTGGCAACCTGTGCATAATTTTTCTGATTTAATTCAAACATATATTTCCTCCATAATTTTATCTGTAGTGTCCATGATAATATATCTTTAGCAAAAATAAAACCTTAAATTTATTACTTTTTATATATTCATTACCCTATTGTTCTGTTTTATTTAAAATGCTCCCTCATCCAAAAACACAACGCTGTCACCAAGACTGTCGTCAAGAATATCCCATCCCTTTTTATCATTTACTGCAAGGGCACCGGAAATTCCTATTATCGGAAAACGGTCACATAGCTGCTTATAATAATCTGCCATCTCGGAAGATGAACGAAGTACAGATACAGATTTTGTATCAGGTGTTTCTGGCAGCAAATCGTCGAATATTTTATCACTCTCCTGCTCATACATCGAAACAATCGGATAGAAAGCTCTGTCAACACCCCTTTCAAATTCAGGCAACTCCCTGTCACACTGGCTTTCCATGCTAAATGCCGGACTGTCACAACATGTCCTGTACTCAACACCCTCACACTGACATCCAACTTCTTTTTCGATATAGTTCTGCCATTTCTCCTCCGTATTTCCCTGAGAATTTATTTTCTCTTTCCTCTTAAATGTTTCCCCTGGAAAATAATACATATCCGATTCTTTCCTGTATAACTTTCCCGCATCCGCATCAAGCATAAACACTATATCCTTCCCTACCTCATATCCACAGCTTTTTATTGCAGCAGTCATCATTTCAAACACATCAAAAATATCATAAAGATAACCTCTTACATCCCTTGTTAAAATTGCATTATTTTCTTCAATAGACGACATTGTCTTATATCTGATTCTTTTCTTAATTTCTGTTACTATTTTTTGCCCCATGTTTAATGCATCAGAATAAGACGTTGCACCTATAGGCATAAAAACTATTTTCGAGAAATCAATGCTGCTCCCAAATATTTTTCCTTTTTTAAATACATCAACAATAGGTATCTTAAAACTTTTATCCGGAAATGCTGCCAAATAATTAAAAGGTATATTTTTCTCGTATTCGTCTGTCTTTCTTATTTTAAATGCATTAGTCACAATATTTTCCATATTACCCCTCATTTCTGCATACGTTTTTTGTGCATAAATAATTTATTACCATATTTTATAATTAGGCAGCTGACTTCCCAAAAGAATATATTCCATGTAATCATGTAATACTATTACCGGACACGACAACAAAATCCACAAATTTGTATATAGCAGACATACCTGCCCCTTAAAATTATATTGCTGTCCTGAATAATCCCACACATTTAAATGCATCTGCCTGTTTACTATCATGCCGACAATAAACTCAACTCCCGTTATCATCAATCCGCATATTATCATTTGTCCTATAAGTGAAGCACCGTCACCCAGAATATTTTCAACTGCTCCTACAAGTACAAAACATAAACCGCCTGCAAATAACATGGATATATGTGAATATCCACGATACAAAATTTCTATACCACAATAAAGAAAACCACCTGTCAAAAACATTATCAGATAAACCTGAAAATGATTCATACCTGTTCCCATCATATGAACCTCCTTTGTAATTGCAATAAGTAATATGCTGTCATTTACACCTGTGATACTGTCAGTAACTCAGTAACAATGATTTTTAATTCATGCAGCTTTCTATATGATAGTATGTATTTTTTTATCTAACTTATACTACTATTGAACTACCAAAAATGCAGTATTTTTTTCCATTTCAGTGTGTTAATCTATTATATATAATGATGTTGGGGTCAAAAGGTATTTTGACCCTTGCATCATATAATACAAAAAATACGAATCGAGGGAAAATATGAACACTGATATATTAAAAAGACTTGATGATGCCATTTCATCTACACTTATAGGTAAATCAGAAAATCCGGATTGTAATGTAGGTGCAGCTATATGCATTATAAAAGACGGCAAAGAAGTATATCGAAATGAATACGGTGAAGCCGATAAAGAAAAACACATTCCCATGGAAAAAAATTCTATTTTCAGATGCTATTCCATGACAAAACCGGTTACTTCAGTCGCTGTTATGACCCTTGTCGAAAAAGGACTTATCGCTCTCTCTGACCCTGTAAGCAATTTTATTCCAAGTTTCAAAAATCAAACGGTGCTTACTGAAAAAGGATATGTTCCCGCAAAAAGAGAAGTTGTTATACAGGATCTTCTCAATATGACAGCAGGTCTTACATATCCGGACGCTTCTTTTCCTGCCGGAAAAGCAATGCAGGATATGATTGATAAATATTACGCTGATGTTGAAGCCGGCAAGCCTACATCTACATATGACCTTGCCGTACTGATTGGCGAACAGCCTCTTGAATTTCATCCCGGCGAGGGCTGGTGCTATAGCTTCTGTGCCGATGTTCTCGGTGCCGTAATCGAAGTTATAACAGGCAAAAAATACAGTGATTATCTCAAAGAAACACTGTTTAAACCACTTGGCATGGATGATACTGACTTTTTCGTTCCCGAAGAAAAACAAAGCCGTTTTATGCAGAATTATCAGTATATGCCTGAAACTCAAACCATGGAACCATGTACATGGCAGCATTTAGGTCTTACATATATGCACAAAAAGAAACCTCTTTTTGAATCGGGAGGTGCCGGACTTGTCTCAACAATCGACGATTATTCAAAATTTGTAAATATGATGTTAAACAAAGGAACTCTCGGTAATGTACGCATACTTGGAAGAAAAACAGTTGAAATCATGACAAGGAACAATCTCACACCAAAACAGCTTTCAATGTATGATTGGGATACATTGAAAGGATACGGCTACGGAAACCTTATGCGTGTTATGATGGATGTTCCCGCAAGCCAGAGTTTTGGCTCAGAAGGAGAATACGGATGGGACGGATGGCTTGGAAGCTATGTTGCCATGGACCCAAAAGAAAACCTTGCAATAATATATGTCATACAGAAATGCGGTGGCAATGGTTACAGAGATATACAAGTTATACGAGATATTGTGTATTCCGCACTTTAATCATTTCCCACTCGAACTCGGCAAATTCAAACGAAAAAACTATTGACAGTTTATTTGATAATATTATAAAAATTTAAACCAAAATTAAACAGAGAATATGCATTATAAACAAAATTTATCTTATGCATATTCTCCGTTTTTTATCCCAAATATAATATGAGACTTTTTATCAGACTTTTCCACTCACCATATAGTCAAGAATTCTGCTGGCATCTTCCGGTTCTGATGCTACAATCTCAAGTTCCTTTACATATGTTGTATTCATGAGCTGAGCCATCGCTACAAACTGTGTAAGTTTACTCTTAAGATTGATTCTGTCTCCCTCTGATGATGTAAGCTCCACACGACCTTTGCATTTATCAACTACTTTGAAAAATTCGTTGATATCTGAAATATTTGTTATCTTCATCATTCGCCTCTTTCCTGAACCACTTTATATTAAACAAATCTGCCAAGCGGTTCAAAAATTCAGATTTGCTTAAATTTACCAATTACTTCATTACAGATATTTTATTATATCATATTTATAAAATCAAGCTTTAAGCCCAAAGAATTATTTTCACTAATTTTTATAATATATTGCCAATTTTTGTAATATGTGCTATATTCAAAATCAATATAGCATGCAGTTTCCATTTAATACTACTGCATATTATACAAACTATATTTCAACCAGAAAACATTGCTTAAAGACATAATTGCAGTTGTATGCTCTTGTTATACAAATACACACTCATACAACACTTGACTAGGAAGGAGAGAGCAACATGAAGGAAACAGGTATAGTAAGGAAATTAGATGAACTCGGCAGAATTACACTGCCAATTGAACTTCGCAGAACTTTAAACATTGCTGAAAGAGATTCTCTTGAAATTTCAGTAAAGGATGATATGATTATCCTGACAAAATATGAACCGGTTGACATATTCAACGGTTCAAAAGATGACCTTATTGAATATTGCGGAAAAAAAGTTTCAAAAAAATCAATTATTGAAATGGCAAATCTGGCAGGTTTAGCACTGTCAAATTGAATACTAACGAGCGGGCATCTGTGACAGATGTCCGTTTTTATAAAGGAGGAACATTTATGCAGCCTGATAAAAAAGACTTGGATTTATTTAAAAAATGGATAGACGAAAGTAATAATATAGTATTCTTCGGCGGTGCCGGTGTCTCTACCGAAAGCGGTATCCCTGATTTCAGAAGTGTAGACGGACTTTATCATCAGAAGTATGATTATCCTCCCGAGACTATTTTAAGTCATTCTTTTTTTATCAGAAATACAAAGGAATTTTACAAGTTTTACAAAGACAAGATGCTTGTTGAAAATGCAAAGCCTAATATAACACATATAAAACTTGCAGAACTTGAAAAATCCGGCAAACTTTCCGCTGTTGTCACCCAAAATATTGACGGTCTTCATCAGGCAGCGGGCAGCACGAAGGTTTATGAGCTTCACGGCTCTACTCTCAGAAATTATTGCGAAAAATGTCACAAATTCTACGACGCAGATTATATCAAAAACAGTCAGGGCGTTCCTCTCTGCGAATGCGGTGGTATCATCAAACCTGATGTGGTTTTGTATGAGGAAGGTCTTGACGATATAACCGTCAGCGCAGCCGTCAATGCCATATCAAATGCCGACATGCTTATTGTAGGCGGTACATCTCTTGCCGTTTATCCGGCAGCCGGTCTTATACAATATTTTAAGGGCAGACATCTGGTACTCATAAACAAATCTTCAACACCTCTTGACAGCAATGCAGATTTGTTGTTACAGTGTGGTCTTGGTGAAGTATTTTCACAAATTTAAACATTACTTATTTAAGATACAAGGAGGAACACTTATGAAACACACATACAGAACAAAAGGAACTTGTTCAACACAGATTGAATTTGATTTAAACGGAGACATTGTATCAAATGTAGAATTTACAGGCGGATGCAACGGAAATCTTCAGGGTATATCATCACTCGTTGACGGTCTTACCGTAGAACAGATTGAAAGTAAACTTAAAGGTATAAGATGTGGTTTTAAACCAACATCCTGTCCGGACCAGCTTGCCGTTGCAGTAAAAGAAGCATACGATAGTGAAAATGCATAAAAATTTTTATCACTGTACCAAATACAAAAATAGGCTATACACAAAATACATGTATAGCTTATTTTTAATTTATAATGTTATAATAGATAATTTACTATTTAACCATCTCTTTTATCTTTGCCTTGTCAGCAGCTGTAACCTTATCTAAACTAAGCACTGCATCAACAAAGTCTGTTACTGAATCATTGAACCAGAATTTTTTAGCCTGCTTTAAAATGTCTGTTCTGTAATCTACTTCACTTCTTACAGGTGTATAATATGTAATGCCTTTCTTTTCTGAGGTAACAAATCCTTTATTTATAAGATTCTTTAAGAAAGTATATACAGTCGTATCTTTATATATAAGACCATAGTCTTCCTTTAACTTCTCCATAACCTGTGCGCATGTAACCTCACTCTTAAGGTCCCAGATACACTTCATAACCGTAAGTTCACACTGTGAAATCTCAGTAGTTCTTCTGTTCATGAATTTAGCCTTCCTTTCGTTATTTTCTCTTTTAAATCACTATTGATATCAAAATCCCATATCGTTTTCATATTACCATAATCTCTTAAAAAAATAAAGCCAAAAATAAATTTTTATATCAAAAAAAGGTAACAGTTCAGCCTTCCGGCTGAACTGTTACTAAACATCTCGTCATCATCACATATACATACTTTGGTCTTTTTTAAATTTGTCAATATGTCCTCCCTCAAAACTACATCTATGCCTGTTTTGACCCCAACTAATGCCACGGATTGCTTCATTGCTATCTGCTTTTGCCACTTGCATTATAATATTTATCCAACCTGTTTTTCTTGTCAAAAAGATAATTATATTGTATCATCTCATATTCCTTAATTTTCTCTGCATATTCCCCGGTTGCCTCCGATATTTTGTGCAAATCACCGTTTTTATCATAAAAGCCTGTCGCACTTATCGACGGAATATCATTGTATAAATCAAGAAGGTACCTGTTATAATTACTCATTTTTAAACCGGCTTTTTCAAGCAATATGGATGACAAATAATTTATCGATGTCCTCTCTATATATTTTTCTCCTATATCATAATTTGCCCATATCACAAACGGAACAAGATGTTCTTTCATGCTGTCGCTCTGATCAAATTGCAGAGGTGTCTTTCCAAACACATCCTGATAAAAAGAATCCGGAAGATGCGGCTGATGGTCTCCAAATAATAAAATAATTGTCGGTTCTTTTACTTTTTTAAAATAATTTACCAGTTTTTTAAACGCATCATCAGACATCTTTATAAGAGAAAGATATTGACTTACCTGAGGCGATGTCTCAAAATTTGTAACCTCCACTTTCTTCTTAAATTTATAACTTGTATCATCATAAGGATTGTGATTTTGCATGGTTACATTGAACAGACATAATGAACTGTCCTTATCTTTATTTTCATATTGTTCCATAATCTTTTCATAGTCGGACTTATCACTAATATAATCTCTTACAAGTACAGGATTTTTAAAATCGTCTATGCTTAAAAATTTGTCAAAATAAAACAAAGGATATACTCTGTTTCTGTTGTAACCTGACGGATTATACGGATGCATTGCTATGGCTTTTCCATATCCGTTCTGCTCTTTTATATTGCTTATAATCGACGGCAGATAATCGTCCATATACTGCAAATAAGGATTTCCCGGCAAAAAAGCTTTGGTGCATCCGGTTAGAAATTCAAATTCGGAATTTGCCGTATATCCGCCATATACAGACGATTCAACATAACCTTTGACAACATTCTTATCCATACTGTCAAAAAATGGCATAACTTCCCTGTTAGTTCTAAAATTGCCTAACACGCTCAAATCCGAAAACGATTCATTCATTATCATTATAATATTTGGCGACTTTGTATGAGATGTATAATTTATACTATCTTCATTATATTTAGATAATATCTCATCAACTTTTTGTACTGAATAACCGTCAGGCTCCTGTACTCCTGCCTCTCCCGCATTTGCAACAAAATAAAGTATATATCCGTAATCACTTATTCCTATGCTGTGGTCCCACGACAGTGAACTCACATTATTAAAAAATGCGGAGGATGTGTTCAGCCATACGATAAATACTGCCGAAGATAAGATTGCAACAACAGAACCGCACACATCCCTTAGATTTAAATATTTTCTTTTTTTACGAGGCATTACTGCACATACCGCAATGCCGGCAATACAGCTTACTATCCCTGCAAAAAAATAAATATCTATTCCATATTTATATGAACCCGCAACAGTTGCCGCCGTTTTTATAGCATAAATATCCATAAAAACAATGCCATAACCTCTGAAAGAAATAACAAAGTAATTTACAATTCCAATAAGTAATGTGCACACATATGTTATCATAAATGCCGGTTTCATTCTGTGAAACAAGCCTGTCAATATAACATTGACAACACCAAATAAAGCTATATTTTTTATTATAATACCAATATCAAAATCAGTTATCGTCTTTTTAAAAAACAGCTCCATCGACGAAAACTGCCATACCAATAACGCCAAAAATAATAAAACGATAAGAATTTTTTTTATATCATTTTTAAATCTCTTTTTCCCGATGCTCTCCGAATTAAATTCTCTTTCCGTTACAGACAGATTTTCCCCTTCTTTATCTGCTTGCATTTTTTATTACCTCCCAATCCTTAAAATGCCAGCCGCACAAAAATGTACGACTGGCTTAATTATCTTTGTCTGTGCATAAAGCACTATGCTATTTAATTTCCAAACGGATTAGAGAAGAAGTTTCCGAATCCGCTGTAATCTCCGTCATTGGAATCATCATTTCCATTTCCCTGATTATAACCGTTGCTTCCGTTGTTATTTCCGTTTCCCTGGTCATAACCATTATTTCCGCTGTTGCTGTCATTATTTGAATTTCCTGAGCTGCTGTTTCCCTGTGACAACCCATTCAAAGACTTTGAACCCTGAAGTTTAACTTTTACTTTCTTTTCTTTATATGTTCCGTCATCACTTCTCTCTAATGTAAGTTCCACTTCAGTTCCCTTACGGTAGCTGTTTGCTTTCTCTTTAAGACTCTCGATACTTCTTACATCCTGATTGTTTATTGCTGTAATTATATCTCCGACTTTAACACCGCCTTTTTCGGCTGCCCCGCCTTCTGATACCTCTGCAACATAGACACCACTTGGAATATTGTAACTGCTTGCTTCACTTCCAACTGTTCTTCCTGAAATTCCGAGATATCCTTTTTCTGAGTCTGATAAAACTTCCTTATCTTTAAGTTCATCTATAATAGGTGTTGCCTGTGAAATAGGTATTGCATAACCTACACCTTCTACTGATGAATCTGCAATCTTAGCTGAATTGATACCAACAACTTCGCCCTTGAGATTTATAAGCGGTCCACCACTGTTACCTGGGTTTATAGCTGCATCTGTCTGAATTGCTTTTATTGAATTTGTTGAACCGTCTGTCTCTGAAGTTTCTGTAATCTCTCTGTTTTTTGCACTGATATAACCTACTGTTACAGACTGGCCATATCCTAATGAGTTTCCGATTGCGATTGCCATTTCTCCGACTTTAAGACTGTCAGAATCACCTACGTCAGCAATCTTTATCTTGCCCTTTGTTGATTTTTTTATCTTGCTAAGTTTTACTGCTACTACAGCAAGGTCATTGCTTGAATCTTTACCTTTTACAGATGCCTCATAAACCTGATCGTCGATAAACTGAACTGAAATAGTCTTGGCACCGTCAATAACATGATTGTTTGTTGCGATTAAAAGTTCACTCTTACTCTGTCCTATTATGAAACCTGTACCGCTGCTCTGTGTCTCCTGCTGCTGGCTGTTTCCAAACAGGCTGTAATAGTTAGTTGACTCACTTGTGCATGTAATAGCTACAACTGCAGGCATTGTCTGTTCAACTATTGATGACACATCTGTTGTTCCGCTTACCGCCGCCCCTGTTACAACCTTGTTATTGTTGCTGCTTGTTGTAGTTGTTCCTATCTGCTCACTTGTCGTTACAGAAGGTGTATTTATTCCTAAAACATTGCTTGAAATGTAACATACTCCTTCAAAACATACCGCAGCTATAACGCCAAACAATACCGCACACGCTGCACATACCAAAAGCTTTTTGCCAAATGAACCTTTCTTTTTACCGTCAGGCTTTTTCTCCTGACCCGCATTAAAAGAATATCCATTTTGATTATTATAAGAATTTGTGTTGTTGTATCCTGTATTTGCGTTGTTATCGTATGGATTTGTGCTGTTGTATCCTGTATTTGCGTTGTTATCATATGGATTTGTTTTCTGCCCACTATCATAACTCTGGCTGTTCTGTGATGCATAATTTTCTGACTGAGAGCCTGCATAATAGTCACCTGAATGTGTTGACTGTGCATTATTCTCACCATCTTTATATGAATAACTGTAAATTGATGAGTCTAAAGTGTTCCCATCTCCTTCCACTGAGTTTCCGTATTCACCTGTATATCCATCCTGAGACTGATTTTCATCTGTCCCGTTTAAATTATTATTCTCATCCATTATCGGTACCTCCCTTTATATTTTCTCTTACTTGTAAAACAAATTCTAACAGCTTTTTGTGTATAAGTTGTGAAGAAAATATAACTTTTTCATTTCATATATTATAAAAGATTTTATTGTTGCGCAAAATAATCATAACCTATATAATGATTAGAGCACAAACAATGTTGCTATTCACACTTATGATACGAACAGCAACTAAACAATTAACTATTTTATCATAATTTATATGATAAATCCAGTACAACATACTGGTGTGATGTATAATTGACATTTCGCCAAATAACTTATAAAAATTTTCGTTGTACCGTTATTGTTAACACACAAAAGCTACAAGAGATTGAGAGGATGAAAAATTGATTAAAGAAAATCAGCGATTATTAAATATACTGCATATTATTGTTGATGCAGTAATAATATACCTATCATTTAATTTGGCATATGTCCTTAGATTAGATGAATTTAACAGCCCGCTAATCAGATGGCACATTATCGCCCCACCGGCAGGTTATTATAAAGACCTTTCACAATATCAGAACCTGCTCACAATGATAGTACCCTGTTATCTGATTATTTACGGTTTCTGCGGCATGTATGATCCAAAGAGAACTAGCGGACGGCGTGCAGAGCTTTTCTGCCTTATCAAATCAAACTTTTTTGGCATTATCTACTGTCTTGCAGCACTTTATTTTTTCAAACAATGGGATTACGCAAGACTTTTACTTGGTATTTTCGCATGTATAAATATTTTTATTGATTATGCTTTCAGACTTGTTGTTATTTCAATTCTCAGAAAAATGAGAAAAGAGGGCAAAAATCTTAAGCATGTGCTTATTGTCGGATACAGCCGAACAGCAGAAAATTATATAAGACGTCTGAGGCTTCATCCTGAATGGGGTTACAAAATCCACGGCATACTTGATGACAACAAAAAAATAGGTCACGAATACAGAACCGTCAAAGTCGTTGACAGATTAAATTCACTTGAAAAATATCTTTCGTCCAATGAATTTGACGAGATTGTCATCACTCTTAGTATTGATGAGTATTCAAAACTTGAAGGACTTGTTGCCGTATGTGAGAAATCGGGAGTTCACACAAAATTTGCTCCTGATTACAATAACATTATCCCGACAAAACCTTATACTGAAGATTTAGACGGAATTCCTGTCATACATGTACGCCATGTTCCGTTAAGTTCATCATACAATATAGTTTTGAAACGTGCAGTAGACATATTCGGTGCTACTGTTGCACTCATTCTTTTTGCCATACCTATGATAATAACTGCTATCATAGTAAAAGTGACTTCACCCGGACCGCTTATATTTAAACAAAAGCGTGTCGGACTTCACAACAGGGAATTTGATATGTACAAGTTCCGCTCAATGAAAGTGCAGAAAGAAAGCGAAGAAAAGAAAGCATGGACAACCAAGGATGACCCTAGAGTTACTCCTATCGGTAAATTTATGAGAAAAACAAATATCGATGAACTTCCTCAGATATTTAACGTACTGAAAGGAGACATGAGCCTTGTCGGTCCAAGACCTGAAAGACCTTATTTTGTAAATAAATTCAAGGAAGAAATTCCACGATACATGATAAAACATCAGGTACGCCCGGGTATGACAGGATGGGCACAGGTAAACGGTTTCAGAGGTGATACTTCCATAACAGGACGTATTGAATGTGACCTATATTATGTCGAAAACTGGACACTGGCACTTGATTTCAAGATACTTTTCCTCACGTTTTTCGGACGAAAAGTCAACAAAAATGCATACTAAATATAATTTTTATAAAGCTATTTGTTTCTGAGCAAAAACAAATAGCTTTGATTATTTACTTATACAATATTCTGCTCAGAAATGAGGCTTTATATGAAAATCAGAGGAAAACTTATAATTTCTTTTTTAATTATTGCTATTTTTCCGCTTTGTGCCGGTTTAGTCTGCTTTCATTTAATTGTACAAAACCAAACCGACATATTATCCTCTTATTACAGTACACAGACGGAAAACAACTATGATTACGGACTTGTCCTAAATCCTGTTCAGCTTCTTTATAAGCTTACATTAAATGATTACAATAAACTTGTAAAAATTGCCGATGAAACTCCCGACAAGCTTCTTGATAAAAGTTTTCTGGATGATACTCATCATATAAGATATCTTCTTCATCATCTTCACGTTCCATATCGTCTAAGGATTCTTTCATCGTAGTATTTAAAGGAAAGAAAGAATATTACATAGGAAACATGGATTTTTATTATTGTATTTCTACCCTTCCTTCTTTCAGCGAATATTCGCAGGGCAAAAACGACAATATCCTTATAGACCCAAAAAGTTCAACACTTACACGCAGCAAAGATTTCTATTTTTCAGACGGCACGACAGGGCAGCTTTTTCTTATAACAAAACTCTCAAATCTCATACCGAGATGGGAAAGTTCCGTGAAGGACATAGCAATTGCTTTCACCCTGATTTTGTTTACAACAGCTTGTATTCTTTTACTATGGTTATACCACAGTATTATAAAACCTTTAAATATTCTTCGTATTGCCACAATGCAGATGGGCGAGGGTAATCTTGACAATCCCGTTCATGTAAACTCCTGCGATGAAATAGGTATACTGTGCCGTGATTTTGAAGAAATGCGTATCCGTCTCAAGTCAATGCTTGAAGAACGCATCCAATACGAAAATGATACACGTGAAATGATGAGCAACATATCACACGATTTAAAGACACCTCTTACAGCCATAAAAGGCTATTCCGAGGGACTTATAGACGGCATTGCAAAGACACCTGAGAAACAGCAGAAATATCTTAAAACAATTTATTCAAAAGCAAACGATATGACATATCTTGTAGATGAATTGTCACTCTTCTCAAAAATAGAGCAGAATTCAATCCCATACAATTTTGTCACATTTGATATCGCGGAATATCTTGAAAATTATATTGATTCAATATCTTTTGATTACGAAGCAAACAATATGAATGTTTCCTACGAAAATACTGCTCCTGATGGCATATTGGTATCTGCCGACCCGGAGCAGCTTCGCAGGGTTTTAAATAATATTACCGGAAATGCCCTTAAATACAAAGATAAGGAGCATGGTAATATAAGAATTGCTCTTTCGTATAAACCACACAAACATAAAAAACCACTTTACAGGCAGATAAACAAAGATGGTACCGATGTCAATCCTCCTGTAAAACCTGAAGAATTTGTGCGTATTGAGATTTCAGATGACGGACCGGGAATTTCAGAAAAAGATCTTCCTAACATATTTGACAGATTTTTCAGAGCAGATGCTTCAAGAAATTCCGCTAAACGTGGAAGCGGTCTTGGACTTGCCATAGTCAAAAAAATCATACTTGACCACGGTGGAAATATATGGGCAAAAAGTACTCCGGGAACCGGAACAAGTATTTACTTCACACTCAAAGTCAAAGATGGCACCCAGTAAAGCAGGAATTTGGTTTGTTAAAAAGTCTAAAAAGCCGGACTGTTATATCATCAAAACAGTCCGGCTTTATTTTTTTATACAACTAAATTACACTTTAAAGCGATAACCTACGCCCCAAATCGTCTCAATATACTGAGGTTTCGATGTACTCTCTTCAATCTTCTCTCTTATCTTCTTGATATGCACTGTAACAGTAGCTATATCACCTACAGACTCCATCTCCCATATTTCCTTAAATAACTCTTCCTTAGAATATACATGATTTGGATTTGACGCAAGAAATGTCAAAAGATCAAACTCTTTTGTGGTGAAGTTTTTCTCAACACCATTGATATAAACTCTTCTTGCAGTCTTATCTATTTTAAGTCCTCTTATCTCTATAACATCATTTTCCTGAGTTCCAGAAGAAGTAAGTCTCTTGTAGCGTGCAAGATGTGCCTTTACTCTCGCTATAAGCTCACTCGGACTGAACGGCTTAGTAATATAATCATCTGCACCAAGACCAAGTCCTCTTATCTTGTCAATATCATCCTTCTTTGCAGAAACCATAAGTATCGGTGTATCTTTTTTCTCTCTTATATACTTGCAGATTTCAAAACCGTCCATCCCCGGAAGCATAAGATCCAAAAGGATAAGGTCAAAATCCTCATCAAGAGCGTGAGCCGCACCTGAACTGCCATCTGACTCAATAGCAACCTCAAAATCGCTCAGTTCAAGATAATCCTTTTCAAGCTCCGCAATAGCCGCATCATCCTCGATTATTAAAATTTTACTCATATATGTCACCTTTCTGTCACTGTTAACCACTAGACCAGCCTAATTAAAGTACACCAGCTCGTCTTCCGGTTTCTCTGCAGGTACAATTTTCTCCGCATAAAATACAGGGCCTTCCTCGCCGTATTCAGCCATAAACTTGTACTCCATGCGTGCTGTCACAGTGACATACTGACCGCTTTTAATCTGCGACCAATCGTCTGCTTTGCACAAAAATCCCATAAACTGTACATCATCTGCACAACAGGTCATTGCATATCTTCCAAATACCGCAAATCCCTTGTCAAGTCCGCTTGGTTTCTGAATCATTCCCGTAAGTTTAAGCGTTTTTCCGTCATAATTTTCCTGATGGTCTATCATATCAATATACCAAAGACCAAAATCGCCTTCGCTCACCTCAATAACATCCGCATTTATATCAAACGGCATTTCTTCTTTCATATCATAAAATGCATCGTCTTCCGACTCATATACTATCTGAGCACGAGGATTTACAGCTTTAACACTTCCTCTTATGGCAGATTTCTTTGTATTCTCTACAGTACATCTGTTGACAATTATCATTTCTGCTACTTTGAACTGCTCAACCATAAGTGAAGGCATGTTTTTCATATAAAGTGAGAATGTCTCATCGTTTACAACATCAAGTGTCTGCATTATAACTTCCCTGTCAAAACAGATTTCTTCAAGTTCGTCATAAAATTCAGGAATTTTTGCCGCAGACCACATTCCATTGTACTCAATAATTATTCTGTCCGGTCTGTGCTTCTTTAAAAATTTTTGGATAACTTTTCCGTTAAAAGAGTCCTCATCCTCAATATATTCGCATACAGCACATCCTTTTTTAAGGTCAGCCTCCTCAAATTCTTCCTCACCTTCCTCACATGCAAGAATAAGTGTCTTAATCTTATCATCAAACATGTCGTCAACGATAAGATCTCTTATAAGGCTTGTCTTTCCTGCCTCAAGAAATCCCATGACAACATATACCATCATTTCTTCTTTTTTCTTTCCAAACATATTAATCCTTCCTACATACTAACTGTAAGCTGCACATACCAAATAACACTCTACAAAACTATCAATAAATTTACTTAGGTCGTGCAATTATATTTAGTTTTGTATCTGTTTATGCTACATGAAAAAGTTCTTTTATTGCAGCTTCGTTAAGATTTGAACCTATTACGCATATTCTTCCTGTATAGTCTGCTGCGCCTCTTCTAAGCTCTGTCTCTTCAGGTACAAGGTCAAAATGGAACCACTCTCCCTCATCTGAAGCAACAATTCCCTTAGCACGAAGAACCTCCCCAAATGACTTGTCACTCGCAAGTTTTGATACAATATCTTTAAGTTCTTCCTCTGTAAATTTGTGAGCTGTCTCAACTCCCCAGCTTGTAAATACATCATCTGCATGGTGGTGTCCATGTTCATGGTGGTGTCCACAACAACACTCTCCGTCGTGGTCGTGATGATGATGCTCATGGTCATGTCCGCAGCCACACTCTCCGTCGTGGTCGTGATGATGATGCTCATGGTCATGTCCACAGCCACACTCTCCGTCATGGTCGTGATGATGATGCTCCTCGAGAAGTTCTTTTTCAAGAGTATTTACTTTCTCCATTGCCTCAAGTACAATCTTTCCGTCTATCTCATCCCACGGTGTTGTTATAACAGAAGCCTCGTCATTTCTTTCTTTTATCATTGTAAGAACTTTTGCAAGTTTTTCTTCTGATATATTTTGTGTACGGCTTAAAATTATTGTTCCGGCACTCTCAATCTGGTTATTGTAAAACTCACCATAATTCTTCATATACATCTTGCATTTTGATGCATCAACTACAGCTGCCGTACTGTTTATCTTTACATCATCCCCGATATTTTTAACTGCCTTTATAACATCTGAAAGCTTACCTACACCTGAAGGCTCAATGATAACTCTGTCAGGACTGTATTTTTCAAGCACATCTTTAAGTGCATTCCCAAAATCACCTACAAGTGAACAGCATATACAGCCTGAATTCATCTCTGTTATCTGGATACCTGACTCTTTAAGAAATCCACCGTCTATTCCTATCTCACCAAACTCATTTTCAATAATAACAAGTTTTTCACCCTGAAATGCATCTGCTACAAGCTTTTTGATAAGTGTAGTCTTTCCTGCTCCTAAAAATCCTGAGATAATATCAATTTTTGCCATTTTTATAACTTCCTTTCTATATTTTAACCTAAATATCTATAGTAATTACCATGCATATATTTTTTGTGTGGTAATCAGAAATCCGCCTTAGTTGCTTCATACATTGCTATACTTGCAGCTATAGGAAGATTTAAACTGTCTATTCTGGCTGAATGAGGGATAATAACAGACTGCCCTATATTTGAAAATTCATGCGGAAGTCCCGTAGCTTCATTGCCAAATATAAGAGAAAACTTATCCCTGGGACTGACATCATGAAGTTTCATCTTTGCATCAAGCATAAAAGGATACAGCTCCCTGTCACCATATTCTTTCATATATTCATCAAATGAATCAAAATATACAAACTCAGTTGAAAATATCGCTCCCATGGATGCCCTTACCACTTTAGGATCAAATGCATCAACGGCAGGTCTTATTATCGCCATTCGATTCATTCCAAAACCGAGAGCACTTCTCATTATAGTCCCCATATTTCCGGCATTTGAAGGATTTACAAGAACTATATGCGAACTTTCCTTATCAAGCTTTGATTCAAACTTTCTAAATTCGCCTATCACATAACAATTTTCCTTTTGCGATAAAACATTAAAAATCTTGTCCACATATACAACCTCTATATCTGAGTCTTTACAAAGTTTAAGAAGTTTGTCGAGCGTATCTCCCTGCTTCATTGCAGAATGAACATATACCCTGTTTACATACTCTGTTTTAAACTTTAAGAGTTCAAAAGTAAGTGTGATACCCAGTGAATATGACACACTGTCCTCTTTTCTGTATCTTTTATATGTCGCCACCTCATCACTTCCTTTCATCTGGTTTCAAGTAAAAGAGAGGATATAAAAATCCTCTCCCAATTCATCAACATTTCAATATCGTTTCCACATCTGCAGCCTGAAAGCTACCTACTCTTCAATAAATACATTTATTGATAGTTCTCCTATATCAGACGCAAACGGTATGCAAAACATCTGCTTACTGCTTGTCTGATATTCTTTGCCTGTACAATAATCAGGTGTTGTAATATCTATAATAATACTGTTATTGGCAAATACCGTAGCCGCATTGCCCGCAATCATATTTCCAAGCTCTGATATGGCACTCTGCCCTATAGCATCAATCTCAGCAACTGGCATCATCATCATCTTTGATATAACCGCAAGTGCTGTTTCATAGTGGAGATTCAGAACAACTTCACCCTTCAGGGCACCGATAATTCCGAGTTTTATCAAAGAACTATCTTCCTCGTATTTATCATCTTTTATAAAAGGTTTGCCAATCTTCAAGTCAAGCATACAAATATCTTTCATAATCTTACTGACTGAAATGATAAATGGATTTATATGTTCCGCCTTCACTTAATCACCTACCTTTTCTTCGGTCTCATTATATAATTATAACAAATTGCAGTGTTTATGTAAATGAAAAAAACATGAACTTTTAATAAACGTAACCATTCAGCCAAAAAATATAAAATACAAAGCCAAACTGCTATATTTTTCCAGCTAACTAATCGTAAAGACATCCCAAAACTTATTACTTATGTCTACTTTTGACTCTGAAAGCCACTCTGCATATTTTTCTTTAAACATTTTTGTCTGTCTCTCGTTTATAATTTCCTCTTTGCGCGCATATGTCGCATCTTCATCATTGTCATTTACACAATAGATAATATAATATCCTGTCTTTCCCCCTATTACATTACTCATTTTTCCTTTTTTCAAAGAAAATGCAGCATCTATTGCTTCCTTGTCTAATAATTTTGTGTCCTTCCCTATTGTTGCCTCACTTGTGCTGCTGTCAGTATTTGCTTCTGCATAATCCAGAAAACTTTCTGATTTTTTGGCTTCTTTAAGCATCTCTTTAATGCGTTTATATGTTTTCGCCTTATCTGATACTCCCATATTGATTTTTCTGCCGTTTTTGTCTGTTCCCTTTGTTATCAGTTCTAAATACTGAATTTTAATCTGTTTTGCCTCGTCATCAGTGACATTTGTATCAGCCGCATCTGTGGCAACATAGAACATTTTATTGGCAAGGATATTGTCCTCAAACATCCTCTGCACATTCTGAACAGTAAGCGCATACTTTTTCTTTTCTTTTTTATCTGCCTTATTGACAAGTTTTTGTGCATCCTGCAATGCCTGGTCTTTCTCGTCACCGTCAAGCATGATGCCCTGTTTTGCGGCATTCTCACCGATAATCTTAAGCTGGGTAATCATACTGACTATTTCTTTTTTTGCCTTGTCCCCTATATTTGTATCGTCATCTATCTTATAACTCCATAATGCTTTTCCAAAACTTCCCTCATATTGATTTTTCAGAAGATATGCATAATTCAATACTTCCTCATATTTTACGCCTGTATTTCCAATCTTCATAACGACAGAATTCTGCATAATATCGCCTGTTTCAAGACGCACACTTTTTACTGTTTTGGTATTATTATCTGATGTCTCAGCACTTTTTCCACATCCCGACAACAAAACTGATGCCGCAAGCATAACGCCCAGTGTACATTTAGTAAATTTATTTTTTATCATATAATCCTCCAATGCTTTTAATAACACATTCAACAATATTAAAAATTTCATCCGCTGTCAACTTTTTTTCGCTTTTTATCATGTTTTTCGACGGCATTCTGTAAAAACTGCCCGATGGCGCGGCTTTTTTATCCTTTTTCATAACATAAAGAAGATACGGTTCTTTGTTTCCGACATACTTTATCTTTCCCTGATATTCGTCAATCAGCTTCTTTAATTTTTCTGCATCAGGCTTCTTTCCGTCATACAGATAATATCTTATGCCATCTTCTTTTTGAATTATACGATTTATATATGCTTTATGTGCATCAGCCTTAAGCAGCGCAACACGCAAAAGATTTTCTGCTGCCACCGGCATGTCACCAAATCTATCAATAAGCTCTTCCTGCATCTCGCTGTATTCTTCGATATTTTCAATTGCGGCTATCCTCTTGTACATGTCAAGCTTCTGATATTCACTTTTTATATAAGTATTCGGAATATATGCATTTACATTTATGTCTATCTCTGTTTCAAATTCCTCTGAAACATCAGTTTCTCCCTTTAAATGTCTTACGGCATCATTGAGCATTTTACAATAAAGGTCATATCCGACTGCTTCCATATGTCCCGACTGTGCTTCACCTAAAAGATTTCCCGCACCTCTTATTTCAAGGTCACGCATTGCTACTTTTATTCCTGAACCAAGTTCAGTAAATTCTTTTATTGCAGCCAGTCTCTTCTCCGCAATCTCTTTCAGTACCTTATCCCGCTTATACATCAGAAATGCATATGAATTTCTGTTTGACCTTCCAACTCTTCCCCTTAACTGGTAAAGCTGTGAAAGTCCCATCTGATCAGCATTATCAATAATAATGGTATTTACATTTGATATATCAAGACCTGTCTCTATTATTGTCGTTGCTACAAGAACATCAATCTCCCCGTTGATAAATGCCATCATAATTTTTTCAAGCTGTCTCTCGCTCATCTGTCCGTGTGCATATGCAACATTTGCATCAGGTACGAGTTTTTGAATTTCCATAGCCATCCCGTCTATTCCTTTTACCCTGTTGTACACATAAAATATCTGTCCGTTTCTCGCAAGTTCTCTGTTTATTGCCTCCCTGATAATCTCTGAATTGTGTTCCATGACAAAAGTCTGAATAGGCAGTCTGTCAACAGGAGGTTCCTCCAATACACTCATGTCCCTTATTCCTGCAAGGCTCATGTGAAGTGTTCTCGGAATAGGTGTTGCGCTCAACGTAAGCACATCCACATTATCTTTTATCTGCTTTATTTTTTCCTTATGTGCAACCCCAAAACGCTGTTCCTCATCAACTATCAAAAGTCCCAAATCTTTAAAGACAACGTCCTTTGACAATAGCCTGTGTGTACCTATGATTATATCTACCTGACCTTTTTTCAATCCCTCAAGCGCCTTTTTCTGCTGGGCGGGCGTCCTGAATCTTGAGAGCATCTCAACTCTTACCGGATAATCTCCAAGTCTCTCTTTAAATGTATTGTAATGCTGCTGTGCAAGTATTGTAGTCGGCACAAGAAAAGCAACCTGTTTTCCGTCATTTGCGGCTTTGAATGCAGCCCTTATGGCAACCTCCGTCTTTCCGTATCCAACATCCCCGCAAATAAGGCGATCCATAATTTTTTCGCTTTCCATGTCTTTCTTTGTCGCATCTATCGCATCGAGCTGATCTGTCGTTTCATCAAACGGAAACATATCTTCGAATTCCGTCTGCCACACTGTATCTTTTCCAAAACGGTAACCCTGCGTCTGCTGTCTTTTGGCATATAACAGCACAAGTTCCTGTGCGACCTCATTTACGGCATGTTTTACCCTGCTCTTTGTTTTCTTCCACTCGGAAGAATTGAGTTTATTTAATTTCGGCTTCTTAGCAACATCCTGTGCGGCATACTTTTGCAATACATCAAGCCCGGATACAGGTACATACAGGTTTCCGCCGTCACCGTATTCTATCTTGATAAAATCTTTAGTGACATTGTTAACTCTTATTTTTTCTATACCTTTGTAAATTCCAAGTCCATGTTCCTCATGTACTACATAATCGCCTACATTCAATTCGTTAAAGCTTTGTATTGCCTTGCCGTCAAACTTTTTCTGTTTCTTTTTCCTGCGTTTCTGCTTCGCACCGAACATATCACCTTCGGTTATAACCACAAACTTCTGCGCCTTATACTCAAATCCTCTGCGAAGCCAGCCATAACTTGTCATAACCTCACCGGGGGTTATTTCAGCCTCAAGCTTTTCACGATAAAATGCCGGTATCTCATACTCATTTAAATCTTTTGCAAGTCTCTCGGCTCTTATCTTTGAGCCCGACAAAATAAGTACACGGTACTTTCCTTCACGCCATTTCTTTATGTCTTCTATAAGAAGTTCAAAATGCTGATTATATGATGTAAGTGACTGCACGGATATGTTTAGTTCGTCCTTAACCTTTATTCCCTTTGGCAGAACGTCAAGCAGTGACAGATAAACTGTACGCTTATTTTCAAGCCTTGCCATTACATATTCCGACGAATAGATAACATCAAGCTGTCCCGGAAGAATATATCCATTCTCAAGTCTGCCCTGCATGCTCTCCCTGAATTCGCTTTCAACAGCTTCGATTTTTTCTATACAGCGAACAGGCTCATCTACAAAAAATATTGTCTTTTCCGCATCGAAAATATCAAAAAAACTGCTTGTCGGTATGTCAAAATATTTTGTAAAACCTTCAAGTCCCATACGTCCGTGATACATATCAAAATTCAATTTAATCTGTTCCACCGTATCAGTCAGCCTGTTTATTGCATCATGATTTTTATTTTTTCTGAAAGTTTCGAGCATTTTTTTATACTCTTTTTCTATTTTGAAAAGCGCCTTTTTCAGCTGCTCTTCTGACAATGTCATCTCAGATGCAGGTGTTATCTCAACCCTATCCATTCTCTCAATCGAACGCTGGCTTTGTACATCAAATGCCCTTATCGTGTCTACCTCATCATCAAAAAACTCTATGCGGACGGGACAATCCATTGTAATAGGAAAAATATCCGTTATACCACCACGCACCGAAAAATCACCCGGATTTTCAACCTGTGTCTGCCTCTCATATCCCATATCCACAAGTTTCTTTTCAAGTTCTTCCAGATTAACAATATCAGCTTCGTTA
>ERZ838516.2073-NODE-2073-length-22939-cov-14.783124_pt1 | contig 22939 bp, 16 predicted proteins | sample MGYA00519910_ERZ838516 | MGnify/ENA primary metagenome ERZ838516 (study PRJEB31850, sample SAMEA3708837) | human gut metagenome | biome: human gut; feature: human-associated habitat; material: faeces | place: China | collected 2014 ... | reverse complement strand
AAACGTGTAATGACAAAAGCGTGGGCACCGGGGTGGTGGGAAGTATCCGGCGGTGCAGCGCAGGCAGGAGAGTCTTCTGAGGAAGCGGTATGCCGTGAAGTGAGAGAAGAGACAGGATTAGATATTTCTAATGCAGAAGGCGGATATGTATTTACTTATAAGCGAGAAAATCCGGGCGAGGGTGATAATTATTTTGTTGATGTATATCGCTTTGTGCTTGATATTGATGAGAATGATCTGAAACTTCAGACAGAAGAAACAGATGGATATATGTTCGCAACTAAGGAGGAGATTGAAAACTTTGCCAAGGAGGGAATCTTCCTCCATTATGACAGTATTAAGAGAGTGTTTGAACAGTTACAATAATTTATAGAATGAGGAAAAGTTATGCATTCAGAAAAGAAGAAAAACAGATTTGAAATTGATATGTGCAATGGCTCGATCATGAATAAGCTGATTTCTTTTTCAATTCCGCTGATGTTATCTGGAATTCTGCAGCTTGCATTTAACGCAGTGGACATTGTTGTAGTGGGAAGATTCAGCGGAAGCGAGGCACTGGCAGCAGTCGGATCAACCACAGCACTGATCAATGTATTTACTAATTTATTTATAGGAATATCTCTTGGGGCAAATGTACTTGCGGCCAGATTCTATGCGGCAGGGCGCGAGAAAGAGATGTCGGAGACGGTGCACACAGCGATTACATTTGCAATTATAAGCGGAGTTGTGATGGCATTAGTTGGATTGTTCTTTTCCAGAGGAGCACTTGAACTGATGGGAACACCGGATAATGTAATCAATCTTTCGACACTATATATGAAGATCTATTTCCTGGGAATGCCGTTTTTTATGCTATACAATTACGGTGCGGCAATCTTAAGAGCGGTTGGAGATACGAAGCGGCCACTTTTCTTTTTGATTGTAGCAGGTGTGATCAATGCGTGTTTAAACCTTTTACTTGTAATTGTTTTTCATCTGGGAGTGGCGGGTGTTGCAATTGCAACTGTGACAGCACAATGTGTATCATGTATTTTGGTACTGCGTTGTTTATATAAATCAGAAAGCAGTTATCAGCTTCACTTCTCGAAGTTAATGATAAAAAAAATATATTTAGGACAGATCTTTCAGGTGGGAATTCCGGCAGGAATTCAGAGTACCGTGATCAATTTCTCAAATGTACTTCTGCAGTCATCGGTCAACTCTTTCGGATCTGTGGCAATGGCAGGATATACGGCAGCGAATAATATTTTCGGATTTTTATATGCATCGATCAATGCAGTGACACAGGCATGTATGAGTTTTACAAGCCAGAATTACGGAGTCGGAAAATGGAAACGAATGGACAGAGTCTTAGTTGACTGCCTGATTCTTTCCACAACGATCGCATTAATTCTTGGTGGAGGTGCGTATCTCTTTGGACCGGAACTTTTGAAGATTTATACTGATGATCCTCAGGTTATCAGCTGTGGTATGGAGATCCTTCTGTATACAACAGTTACTTATTTTCTGTGCGGATGGATGGATCTGTTCCCGGGATCTCTTCGTGGAATGGGAAAATCAATTGTGCCGATGCTACTTTCCGTAATCGGAACAGTCGGAACGAGAATCGTCTGGATCTTTGGAATATTTCCAAAATTCAGATCGTTAAAGATTTTGTTCATTTCCTATCCTGCATCCTGGATCATTACGATCATCCTGCAAGTGATTTGCTTTATTTTTGTTAGAAGAATCGTCTATGCACCGTTGAAAAAACGAGAGGCCATGATATAGTAAAAAAGAAATGCTTTATTTCCCAAAATACAAGAGGGAAGAAAGCATTTCTTTTTTATGTGCGTATTTTGTAAATGATAATTATTGACAAATTCAATATCCTGGAATAAGCTAGTTTTGTAAAACTAATTGATAAAAAATCGCAATAAACTAAAGAGGATGATAAAAAAATGACATTAAAAGAATTAGCGATTGGAAAGAGTGCTGTAATTCGAACGGTTGGAGCTTCCGGTGCGTTACGACAGCATTTTTTGGATATGGGTATGATTCCGGGTGCGGAAGTTACGGTGGTAAAGTTTGCACCGATGGGAGACCCGATGGAATTGCAGGTACATGGATATGAACTGACACTTCGTCTTGCAGAGGCAGAACAGATTGAAGTTGAGGAAATCAGCGAGAGAACAAACAGCCATTCCCGTGGAGAACGTTTGAAACCGGTAGATCACCCGGGACTTGGAGAAGAAGGAAAGTATCATTCCGAAGAAGATGCGAATCCATTACCGGATGGAACAGTGCTTACTTATGCCCTGGTAGGAAATCAGAACTGTGGAAAGACAACGCTGTTTAATCAGCTCACAGGAGCAAATCAGCATGTTGGAAACTTCCCGGGAGTAACAGTAGACCGTAAGGATGGAACGATCAAAGGTTATCCGAATACGAATGTGACAGACCTTCCGGGAATATATTCAATGTCTCCATACAGCAGTGAGGAGATTGTCTCAAGAAATTTTGTGCTGGATGAACATCCGAAAGCAATTATCAACATTGTGGATGCAACGAATATTGAGCGAAATCTTTACCTGACAATGCAACTTCTTGAAATGGATATTCCGATGGTAGTAGCTTTGAATATGATGGACGAGGTGATTGGAAATCATGGCTCTATTGATGTGAATACAATGGAGGCACTGCTTGGAGTTCCGGTTATTCCGATTTCAGCGGCGAAGAATGAAGGTGTGGACGAAGTAATACGTCATGCACTTCATGTGGCAAAATATCAGGAACGTCCGTTGCGTCAGGATTTCTGTGATAAGAGTGATCATGACGGTGCGGTTCACAGATGTATTCATGCAGTGATCCATCTGATTGAAGACCATGCGGAGGAAGCGAAGCTTCCGGTGCGTTTTGCTGCGACGAAGGCAATCGAGGGCGATCCGCTGATTTTGGAGCAGTTAAAGCTTGATCAGAATGAGTTGGATATGCTGGAACATATCGTGCAGCAGATGGAGACAGAACGAGAAGTTGACAGAAGTGCAGCAATCGCAGATATGCGTTTTGACTTTATTGAACGTCTCTGTGAGCAGACGGTTGTGAAACCGAAAGAGAGTAAAGAGCGTGTCAGAAGTGAGAAGATAGACAAAATCTTGACAGGAAAATATACAGCGATCCCATGTTTTATCGGAATCATGGTGCTTGTATTTTATCTGACATTTAATGTAATCGGTGCATTTCTACAAGGAATTCTGGAAATGGGAATTGATCAGTTGTCAAGAATGGCTGAGGCAGGACTGATCGCACTCAATGTAAATGATGCGATCCGAAGTCTTGTGATCGACGGAATCTTTACAGGAGTAGGAAGCGTGCTTAGTTTTCTTCCGATTATCGTTACTTTGTTCTTCTTCCTATCTATGATGGAAGACAGTGGATATATCGCGCGTGTGGCATTTGTAATGGATAAAATGCTTCGTAAGATCGGTCTTTCCGGTCGAAGCATTGTGCCGATGTTGATTGGATTCGGATGTACGGTTCCGGCAGTTATGGCAACAAGAACATTGACCAGTGAAAGAGACCGTAAGATGACGATCCTTCTGACACCGTTTATGAGCTGTACTGCGAAACTTCCGATTTATGCATTCTTTGTAAGTACATTTTTCCCGGGTAACGGTGGACTGATTATGTCAGGTCTGTACGTGCTTGGAATTGTAGTTGGAATTTTAATCGCATTCCTTTATCGAGGAACTCTGTTTAAAGGAGAACCGGTACCATTTGTTATGGAACTTCCGAATTATCGTCTGCCAGGTGCGAAGAATGTGGCACAGCTTCTTTGGGAGAAAGCGAAAGATTTCTTACAGAAAGCATTTACAGTTATTCTGATGGCAACGATTGTTGTATGGTTCTTGCAGAGTTTTGACTTGCATCTGAACCTTGTGGAGAATTCAGCAGATGGTATTCTTGCTATAATTGCAGGTGCACTTGTTCCAATCCTTCGTCCGCTTGGACTGGGAGACTGGAGAATCTGTACAGCACTAATCAGTGGATTTATGGCGAAAGAAAGTGTAGTATCAACACTTGAGGTATTGTTTGGTGGAGGAATTGCTTCTGTACTGACTCCTCTGTCAGCCGGTGTCCTGCTTGTATTCAGTCTGCTCTACACACCATGTGTTGCAGCGGTCGCATCAGTAAAGCGTGAGCTTGGTACAAAATGGGCTGTCGGAATGGTATTCTGGCAGTGTCTGATCGCATGGGTTGTGGCAATCATCACGAGAGGAATCGGAATGCTGCTTTTCTAATGGGGAAAGCTGTTACTGTGACAGTAACGAAATGTCTCGGAATAAATGATAAAATTTATTGACAAAACAGAATTCATTCGTTATAGTAAGAAACGATGTGTCAGTGAGGCAGTTGTTCATGAGACGAACCGAGCCGAAAGATAAATTAAATATATTCCGTGAGGGAGTAGTTCGCATGAAAATGTGATTTGTCAACATACCGGTGAGAATGAGTTTTAAAAGATCACCTGGCAAATCTTAAAGAATGAGACTCATGTATGTTTTAAATAAGAGGACGAGTTTGTTATGTCAAGCAGGCAGTTCTCCTATCATAGAACATACGTGGGTCTCTTTGTTTTTATATATTAGGAAAGTCCTTTCCTAATATATAAAAACGCTCCGCTCAGGATGCGCACTGCAATTGTAGCGGAACAGATACAGAAGAAAAAAGAAAAGAGGAGAAACATGGCACTATTTATCGAGCTTTTGTTGATGGGGGTCGGGCTTGCGATGGATGCATTCGCAGTGTCTGTCTGTAAGGGCCTTGGAATGAAGAAGCTGAATAAGAAACAGGCGGTAGTGATCGGATTGTATTTTGGAGGGTTCCAGGCATTAATGCCGCTTGTGGGATGGATTCTTGGAATTCAGTTCCAAAAGTATATTACAAGTATTGATCACTGGATCGCATTTATTCTGCTTGGCTTTATCGGTGGGAAAATGATTCTGGAGGCAGTAAAAGAATGGAACGAAGAAGATATTGTTGAAGTAAAAGATCAGCCGTTGGATCATAGAAATATGTTTGTACTTGCCGTTGCGACGAGTATCGATGCGCTGGCAGTCGGAATCACATTTGCATTTCTGGACACACCGATTCTTGAGGCAATTACGATCATCGGAATTACGACAATGATTATTTCTATTGTTGGTGTAGTGATTGGAAATTATTTTGGTGGGAAATATAAACATAAGGCAGAACTGGTTGGTGGAATCATCCTGGTGCTTTTAGGTGTTAGGATTTTGATCCAGCATCTGTCTGGATTAGCATAAAATGAGGTTGAATATAGTATAGCAGAAAGGAAATAAAAGATGAGTGATTTGTTTCAAAGTGTGCCATTTGCAGTGGTACTTTTAATTATTGGATTTGTGTTTCTTGTAAAAGGTGCAGATGCATTTGTTGAGGGGTGTAGCAGTATCGCAAGACGGTATCATGTTCCGTCACTGATCATCGGAATGACGATTGTGGCCATGGGGACGAGCCTTCCGGAGACTGCGGTCAGTGTGACAGCAGCAGTTACGGGAAACAATGCACTTGCAGTTAGTAATGCGGTAGGATCTAATATTTTCAATCTCATGGTTGTAGTCGGAGCCTGCACGCTTTTTACTTCCGTGGCAGTTCAGATCAATACGTTAAAGATTGATTTCCCGATCTCTATTCTGTGTGCGATATTGCTTCTGATTCTTGGTGCAGCCGGGATGTCACTGGGACATATAGATGGAGTTGTATTTATTATCTTATTCCTGGCGTTTATCCTCTACATGATCCGATCAGCACAGGCATCTCGTGAGAAAAATGTGGAGCCTGGAGTGGAAGAGGAAGAGTATCTTCTGGAAGCAGAGGAGATTCAGGAAATGTCTATGGGAAAGAGTGTGATTTACATTATTCTCGGTGCAGTAGCGATTGCGGTCGGAAGTGACTGGGTAGTAGACGGTGCCTGTACAGTTGCGGCGGCAATTGGAATCAGTCAGACTCTGATCGGTCTTACTGTAGTTGCATTTGGAACAAGCCTTCCGGAGCTGGTTACATCGATTGTAGCAGCAAAAAAAGGCGAGGTGGATATGGCACTTGGAAATGTGATCGGTTCTAATATCTTTAATATTCTCATGGTGCTTGGTATTGCGGCAGCAATTTCACCGGTTGCATTTTTGACAGAAAATATCATTGATATTGCAGTGCTGATCGTGTTCAGTGTTATTGGATGGATCATGGCATGGACGAAAAGAGAACTTAATAGAAAAGAAGGTATTATCATGTTACTTCTTTATGCAGTGTATGTTGTGTACATTTGTATGAGATAGTCGGAAATATTTTCAAAACAAAAAGACGGATGATGTAAAAGACAAGAAAGCCTTGCTTTGCTACACCATCCGTTTTCTATTCTATTTTCCGATGATTAATGCAAAGTAGCCCCAGTCCCAGAGGAGTGATTCAAAACTATTTTCCAGATATTCATAAATATCAGCTGTTTCATATCCAGTCATTCGAGTGATGATCACGAGATATTGTCTTAAAGTTTCATAAGAAATCTTAGACAACTCTGTATCTGCGCCGTCCAGTAGCCATCTTAAGAAAATGCTGTGGCGGAACGCTGCGTATTCAAGAGCGATCCACTGCATCTGCACGAGCATATTTTCGAGGTCATTTCCAGGAAGCAGGAGATCGGAGAAAATCTCGTTGCGCAGGAAATTGCGAAGCAGTGGTTCGTAAGGGCTCAAGTATTGTGTGAATTGTTCCCATTGTTCTAGTAAAGTGGATTCGTAAGCTTTAGTATCATCAGGATTTCCAGTACTGTCCGAAAGGGCTTCCGATATTTCTTCCGCCAAAGCAAGAATTGGATTCAGAGTATCCTGATAGAGCCCTTCTTTTTGATAGTTTACGGAAAGATCTTGTAACAGTTCGTTACATTCGTTGATCAGATCCAGAGGTGGAAGTTCAACCTCTGCAATTGCATTTCCAAGCTCTTTTACTGTGCTGTCAGAAAAATAATCTTCCAACAGTTCTTTTGTCAGCGGCTGATGCTGGTATAATTCCTGAAGAATATAGAAGCTTTCCAAAAGTTCCTCTTCAATTGTTCTGGAAGAATCATCTAAAAGAATGAGTAGTTTTTCACGCAAGAGGAAAAGGGCAGAAGTACCTGTAGCGTCAGTATCGGACAAAGCGTCTGATACATTTGGGAAATGCAGGGACTTCTGTTTGTTCCACAGGTCAATTACTGCAGGGCAGCAAGGCATCAACATCTTCTCAGTATGTGTCGGAAATCGATGCTCCTCTCGTGGAAATGTAGTGCATGTTTCTGATAGGACTTTGTCGCCGTAAGCAACAACAAGGTGGCAGAGCTTCTCAGAGTTAAGGAATGGACAGCGATGATCATTGTCCAAGCCTATCACACGCTGTCCATCTTTTTTAATCGTATAAGCGCTTAAATTTTTCTTTTGTTCAGGTACGGTTTCCGGAGCCGGGAGTTTCTTCCATTTACGGTTCGTATCTGCATCGACGCCAATCTTCCATTCCTGGCAGCAGGTGATCGGACAGCGGTCGGCGATGCAGGTGAACTTAGAATAATAATCAGGTATTAAATAATTAATTTCTGTTATCACGGTCATGGAACTCTGTGTGCTGCCCAACATATTTGTATGCCGGACGGATGATCTTACCGGCATTTAACAGTTCTTCCAGACGATGTGCACTCCATCCTGTGATACGTGCAATTGCAAAGAGTGGTGTGAAAAGCTCTTCCGGAATATTCAGCATTGTATAAACAAATCCGCTGTAGAAGTCAACATTTGCACAAACCGGTTTCAGCATCTTTCTGTGTGACATGATCTCTTCACCAGCAATTCGTTCTACACGGTCATAAAGAGCAAATTCTTCATCAAGTCCCTTTTCGGAAGCAAGCTGTTTTGCATAGCTTTTCAGAATCTTTTCTCTTGGGTCGGAGATTGTGTAGACGGCATGTCCCATTCCATAGATCAGTCCGGTCTTATCAAAGGCTTTTTTATCAAGGATCAGGCGGAGATACTCACGAATCTCATCTTCATTAGTCCAGTCTTTGACAGACTGCTTAATATTATCGAACATCCCCTGTGCTTTCAAGTTCGCACCACCATGGCGAGGTCCTTTCAGAGAACCGATGGAAGCAGCAATTGCTGAATATGTATCTGTTCCTGAAGAAGTAACAACATGTGTAGTGAAAGTGGAGTTGTTACCACCGCCGTGTTCTGCATGAAGAATCAGTGCAACATCAAGAACCTTGGCTTCTAGTTCTGTATACTGTCCATCCGGACGAAGCATGTACAAAATATTTTCGGCAAGAGAGCGGCCTTTCTCCGGATTACGGATCAGAAGTGTCTCATCTTTACGGAAATGTCTGTATGCATGATAAGAATATACTGCGATCAGTGGAAGCTTTGCAATAAGTTCAAGAGCCTGACGCAGTGCATTTTCAACAGAAATATCTTCCGGGTTCTCATCATATGTATATAAAGTAAGAACACAGCGCTGGAGTGCGTTCATGATGTTAGAGCTTGAGGCCTTCATGACAACGTCACGAACAAAACGTCCGCTTAGATCTTCTAATTCAGATAAAACTTTCAGAAAATGCTTTAATTCATCTTTTTTTGGAAGACGTCCGAAAAGGAGCAGGAAAGTTGTTTCCTCAAATCCAAAACGTTTGCCTTTCAGACCGTTGATAAGGTCATTGACATTGATTCCCTGATAGTAAAGTCCACCTTCAGCAGGAATTTTACGTCCGTTTATAACATCAAATCCACAGACATCGGATACTTCAGTCAGTCCGGTAAGAACTCCTCGGCCGGTTGAATCACGAAGTCCGCGCTTTACATCATATTCTTCATAAAGATTCGGATCAATGCGGTGTCCTTTCAAAAGTGTTTTCTCTAAATAGTCCATATCACTGCGCAGATCGTCAGTGTTTGCAATTAATATATCATTTGAATTCATAGCTTTCATCCTCACAATACATATATGTTTTCTAGTGTCTTGATAATGCATTTTAATGTAATTATAAACAGTTGAGGTGAAATTTGCAAGAAATATATATGTATTCTTGCAAAAACATGAAAAAAATCAAGAAAAGCACGCATAAAACAGAATAAAATGAATATTGAATTGTTAGATAACTCAAAAATAAGAATGCTTAAATGAATTTTCTGAATCGTCAGAAAGAAAATGATGTGGCTGTGGTCATACCAGATGCCAAAGCGCAAATCTATTGTAAAAATACAAAAATATGGAGAGATATTTTATTATAAAATGCTGAAAAATAGGAGAAACAGGTGCATTTATTGACGCATAATAATAAGAAGAGTATAATGTTAAAAAGATAACAATAGGTTGGTATAACCAATTAAAAGAAGGAGGGGGATAATTATGTTATTCCAAATTTATGGCGATGGTGCCGGCTGGCAGCTGTTAGGGTGGGTACTGGTGTTTGCCGGACTTGTTCTTGCAAATGAATTCGCAAGACGTACAAAAATCGGTGGACTGATCTGTTTTGGAGCTATTCCGGCTATACTTACAGTGTATTTCATCGCAATCTATATCTGTGCAGCAAATGGTGCAGAATGGGCACTGAATAACGATACTTATGTACATATGACAAGCTGGTTCCATTATGCAAAATTGTATGCTGCAACAGCAGGGTGTATTGGTTTTATGATGCTGAAATACAAATGGGGAATTGGTAAGACAGAATGGTTCAAAGTATTCCCGTTTGCAATCGTTGCAATCAATATTCTGATTGCAGTAGTAAGTGATTTTGAATCAGGTATCCGTGGATTCATGGCAATGAAAGAATTCGGTGACCGCTGGTGGCTGTCTTCAGAAAATGTATGGCTCTACGGAGGATGGTGGAACTGGGTGAACGGAATTGCCGGAATCCTGAATATCTTCTGTATGACAGGATGGTGGGGAATCTACACATCCAAGAAACATGATGATATGCTTTGGCCGGATATGACATGGTGCTTCATTATTGCATATGATCTGTGGAATTTTGAGTACACATACAATAACCTGACAACACATGCATTCTACTGTGGTGTTGCATTACTTCTTGCTCCGACATTTGCAAATATGTTCTGGAACAAGGGTGGCTGGATCCAGAACCGCGCGAATACACTGGCACTGTGGTGTATGTTTGCTCAGGTATTCCCATTATTCCAGGATGCAAGTCGTTTCTCAGTAATTCCGGCTCTGTATTCTGACGGATTCATGGATGCAGCAGTAAGACCGACAAGTGCTAATCCAACCATGCAGGGTGTGATCGCGGTAATTGCACTTGCAGCAAATGTGATTTGTCTGATGGCGATCATTAAGAGAGCAAAACAGCAGAAGAAGAATCCTTATAAGAATGAGATCTTTACAGATCAGAAGGATTATAAGGAAGCAATGGCGAGAGCTGAAGTTTAAATTTGTATTTGTCTGTCTGATTCTCCATATTGAAGCAAAGGATTTGGTGGTGAATAAGGCCGCAAGAATGATGCTATATTGCATCGGACACCGGCCCGCTCTACCTCATCCCCTTGAAAGTATGTAACGTAAGAGCCAGAACAGTTACCGTGAGTGGTGCCTGTCTGGCTCTTACTAACATACTGAACAAGGTGTATTCGGAACGCTCCTGCCTTACATGTGTCCTCAACAATATAGCACCATCCTTGCTTCGTTATTCCAAACAGATTTGTTTGCTCAACGGGACGAATCTGAAAGACTTCATACAAGTTTTGATTTGATGCACGTAAACGAGAAGATAGACTCAGGTTCAGTCCACATCACGCCCTCATCCAACAAAAGTTTTTGCTTCATTACTCAGAATTCAAACGTCTAAATACAAATTTACAATTCATAGTATATCTGATGTTCTCCGTTGATGCAGTCCTGCATGGAGGTTCGGATCCAGGTGACGGCGCCTTGGGTGTCTCGGTCGCGGATATAGGTCCAGGTCTTATAATTGCTTCGATATAATTCTTCTATCCCATAGAGTTCACAATAACGTTCCCACATATTAAAAATCGGTGCTCGGAAAGACTGGAAAATAAGTGGAATCAATGTATTTCCGGAAATCAGGGCAAACTCGTGTTGGAATTCGTAAGCAGCTTCAATGGCAGTGGTGACATCCTGTGCATCACGGATCTGATTAACGAATTCGAGGAGACGCTGGATGTTTTTGTCGCTGATCGTGTCGATGGCGAGCTGTGCAGCAAGTGTATCAAGCGCAATGCGGACTTCGAAGATGGAACGAATCTCCTGATCACGCATGCGTCCGCCGTTGTAATTCATGATCGCGATCAATGTATCCAAAGTTCCTTTTCTTCGGAAATCTGCTACATAAGTTCCACTGCGGGGTTTTACGGTAAGAAATCCTTTCTTTTCCAGCTCACTGATCCCGCTGTTGACAACCGCACGGCTGACCTGCATCATTTCAGCAAGCTGGCGTTCCGGTGGAAGTTTCTCTCCGACCTGTAGCTTGCCGGAAAGAATCAGATGTTCTAATTGTTCAATAAACAGATCCCTCAGGGAAGGGGAACTGATCTTCTGAAATTCCATAATAAATTCTCCGTTTCGTAAGCGTTATCTTCAAAAAGTGTGTTTTGATGAGATGAAAATGTTGAAAATCTCATGAAAATTAACCTTCGTTGTTGATAAGTTTATTATAGGAAAAACAGGCTGTGGATTCAACAGTAAATGTACCGTAAGGAATTCTTGAAATACAAGAAGATTGTGGTATTATAGTTAGAGTAAATTGTGCGAGTATATCAGATATGAGAGGAACAATCATGGTAAAGATAGATTTGATTACAGGTTTTCTGGGAGCGGGAAAGACAACATTTATAAAAGAGTATGCATCTTACCTGCTTCGTCAGGGTCTGAATATTGGAATTCTGGAAAATGATTTCGGTGCGGTGAATGTGGATATGATGCTTCTTCAGGAGCTGCAGGGAGAGAAATGTGAACTGGAAATGATTTCCGGAGGGTGTGATAAAGAGACACACCGCAGACGATTCAAGACAAAGCTGATCTCTATGGCAATGTGTGGATATGACAGAGTAATCGTGGAGCCGTCGGGAATCTATGACGTGGATGAATTTTTTGATGGATTAAGAGAAGAACCTCTGGATCGGTGGTACGAAATCGGAAGTGTGATCACAATCGTAGATGCGGGACTGGAAGAAAATCTGTCAGATCAGGCGGAATATTTGCTGGGATCTGAGGCGGCGGATGCGGGTGTGATCGTGCTGAGCAGGCTGGATAAGGACAATGCTTGTGAAGAACAGGAAAACAGAATTATTTCACATGTCAATCGTTCTCTTGAACGCATTGGATGTACCAGAAGAATTGAAAAAGAAGTGATCGCAAAAGACTGGGATATGCTGACAGAGGAAGATTTTGCACAGATTCAGAACAGCAGCTATCAGATTGAGTCGTTTCGCAGACCGGAAGGTACAGAAAAGGATGGATTCCAGACCTTATATTTTATGAATCTGAATCGGACAGAAGAAGAACTGGTCCCGGCTGTGAAAAAGCTGTTTGGTAAACGTGGATGCACAGATGATTCTGAAAAAGAAAACAATAAAAATCTTAATGATATCGGAAGAGTGTTCCGTGTAAAAGGATTTATGAAGAATCAATCCGGTGACTGGATGGAGCTGAATGCGACAACACAGAAGATGACAGTTAATCCAATCAAAGAAGGACAGGAGATTCTGATCGTGATCGGTGAGGATTTGAAAGAAGACAAGGTTCGTGAGTGCTTGGAAGACAAATGTACTGAGGGAGCGGAAAATGAGTGAAATTCAATTGCCGGAAGCATTTCTGAAACTAGGAGAAGTGCTGGAACAAGGACAGTTTGAACTGCTTTTTACAGAAGAAAAACTGCGGCTGGTTTATTTGATGAACGATGCGGTAGAGAGCTTTCTTGTCTTTGAAAATGCAAGGATGACAGGTCAGTATAGAGAGGATTATGAAGGTGAACTAGAAGCGGAGTTAAGTGTAACAGAAGAACCGGAGGAGTCCTATGTCCTTGTAGTTCATCAGGGTGAGACCGTGGTTACGATTTTTTTTGAGGATTTAAGTGAAGAAGTACACTTATATGACTATGGAGAAATCGGACATTTCTGGGTGAAAGGTGCGGAATATCTGCGTCAGATAGAATATAAGATTGCAATCGTACGGGATAAACTGGATTATCTGGGAGCAAAATACTGTAATCGGACGGAGCGGAAACTAGCTGTGCTGGCGGACTTTCCGCCGCTGAATCATTGCTGTTATCCGGCAGTTTCAGAGCAATATGTAGTTCCAAGGGAAAATCCGTGGGTACCGTCAGCAGAAGCACATCAAGTGATGCAGGAGCTTGCGGCAACAGTAGAAGATAAAAAGTTATTAAGATGTCTCAAGTTTTATCAAAAACATCCATGGAAGCTGAGTGCAAAAAAGATTGCCGGGATGCTGCAGGAAAAGCGTCATGCAGAAGTCACAGATCTTTTGATGGAAGAACTGAAGATGGCAGCAGCAAATTATCCGAGAAGAAAATTCACAGATGAGGAAGAAAGTCAGAATCGTAAGATTGAGAAGAGAGCATCAGAGCGGAAACGAGAGTTAGAAGAACAGGGATTTCGGATAAATATATTTCGTGAGGAACCATTTATTGCATCAAGAGATTCACTCCAATACAAAATCAGTCTGATGATTTGGGAAAAGAAAGGAAAAAAACGAAAAGTTCAGATAGAAGAATTTTCTGCTGACCGGAGAGGATAAGTATGGAACCATTTTATTATAGTAAGATGAACAAGATGCAGCAGGCGGCGTATCATGCAATTTGTCAGGGCGTTTTGCAGATGGAGAAGGAGATTCAGGTACCGCGTATGAGCGGGGAAGAATTGTATAATGTATTTTTCCAGATGCGCCTGGATCATCCGGAGATTTTCTGGGCAACGGGATTTAAGTATCGTTATTATCAGGAATCGCCGAACATTCAGTTTCTACCGGAATATTTGTTTGACCGGGCGAAGGTGAAAGAACATTAGAAGGCAATGAAATCCAGAGTAGAGAAACTTGCACGACCGGCGCAGAAATTATCAGAATCAGAGAAAGAAAAATATATTCATGATTTCATTTGCGAGAATGTAAAATATGATAAATTGAAGAAACCTTATTCACATGAGATTATTGGTCCGTTAGGACAGGGTGTCGGAGTTTGTGAGGGGATTGCAAAAGCGGTAAAAGTGTTGTGTGACGAGCTTGGAGTCTGGTGTATGATCGCTATTTGCGGGAATAATCCGGATAAGGGAATCAAATACCGTCATACATGGAATATCGTGCGGATTAATGGGAAATATTATCATTTAGATGCGACATTTGATAATACACTTACAAGAAACTGTATGATCGGAGAAGAAATCCGTTATGATTATTTCAATCTGGAAGATAAATCGATTTTCCGGGATCATGAGCCTTTGATCGCTCCGGCTATGAAGTGTACGGACGGAGATTATTTCTATTATAAAGAAAAGAAACTGTCTTTTACAAAACCGGAAGAAGTTTACAAAAGAGCACTTCAGATGGCAAAGAAAGGAAGAATTCTGACGTTTCACTGGCGCGGAGGTTATCTGACAAAAACAGTTCTGGAAGAATTGCTTGATCTGATTGAAAAAGCAGGTGCGGAGAAAGGGAAGAAACCAAGAATCAGCCTTAACTGGCCACAGGCAGTAATTCGTTTTGGTTATGTTGATGCAGAGATAGCAGGAAGTAGCGCAGCAGAAGAAGTGCAAATGGAAGAAGCGAATGAAGGTGAGATGCATTCTGACTAAAATACATATGTTATATATGCTTCAGATCGAGATGGGTATCAGAGTGACAGTTGAGAATTTACAAGAAAAAGTTAGTGTGATAGAATAGGATTGAACCGTGAAAGTTGTCGATATCTGTAGGATATAAGCGGGAGAAGAAACAATTTTCAAAAACCAAAGATGGTGACAAAAGAGAGGTTAAACAGATGATAATTGTAAAAACATACAGAGGACATATTCGTAACTGGGAAGAACTTTGCGAGAGACTGGGAATTGATCTTACACTTTCCAGAGAAGAGAGAGAACATGAGATTTTGATTAAGGCATATCAGACATGGGGATGCGAGATGGCAGATCATATGCACGGAATGTTTGCATTTGCCCTGTGGGATGAGGAAGAGCAGAAGCTTTTCTGTCTGAGAGATCAGTTTGGAACAAAACCATTCTATTACTATGAGACAGAAGATGGAGAGCTTCTTTATGGAACGATGATCCGTGATATTATCGATCAGCCGGGATTTAAGAAAGAATTGAATGAAGAGATGCTTCAGCTGTATTTAAGTCTGACCTATGTTGCCGGAGAGAATACATTTTTCCGTGGACTGAAAAAACTGTTGCCGGGACGCTATCTGATCTGGCAGGATGGAAAGCTTGAGATTCACAGATACTGGAAACCGGAATTTCATCCGGATGAGAGCAAGACTCTGGAAGATTGGGCTGATGAGATTCATAACACTCTGAAAGAAATCATGACAGAGGTAAAGACAGCGGATGAAAAAGTAGAATCATTCCTGTCTGGTGGAGTTGATTCTTCCTATGTGCTTGCAATGTCTGACGCAGAGCAGGCGGATTCCTGTGGTTATGAAGAGGAAAGATTCGATGAATCTGTACTTGCAGAGAAGACAGCACAGCTTCTTGGAAGAAAATTCTCCAGAAGCATCATTACACCGGAGCAGTTCTTTGATATTGTACCTTATGTTATGTACAATATGGAGCAACCACTTGGAGATGCATCTGCGATTGTATTTACACTTGGATGTAATGCGACAGCAGAACATGCGAAGATCTGTTATTCCGGAGAGGGTTCTGACGAATTCTTCGGTGGTTATAATATGTATAGAAATGCCGAACGTTATGGTGAGAATCTGAAGAATTTCTATGTTGGAAATACCAATATCATGAAAGAAGACGAGAAGCAGAAGATTCTTAAGAAATACGATCCAGACGTACTGCCAATCGAACTTGCACGAGGAATCTACGAGGAGACAGAAGGTCTTGATCCGTTGACAAAGATGTCTGATGTAGATATTCAGATCTGGCTGGAAGGTGATATTTACCTGAATGTTGATAAGATGAGTACAGCAGCCGGACTTGAGATCCGTATGCCGTTGACAGATAGAAGAATTTTTGATATCGCATCTCGTATGCCGTCTCGCTTTAAAGTAAATGAAGAGCAGAATAAGGTGGCATTCCGTACAGCAGCTGCGAAGGTACTTCCGGAAGAAATTGCGTTCCGTAAGAAGTTAGGATTCATTGTACCAATCCGTATCTGGATGGCTGATGAGAGATACAATCAGGACGTACAGCGTCTCTTCCACAGTGATATTGCAGAAAAATTCTTTGATGTAGATGCAATCAATGCGATTTTTGATGAGTATGTTGGAGGAAATTCTGATAACTGGAGAAAAGTATGGACAATCTATACGTTCCTTGTATGGTATGAAGAGTACTTTGTGAAGAGATAATGAGACTTTAAACATTTTTAAGTGATGGGGTGGAAGCATAAAAAGCTTTGCCCCTTTTTGTTTTCCCCATCTGATTATCCGGGATATCCACGAAAAAGAGACAAAAGAAAATCCACCGTATGCACCTACGCTATACAGTGGATCTTCACTTTGTTATTCCATCCATTGGAATATTCCTCCTTATTTACTTGATATCTATCTGAAACTATTATCTCAAATAGTGATTTTATATTTTATTTCATTTATTATCCCATTGGAATATCCTTCTTTCGATTCTTTGTTTATCTATTTTTGGATTTTAACTTATCTTCCCATTGGAATTTACCTCTTTCAATTTATTTGTTTGATGATTTAATGAACTATCCCATTGGATTCTACCTCTCTTTCTTTGAATATCGTTTCCGTTTTTTAAATTACTCTTTCTGGTGGTCTGTACCTCTTTCTTTAGATTTTTAAGGATTTGATCTACCTTCCCATTGGACTATACCTCTGTTTCTTTAAAATTAATTTTAATGAAAGGATTAAGTGTCTGGTGGTTTGTCCTCCTTTTTTGTTTTTTATTTCGTTTTCTTTTGTTGATTCTATATTAACTCACAGATGGGCATTTGTCAATAGAAAATCAGAAAAAAGTTAAAAATAATTTAAATATACAGAAAATAAGAAATAAAATGCAAAAGATACAGGCTATTAGTTGCGCTTAAGGTAATTGCATTAGACAGAAAAGTGGACGCAATCTATGAAAACATGGTATGATACTAAGAAAAGAGTTGCCAGCTGCACATAGAACGAACAGCAACAGAATGCAATGCTACAGGTCCTTGCAACGGGCGGGAAATGGAGAGAGAAAATTGAGTAAAGAGTCAAGAACCAGCTGTGAAACATGCACTTATTATATTTATGATGAGGAGTATGAGTGTTATCTCTGTGATAAGAATATGGATGAGGATGATTACATCCGTCTGATGACAAATCAGCACTATCAATGTCCATATTATCGGAATGGAGATGATTATCTTGTTGTTAGAAAACAGCTGTAGAATCATAGAAAAAGCAAGGAAGTATAAAACCAAAAGAAAGAATAAGAAGAAAAGCGGGAGAATCGTTAGATCAGATTCTCCCGTTTTTTAAGAAAGACCTTTTGATCTTGGTATCATTAAATTGTTTTCAATACTTTTAAGAGCCGGTCATTATCTTCTGGTTTCATAATGCAGAAGCGGACGAATTCGCCATCCAGAAATTGGAAAGAAGAGCAGTCGCGGATCATAAGTCCTTCTTTTATACAAGCTTCGAATACATCGAAAGAAGTTACTTCTGGCTTTAAAATCTTCACAAGGATAAAGTTTCCATATGGAAAATAAACCTTGAAAGAAGACATCTTTTTTAATTCAAGAAACATCCGGTCACGTTCAGTCAGGATTAATGAGCGTGTCTGACGGATGTAGGAAGTGTCTTTGAACATCTGCTCGCCGGCATATGCTCCAAGGCTGTTTAAGGACCATGGAATCTGCTTTTCTTTCATCTGAGATAAGAATTCTTTATTTCCAGTAATGCCGTATCCAAAACGCATTCCCGGAGCTGCGTAGAACTTGGACACACCGCGCAGTACCATGAGATTAGAGTAATCTTTTGTGTATGGAACAGCGGTTACTTCCTGAACGGAAGGTGCAAATTCTACATACGTTTCATCAATCATGACAAAGATATCGCGATTTGCACAGAAGGAAAGCAATGCACGCATTTCATCTTTTAAGATGGCAGAAGAAGTTGGATTGTTCGGATTGCAGAGAATCAGAAAATCATATCCATTTAACAAAGTCCGGCAAAGATCTTCTACATCTAATTCAAAATCTTCCGCTTCCTGAAGATGATAATAGTCCTGTGTACTTCCGGAGAAAGAAAGTTCTCTGGAGTATTCAGAATAGGTTGGACCAAGAATCAGAGTGCGTTTCGGTGCTCTTGTTTCAATCAAAAGTGAAATCAGTTCGCTTGAACCGTTGCCCGGAAGAATAAAATCAGCAGGAACGTCGCAGTACTCAGCGATTGTGTTGCGAAGCGATTTATAATCTCGGTCAGGATAAGAAGAAAAGAGATCCACATGAGCCGCAACAGCTTCCTTAACAGAAGGGGAAAGTCCGAGTGGATTTACATTTCCGGCAAAGTTTGTAATGCTGTTTTGATCAAGATGATAATATTCGCTGATCTTTTCAATGTCACTTCCGTGAAAAACTGGTTTTGTATTCGTCATAGGCGTCTCCTCCTTAGCAGGTTTCAAATAAAATTCCAAGCGTATTTGGTCCACAATGGCTGGAAATCGTACAGCTTGCTTTCGTTATATGGATTTCATCAAAATGCATAGCTTCTTCGATTGTATTTTTAACAAGTTTAATATATTCCGGATCAATTCCTGAATGCGTGATAAAGATCAGCGATGGATCAATATCCGGATAAGCAGCAAGTTTGTCTTTTACATATTTCACAAGAACTTTATCAAGCGTTCCTCTGTATTTTTTTCCGACATTCATGCTTCCGTCTTCCGTGCTAACTTCAATACATGGCTTTAATTTCAGAACATTTGCTCCGAGAGCAGCGACCGCCGAACAGCGCCCACCGGCATGTAGAAATGTCAGCGTATCCAAAATAAAGCTGGCATGACAATGCTTTGTGCGTTCACGAAGGGCTTCGGCAATGTCTTCCGCTTTCAATCCCTGCTCGATCATCCGACCGGCATCTGTTACAAGAAGTCCGGTTCCGGTGGAGAGAGAACAACTGTCAATCACATGAACATGCCCGAGCTCTTCAGCAGCAATACAGCAGTTTTGATGAGCACTGGAAAGTGAGCTGCCAAGATTGATATGGATCACTTCATAGCCTTCATCGACCCATGGTTTAAAATGTTCAATATATTCCGCAACATTGACAGCAGCTGTCTTTGGAAGGATTTTTTCATCGTAATATTTCTGATAAATTTCTTCCGGTGTAATGTCAATGCCGTCCTTATAATCTTTTCCATCCAGAATGATGTGGAGTGGAAAATAGTGTACATGATAACGTTCTTTTAGTTCCTGATCCAGGTCACAGGTACTGTCGGCACTTAGAATGATCTTATTTGTAACAGAATCAGTCATAATTCTCCTCCTAAATTAGTTCAACAACTTGAATTGTATGGCTAGTATGTATTTATACTGCATAATGTGTACACAAATTATAACATATTTTTCCCATAGAGTATAGTTTTTGTATCCAAAAAACAAAAAATGCAAAGAATTTTGGAAGCTTTTATTGACATATATAGATAATCGATATATAATCAAGCCAAGATATGTAGATAACCGATATATCAGCTAGGAGTCAATCCACTAGCTGATATAGCCTCCGGCAGGATTGCAGAGGTGCGCGTCATTTTGCAGTGAGAATGTTAAGAAGTGTACGGTTAACGTAAAATCAGAAGATTAGGAGGAATTGTTATGGCAGTTGACAGAAGTCTGGTATCAGGAAGCACAACGATGTTGTTATTAAAGCTTTTATCTGAAAAGGATATGTATGGTTACGAGATGATCGAGACCTTAAGAGAAAAGTCCCAGAATGTGTTTGAATTAAAGGCGGGAACGTTATATCCATTGCTTCATGGAATGGAAGATAAGAAATATCTGACAGTTTATGAGAAAGAGGTCGGAGGTAAGGTTCGTAAGTATTACAGTATTACGAAAACCGGGAGGAAAGTTTTAGAAGAGAAGAAAGAAGAGTGGAAAATTTATTCATCGGCTGTAGTGAATGTGCTGAATGCAGCAGTTTGTTAGAAAGGGTGATGTTTGATGAGACGAGAGGAGTATTTACATACATTAACAGAACAGATTCGCTGTAAGATGGCAAGAGGGACGATAGAACAGGAGATCAATGATCATATTGAGGATCAGAAAGCGGAATTCCTAAGTGAAGGAATGAGTCAGACAGAAGCAGAAGAAGCTGCGGTTCGAGAAATGGGTGATCCGGTAGAAGTCGGGCTTGAGATGGATAGAATCCACCGGCCGACAATGGCGTGGGGAATGATCGCATTAATTGTTGGATTAAGTCTTGCAGGCTATCTTTTACGAAGTGTTATGTATCAGACCGTTTTAGGTATTGAGCAGAGTGCGGGAAAAACAGAAGACTTGTTCTGGGTGAGAACGTCATTGAGCTGGCATACATCGCTGGAACTGCCGGTACTTTTGCTTGGACTTGTGCTGATGATTGGTATTTGCTATATGGATTATACGAGGATTGCGGTTTATGCAAAACCAATCTTGATCGCATACCAAGTTTTACTTTTAGTTGGACTGCAGGTCGCCGGTGCGCAAGTGAATGGATCAAAAAGATATATCATAATCGGAAATATTGGATTGAATCTGATTGATTTACTCTGGCTGACAATTCCGTTGTTTGCAGCTGTATTATATAGTTACAGAGGTCAGGGATACCGAGGAATTTTAAAGGCAATCCTTTGGATGGTCATTCCAACATATTTCCTGATTATAAGAAGCCAGAGTCTGATTGGGGCAATGATACTGGAAGTGGTTTATTGTGTGGTTTTGGCGGTGGCTGTTCACAAAGGCTGGTTTCAGGTTTGTAAAAAAGCAGTACTTACGGGAATCGGAGCAGTAGTCGTTCTGATACCGGTGCTGCTTGCGGGAGGCCTCTGGTGTTTTGGCAAGGCTTACCAGAAAGAGCGTATAGCGGCTATATTATCAATCGGTGATCATGCAGCAGATTTCCCACGCGTCAATGTGATTCGGGAAATGCTTTCCGGAAGCTCAGCATTTCATGGCAATCCGCAGTTTAAAGAACTTCTGACATCTGTAGACGGAAGTGTCCATCTGCTTGCCAGTGTGGTAGCTGCTTATGGAATACTGGCAGGCGTGTTGTTGGTTCTCTGTCTGGTAGTGCTCGTTCTTCGGTTTGCTAAGATTTCTTTAAACCAGAAGAACCAGCTTGGTATGGTGATGGGAATAGGATGCACAGCATTGTTCCTGATTCAGATCGTAGTTTTTATATTAGAAAATCTGGGAGGAGTCTGTAATATGGGAATCTACTGTCCGTTCTTTGGAACAGGAGGATCAGGTATGCTGACATCTTATATCCTGCTCGGATTACTGCTCAGTATCTGCAGATATCAGAAGACAGCGCCGGAACCGGTAATCAGGTCCTGGCGCTGGAGACAACGTTCTCAATCATGAAAAAAATTATTTTGTTGTATTACGGCGAATTAATACAGGGGCAATTTGTTTATGAATAGGTTCACCTAATGGTTTGGGAACACGCTTTTTCTGCTCTTCCATCTGTTGGACAAGAAGATCCATGGCAGTCTTTGCAATCACATCAATCTGCTGGCCGATGGTTGTGATTGGAAGGATTGCCTCGCTGGCAATCGGAGAGTTGTCAAATCCAACGATCTCATAAGTAGAAGGAAATGTTCCATATTTTTGGAAAATTAAATTAAGAAACATATTTGCATAGGTATCATTCGCGAGAAAGATACCTTTTTTTTGATTGGGGTATTTTGCTTCTATTTTATTGAAAATCTCTCGGATTACGTTTAAAATCTCATGATAAGAATCACCTTCTACACTAAGATCTATATCATATGGAATATGATATTCTTCGCAAGTAGCCTGAAAGGCCCGGATTCGGTCATAAGCCGGGATGGATTTATTTACATTGACATTTATATGAATTAATATGTCACATTTATCCCGAATCAACAGGGAAGTAGCTTGAAGTGCACCCATATAGTTATCAGTATTGACACTGCTGATATATTCTGCTTCGCGTTCAATTGCGATGACAGGAATCTGATAGGAAGCAAGTTTCTCAGATGGAAGAGTGTGACTTAAAACAATCAGTCCTTCAATCTGATAAGACAGAAGTTCTTCAATGTACTGTTGTTCTTCTTCAGCGCCATGTTCACTGGCGAAAACAAGAAATTTATAGTGATAATCACTGTAACTGGAAAGGAATTGTGTCAGCATCTCAGAATAATAGTGCAGGTAAAGGTTTGGAACAATGATTCCGATAAATTCGCTTTTTCCATTTGCCAAAACCTTTGCCAGCTTATTCTTTTTATATCCAAGTGTATCAAGAGCCTGTGAAATCTTTTCCTGGTTTTCAACCGTTAGTGAATCCGGGTGATTGAAATATCTTGATATTGTAGTTTTTGAAAAATTGGTATATTCCGCAATATCTGCAAAAGTTACCTGTTTTTTACTCATAAAAGTTGAATCTCCTTCAATATGATGGCTGATGGTTCATAATATCTTTTAGTATAGCAATTTTCATGGAAAAACGCAACACTTAAATAACCAGTTACGTAACCGGTTATTT
>ERZ838516.2054-NODE-2054-length-23103-cov-5.586342_pt1 | contig 23103 bp, 17 predicted proteins | sample MGYA00519910_ERZ838516 | MGnify/ENA primary metagenome ERZ838516 (study PRJEB31850, sample SAMEA3708837) | human gut metagenome | biome: human gut; feature: human-associated habitat; material: faeces | place: China | collected 2014 ... | reverse complement strand
CTGCATCCTTTGCCAGAGAATCAATTACGCTCTGCGGAACAACGTCCTTTTCTCCATACTTTGAAAGAACATCATCGTTTGCATTGGTATTTGTGGTCTTTCCAGTTGCGGAAGTGAAGTTTCCATTCGCATCAGTTAAGATGTAATGTGTTTCACCAGTTGCGTTGTTGGTAATACAAAACGGAATGTAAGCAAGTGCTTCACCTGTGTCAGAATTTTTCTTCACGAAGGACAGATCACCACGAACAACACGGTCTGTAAAGGTAACTGCATTCATGTTTGTTTCGTACTGAATAAATGCGCCACCCTGATACTCAACAACATTGAAATAATGGATTTGACCATCATTCGTGTAATAATTGTTTGCCGATTTTTCTCTAACAGCATAATGACCAATCGGATACTGAGTAGTCATGGTCACATTTCCCTCAGCATCTGAGGTTACTGTCTCGATTGTCTCACCCTTTTTATAAGTGGTATTTCCAATGATAACAGAATCGTCTAAACAATAAACCTCAAAGGTGATACCGTCAAAGTTCGTTCCACCCATAGCAGCTTTCTTATTAAGCTCAAGATCATGCTTTTCCATCTTTGGAGTGCCGTTGATCTGACGCTCGGCATATGTTAAGGTTACGGCAGTCTCGTCATCCAGAGAAGTTGAAAGAGCATTGCCGCTCTTTAAATATACTGCAGAGTTCTCATCAACAAACTGGAATAAATATACGTTATTAGTTCCAGAAATCGTTGCACCAGTTTTTGCACTGCTTACGACAGCTCCATCTTTTGTAAAGCCTGCCGGTGCTTTTGTTTCTTCAACAGTGATGGTTCCAAGGGGAATAATATAGTTTCCAACATGAGTTTTTCCAAAAACTGCACCTGCACTATTACTATTTGGAACAATACACTCATCTTTTAATGATGCGTAATAACTGCCATCTGAGCGTTTTGTTGTCTGAATTACCCATACAGTTGGCTTTACATCTGGATCTGTATCTGCTTTAATTTCTTCTACACTAGTATACTGTTTAGGATAATAAGTAATGGTGTATTCAGCGCCAGACAAGTCAGCTGTAGTCGTTCCATCGCTATTGATTTTATTTATCTGAATGCCCAACGGGTCGTTTAATGGAACATCTGTTGTCTCACACATGACAGGAGCATCGGATGTTGTTCCTGCTGTTACAGTTACCGTGTAAACAGTACTGTTTGTCTGATAGCCTGATCCCGGAGTCGCATCTTCTTCTCTCACGTAATAAGTTCCTGCTTTCAGTTTTAATGGTTCAGAATAACCATTAGCGTCCAAATTGAGGACAGCAATGTTATTGACGCATCCTTCATCTGTGAAAACACCATAATTGATGTCATCAAAACTATAGCCACTATTTCCGTTTGTTATTTCCGGGTTTGCGGAAGATTTATGGATTCTCAAATAACCTTCCTGTTGTTTCTCATATCGAACATTCAATGTTGCAAATGCACACTGATAGTTATTCGGATTGTTTACGCCTCGAACTCCAAGCATTGAAGTTACTACTTTGAAAGTTGCGTATGTGTATCCGTCACCACCATCGTGAACATCCGTACACTGAAGGGCAATATTAGGAAGATAGTTTCCGAATCCAATATCATGCGCAAAGGTTTCCTGATCTCTGGTACGCTCTGTAAATGAATTAACTGAATTTACAACTTCGGCAGGTGTATTTGCTTCCAAATGCCATGCGTGCATACAAGCAAGAAGTACCTGCGTGCCTTCCAAGTTCAATGTTTTTCCAGATGCACTTGTTGAAGTTCCGAGTGCTTCTGAAAGGTATCCAAATATTTTCTGCCCGCCAAGATTAACGGATGTACCATTGCTGGCTGCACGACGCTGGATATTTTCAGTTGTCATCTGTACAAGATATCCTGGACTTGCAGAATTTGCATCACTCAGGCTATATTTGAACCATGAATTTAACGTATTCAATGCCGCCTCATCATATGGACTATACAGACAAAACTCCTGTGCATCATGCGTTGGTACGGTTGTTGCTCCAACATGAATGGTTCCACTGCCATCCGCTGCATTGTTGACACCTGTGATTGTCAATTTGGTATTTGCATATACAAACTTATCTCCAACTGCCAAATCAGATGGTACACTACTTCTTGCCATTTCGAGATAACTTCCCTGCATCTGTGCTGTCAATGCAATTCCATTATCTAATGACTCGGATTGATACAGGCTTTCAGTTGTCACCTGTGCAGCCATAGAATACTTTGAAATCGCGTTATAACCGATCAAAACATCCAGACTTCCCACTGCACAATTATCTCCCATTACAAACTGGAGTGTCTTTCCATTGTTAATTACGGAAACTCCTTCTGGAAGACTTTCACCTCTGTTAATGGATGCAGATACAAGATAATTATCAAGTGTATCATCATAATCATCATTAAAAATCTTTACAGTTGCTGTGCCTGATGCAAGATTCAATACTGCTGGAAGAAAACGCTCTGTCATATCAGGATATAGAACATCGGCACTTATCTTCACCTCACCTGATGCTGTGAAGCCATATAATACCTGAATACGAAGTCCAAATGAAACTCCGTACAGAGTACCTGCATCTGATACATACTGCTCTGTATAGCAATACTGATAACGACTGCTCGGAATACGATAAACACCATTTCCAAGATACTGAATATCTACAAAGGCTTCTGCCACTACGCTATCATTATAAAAGTTAGTTGCCGGCTGATAATCAGCAGACTCTATTCCATTCAGCGTTGGAACGGTAGATACAACATAATAATTTCCGTCAGAACCATAATAAACCGGAACTGTCTCTTTAAACATTCCCGGATTCAGACTTAAAATATAATCATTGGAATACCAATCTGCATTAGAATCCAATAAGCTGTCAATGGTCGTTACTCCTGTCTGAACTTGTGCTGCATCAACATAGGTATTGTAAAACTGCATGGTCTGTTCTGTACGCTGTAAAGACACACCTGTTAAGCTTTCTGCAAACGCGTCATAGCTTTCATAATCCCATGTACGGTCAGCGGTAAATTCTTCATCGTCAATTACACCCACGAAATCTTTTTCATCCATCTCTGCCATCATTTCCCTGATGGAAAGATATCTTCTGTACTGCTCAAATGTCATGGACTCTACAAAGTCAGTCAATTCTTCCTCAGACAGCTTGTGGATATACTTTGCAACATCCAAATCACTAGCTGCATCATAGTCAAATCCGAAGCTTTCTAAAAGCTGATCCTCCTGTGCTCCGTACTGAGCCATCCATACAAGCTGATAGTCATACTCTCCAAGACCACCAATGAATGCATAGAATGCATCACTCTCATCTCCACCAATTGCCTCAATGTAGGAAAGTATATCTTCCCTTGTTGCATTAGACAGGTCGATTGTTGGCTCTTCACTTGAAGTCTCTTCAACCGTTTCTGTTTCAGTCACTTCTTCTGTTTCACTTTCAGATTCAGCTGTTGTCTTGTTTTCCAGTGTTTCATCCGGTCCACGTGTTTCATTGGCAGAAGTTTCTTCTGCGCTCTCTCCAGAGGTCTGGACTTCTTCTGTACAAACTGCTTCTTCTGTCGTTTCAGGCACCGGCTGCATTTCCGATGCTGACGTCTGTGCTTCGTTTTCTGCCGTCTCTGATGCGGTCTGTTCCTGCGTCTTGCTTACTGACGTTTCTGATACAGTCTGCACCTGTGTCTCTGCAGTTGTTTCCTCAAGCGTGCTTTCGACTGCCGCGGACGATGTCTCAGGCTCTGATGCCATGGTGTTTACCGGTGTCAGAGTTGTCGATACGCTCATAAGTACTGCCATCAGTGTAGAAGTCAGTCTCTTTCCTTTTTTATTTTTTAAATTCATCGTCATGCCTTTCTTGTGGGAAATCCTGTCATAAAATCTGACAGGATCTTTTTGTTGCTTATTGCATGCCTTTAAAACTGGCGGTCCTCTTAGACGATCCATAACTGTTTTCCTTTCTGTTTCTTTCACTAAAAAAGGTCATGGCATTTCTGCCACAACCTTTTCACAGTATTCTGTGTTTTCTCGCGTGTCCAAACTGAACACAATGTAAAAAAGAGCATGAAAAAAGCACCAACTATAAATCCTGTTATTTTCAGAAGTTATGCAGATGCTTTTTCTTATGTATTGTTACTTATTTATTAATATCAAAAATCCTCTTGCATCGGATTTCTTACTTTTTGACTCTGGTATCTTGATATATTACTTTCATTTTGCTGCTCCGCAGCCAGAGCAGGTATAACCAGTAATTACTATCTCATCCCATGCTGCCTGATCCACTGCCTGTTCGTTGTGACCTGTTGCATCATGATGGACAACTGTTGTCTCTGCCTCGTGGTGAACAGTTTGATATACTGCATCGTGATGAATTGTCTGGTAAACAGCATCATGATGAGTTGTTCCAACCTGTATCCACTCTGCGTGCCAGCTTGACCAACATCCTGCCCCCATATGAACATCAATATCATCACTTGGATCTAAAAACTTATGACCACACTCATTGCAAATATCAACCCAATCATAAACCGGTTCATCATACGCGTCTGAAATCATCACATTTTCATCATATGCGTCCTGAACTAATACCTGCTCATCCCATGCTGCCTTCGTGATCACTGTTTCATCCCATGCTGCAGAGTCCTGCACCCATACTGTCTTGTAAGTTGCATCACGATGAACAACAGATGTCACAGGAACCCATGCATGTGTATGTGCTGTTGTCGTTGGTGCCTTTGTTTCTGGAGCTTTTGTACTCGGTGCAGCCGTCGATGGTGTTGTAGTCGGTGCAGTCGTTGAAGGAGTAGGCTTGCTCTGATTTGGTTTTGTCTCCGGGGCTTTGGTAGATGTTGGCTTTGTCTCTGGTGCTTTAGTGGAAGGTTCTTTGCTTTCTGGAAGCTTTGCAACTTCTTGTAAGGATTCTGTTGGGTCAGTTTCCTTTTCGTCCTCTACCTTTCCCTCAAGTGATTCTGCGGCACTTTCTGTTTCTCTGACTGCATCCTCTGTGTCCGAATCGGACACGGCTTCATCAATCTGTTTTGCTCCCAGATAAAATACCAACCAGTGATTTGTCTCGGACTGGTAACTGACTAACGGCAGACGATTATACTCATCCTCTGTACACATTACATCCAGAGTACTTTCCTGAAGCTGCCCATCCACTGTCTGATACAGTGTAATATCCGCATCCTCTGGAATCTGGAGATTAAAGTCATATGACTCATCAGTTGTCTGCTGATAAGAAGTAATATCATACAAGGCAATGGTATCATAGTTCTGATAGTCCGCTGTTTGTTCCAGAAGCTGGGCAATGATGGGTTCATCCACGCTGATCCCGGTTACACTATACTCTTCTGAATCCAGGCTGTCCTGAAGTGAAAACAGCACAACTTCAGGCTCAGACTCTACTTCAACTGTTTCTTCTGTTGACTGCTCTGATTCTGATGATAGTTTCATCTCTTCTGCATCAAAGTTTGGCATACTAAGAGCCTCTAGTTCAACTATAATATATTGGTCTATAGCTTTGCTTTTTTCTTCTTCCGCTGGAATCGTCCATACAGCAGATGCCGTTAGCGATGCAGCTAACATTACTAACAGCCATTCTGCTTTTTTATTGCTCCATTTCTTCATCCTGTTCCCTCTCTTCCTGTATTTTTGCTTTTCTTTTTGTACGGGTTTTAGGAGCAAAATTCTTTGTTTTATAACTGCTGTAGCCATCATAGCTATAGCTTTGGTCAACACCATTCATAAATATTTTTTTATTATTAATCTTATCTGTCAATGCTGCTTTTAGGAGCATTTTGATTTCTACATCTTTGATCGGGCTTACCTTCATCGCTGTCAAATACTCATCTTTATCGACTAAACTCCAGTCAATAACTTTTCCAAGCTCTTTTTTTAATATTTGATCCAGCCAGATACGAATGCTGCGTCCATTTCCTTTCTGAAAAGGATGCGCGATATTCATCTCCACATATTTTTCTACAATCTCATCAAATGTAGACTGTGGCATCTTCTCGATGCTTTCAAGTGCCGCATCCAGATACATAGCAGGTACAAATCGTAAATTTCCTTTCGCAAAATTCACTGTTCGTGTCTGACCGGCAAACTCATAAATATCACTAAAAAGATGTTTATGAATGGTCTGCAGTGCGCCGTAGCTGCCAGGCTCTAGTGTATCCAATAGTTTGTTTTTGAACAGCTCTGCCGCCTTTTTCTTACTGAACCTCTCTTCCTCTTTTGCCAGCTCAGTGAAATATGTGATTTCCAACTCGTTCTGCCGTTCATTTATTTCTTCATTATAATCCCCACTGTCTGATTCATCAAGCGACACAATGCCAAGCTGATATCCAAGTGGTGCCAATAGTTTATTCATGGAGCGAATCGTCGGCATCAATTTCCCATTTTCACAGCGGTTAATTGCGATTCTTGACAATCCAGTAATGCGCTCTAATTCTGATTGAGTCATTTTTTGACTTTTTCTCAAGTAGCTGTAATATGCCAGTAATCGCTTTGCCTGTGCTTCTGACTGCTGCTCTATTCCTGACTGCTGTTCTATTTGAATATTGTTCTCATTCATCGTTAATTCCTCCTGGCTTTATTGTATATTATAATATACAGCGTGTCAAGGCATTTTTTAAATTCTTACACATTTTTTTCTATAGCTCATAGGCGAAAGCTTCATCTGTTTTTTAAAAACATTACTAAAATAAAATACTTCATCGAAGCCTAGTCTTTCGCTAATCTGTGTGATAGTTAAGTCTGTCTGCTGCAGCAGTCTCGCTGCTCGTTCCATGCGCATTTGACAATGATATTTCTGAAGCGTCATTCCTGTTTCTTTCTTAAATACATCATTCAAATGCTTATATGACAATCCCATATATGTCTCAATGTCAACTGAAGAAAATTTCTCTTCACAATGTTTTTGCAGATACGCAATCATCTGATCTGTTCTTTGTCTGCTTAGTGCTACTTTTCTGTCTGATTCACTATCATGGTACAGATTCAATAAAAGGCTGCAAAGCATTGTGTTTTGCAATAGTCTTTCCAGTGGATTTCGCTTTTCAAATAAATCACAAATTTCCTGCATCTGAGCTATATTTGAATAAGATTCCAGTTTCATCTTCTTTGGCAATTGATAAAAAAAGCTATGATTTTCCTTGTTTAAACTGCGGGCATATGTAAAACTTTCAAAAGGATCAAATCTTGTCTGTGCCGTAATTTCCGGAAGATAAAAGTGAAAATAGTACCAGCTTGTCATAGGTGGATTTCTCTTCGTTCCATAATGATGACAACCATGTTTAAGAAATAATAATTCTCCTGGCAAAATACAATATTCCTGATCATCCTCAACAACCTGCACTGATCCACTCACAACGTAAATAAGCACATCAAAATCTAATACACGATTAGGATGCACAAAACCATCTTCACTTTTAAAAAAAGCACATTCCCTAAGCAATGGCATTTCATCTGCTGCCAAAAGCAGCTGTTTTTTTTGTAACTCGCTTTCCATATATTATTCCTTTCATACTATGATGTTTGATACCGGATTGCTACGTGCTTTGCGCTCCCGCAATCTTCAAATATATTCGCGAAACACAATTTTATATGCGATTATTTTATAAAAAATACCGAATAAATTTCATTTTATTTATTTCATTTCCGATTATACTATAAGTAAATAAAAACGTAAAGGCATTTGCCAGAAAGGATATTATAATTATAATGAAACAATTATCAGGACTTGATGTCACACTACAGGATCAATTATTACTTAACAAAGAGCAGCAAAATATGGACTATCTGATGGAGCTAGAAAGCGATGCTCTGCTGCAAAATTTTACGCAAGAGGCTGGCCGTTATCAAAATTTTGGAAACAAAAAACTCAAGCATGGCGGCTGGGAAGATCCCTCCTGTCAGCTGCGTGGTCACTTTCTTGGTCACTGGCTGAGCGCGGCTGCCATTCACTATGATGAAACTGGCAATCAGGCTCTGCTTGGCAAAGCAAATGAAATTGTTCATGAGCTTCGTCTTTGTCAGCTTGACAATGGCGGCGAATGGGCTGCTTCTATTCCAGAAAAATATTTTCACTGGATTGCCATCAAAAAGCAGGTTTGGGCCCCTCACTATAACGTACACAAAACCTTTATGGGACTTATTGACATGTATCTATATGCAAAAAATGAGGAAGCCCTCACCATTGCAATTGATTTCTCCAAATGGTTCCTTCGCTACACAGACAATCGTACAAGAGAACAGCTCGATGACATTCTTGATTTTGAAACTGGTGGAATGCTTGAAATATGGGCTCAGCTATATGATATTACAAAAGACAGCATGTATCTAACCTTAATTGAGCGTTATGACCGTCATCGCCTATTTGATCCTCTTTTAGCTGGAGAAGACGTACTAACAAATATGCATGCCAATACAACTATTCCAGAAATCATCGGCTGTGCCGCTGTTTATGAAGCAACCAAAATTACACGTTATCGTGATATTGTGCTTGCTTACTGGAAATGTGCTGTTACAGATCGTGGTTATTTCGTTACCGGCGGTCAGACAAATGGTGAGATTTGGACACCAAAGCATCGCCAGGCATCACGCCTTGGAGAACGAAATCAAGAGCACTGCAGTGTATACAATATGATTCGTCTTGCAAACATTCTTTTTACCTGGACTGGCGATGTTTCCTATCTGAATTATATTGAAAAAAATCTGTACAATGGCATTCTTGCGCAAGCCTATTGGAAGGAGGATCTTCCAAATGGTCAGATATCTTCTTATCCATCAGAAGGTCTTCTTACATATTTTCTTCCAATGCGCGCTGGATCACGCAAGGGATGGGCTTCCAAAACACAAGACTTCTTCTGCTGTCATGGCTCTGTCGTACAGGCAAATGCTGCCCATAACCAATATCTGTACTATCAGGATGGTGCAAATTTATATGCTGCTCAATATTTCGACTCCACTGCACGCTTTTCAATTGGCAGCACAAATGTTACTTTAATCCAAAAGCAAGATAGCTTAAGCGGAAGCTTCCACATTTCAAGTACAAGCTCTGCTGAACAAGCAATTCATGAAAACACACAGCGTTATCCAATTCAGCCAGACTGTATGGCAATTTGCATGCGCATTGAAATGGATTCCCCTTGCGCTGATTTTTCATTAAAACTTCGCATTCCAGATTGGGCATGTGCACGCACCGATTCCTACGCCGGAAATCCAGCCGTATTTCAGGATGTCTGCTTTGAACTTAACGGCAAACAACTGCCTGTTGATGCAAAAAACGGATTTCTTACCATTCAACGCAACTGGCAAAATGGTGATGAACTTCGCCTTATTCTTCCTCTTTGCATCACTGCAGTCGCTGCAGACGATGATCCAGATCTTGTTGCATTTCGTTTTGGACCAATCGCACTTGCCGGCCTTTGCAGTGAAGAGCGCTCGCTTCACACACACGGTCATGAGCTTCAAACACTTTTGCTTCATGATAATGAACGTGAATGGGGAAACTGGAAGCGCACATTCCGCACACGCTATCAGGAAACAGGTATTCGTTTCATCCCTATCTACGACATTGGATATGAACCTTATCAAGTCTATTTTCCGGTGATTCGCGATTAATAAACAAAAAACCTGCTAGCCAAAAACTAGCAGGCTTTTTTTTATACGAGAAGTGAAAACTGATATAAGATTCTGGAAAGTTCTGCATTTACTGCATCAATTCCATCCTTCGTTGTATACCAGTTTTCTTTTGTAATATTTCCAATCACTGACGGGCTGACAAATATTTTCGCTTCTGGAAAAGATTTTTGATAATACATAAGACTTCTTCTTGCATGTACATTGCGGCAGCACAAAATAGCCTTTTGTATCACTAGTTTATTTTGATCTGTGACAATTCTTGAATTTTTAGCATTCTCCCATGTGAAGGTTGCCTGATCCTCTTTTAAAATTGCTGATTCATCCACGCCATTTTGAACAAGAACATCTTTTAAAAATTCCCACTCTGTCTTGTACTCCTTATTATAGCGATCTGCTTTTTCACAAACACCTGCAAAATGTCCGACTAATGTACTATATTTTCCGCTTGGCAAAATATACGGTGCATAGCCTTGTCTGTATAATGCTGCCGCACGCTCAGCATTTTGCGGATATGCATTTCCTGGAATCAATATTATATCAGCCTTTTGCAGCATATCTTCTGCAAAAATGTATTTTGTAACTTCTTCTCTAAATGATAAAAAATCCATTATGCTTCCTCTTTCTTAATTACCTTATTTTCTGTAACGACGTCTGCGTCCCTTTACACCAACAATGGCAATCAGAGAACTGATTAAAAGAAACATTGGATAATACAGCCTTGGCATAACCTGAAAAGCAGAAATCTGACTTCCAAGCTCATTGACTGCTGAAATAGCAACAAGCATCTGTGCACCATATGGTATTACACCCTGAAAAATACAGGAAAACGTATCCAAAATAGAAGCTGCCTTTTTCGGTGTAATTCCATATTCGGCTGCTATTTCCTTTGCGATTGGATTAGCCATTACAATTGCAACTGTATTATTGGCTGTTGCAATATCCATAGCACCAACTAAAAGTCCCATTCCAAGCTGACCGCCTCTTCTTCCTCTAAATGCCTTTCTAATAATTCCTAAAAGTGCCTCGAATCCGCCATATTCTCTTATTAGCGCACACATTGCCGCCACCAGAATCGCAACCATACATGTTTCAAACATTCCAGAAACACCATTTCCCATGCGTATGAGCATCTCCACTGGCTCCACATAGCCGCCAATCAGCATAATCAATGCACCTGATCCAATTCCAATAAGCAAAACTAAAAATACGTTAATTCCAACCACACCGCCTATCAATACAAGCACATATGGTATAACCTGAATTAAATTATATGGCTGGCTCACATGTCCCTTGATTGTCGTCTGGAATGACAAGATTAAAATCACAATCAGCGTTGCTACTGCCGCTGGCATTGCAATTCCAAAATTTTCTCTAAATTTATCCTTCATCTTACATCCCTGACCATTGCATGCAGCAATCGTTGTGTCTGAAATAAAGGACAAATTGTCGCCAAACATAGCTCCTCCCATAACAGATCCAACGCAAAACGGTAAATCAAAACCTGATGCCTTAGATACAGCAGCTGCAATTGGAACAAGAAGCGTAATTGTACCTACTGATGTTCCCATGGCAACTGATACAAAACAAGCTACTACAAATAGAACAGCTACTGAAAAACGTGCCGGAATCAATGACAGCATACAATAGGCAACACTTTCTGCACTGCTTCTTCCTACAATTCCTACAAAAGACCCTGCTGCCAAGAAAATCAAGAGCATCGTAATGATATTCTTATCGCCAACTCCCTGCGCCATTACTTCAAGCTTCTGATCAAAGTGTAGCTTCGGATTTTGCAGACAGGCCGTAAGAATTGCCGCCAAAAATGCTACCACAATTGGTACATTATCAAATCCCATTGGAATTTCCATCACATATTCAAATAAAATTCCTAGTCCAAGATATAAAAACAAAAACACCCCTATAGGGAGCAGCGCAATATAATTTAATTTTTTCATTTTTATTATTCCCCTATTTTTCAATATAAAAATTACTGATCCTTTTTCAGTGCCCAGATGCAGCTTGGAATCAATACAAGATCTGCACCTGTCCATGCAAGAACCTCTGCATAGAAAATACCCTCTGCCCCGAGCCATAAAGGAAGAAGAAGCACACACCCAGTTCTCATTACAAACTCTGCTATACCAGACAGCATAGGACTTACTGTATCACCTAATCCCTGCAGAGTAGAACGAAATACGTACAAAATATAAAGAATTGGCAGGCATACACTCATAATAGAAAGATAATGATATGCAATCGCAAGTGTCTGTGAAATTTCTTCTTCCGTACCTGAAATAAACAACGACAGCAATGGTTTTCCCAAAAGAATCAAAATGACGCCTAAAACTGTCGAGGTAATAAGTGCAATAATTACACCTGCCTTTAAACCTTCACGAATGCGTTTAGGCTGATTTGCACCAAGATTTTGTCCTGTGTAAGTAACCATGGCAAAGCCATATGAGGTGGCCGCTATTTCTAATACTCCATACAGCTTATTCGTTGCCGTAAATCCTGCAATAAAAATAACACCAAACGAATTAATCAAACGCTGTACAATCATAGATCCAATGGCAATAATAAAATTTTGGAAAGCCATCGGAAGACCAAGAAGCATCAGCTTGCCTGACAATTCAATTTCCAAGCGCAAATCTTTCCTTCTTGGATGTAAGAGCGTAAGCTTTCTTATTGTAAAGAAGCAATATCCTACGGAAATAAACTGAGCAATAAGTGTCGCTTCGGCTGCCCCTGCAATTCCCCATCCAAACACACATACAAAAAGCAAATCTAATACAATATTGCTGGCTGCAGCAATGGCTGTTGCAATAAGAGGTGTCTTACTGTCTCCAATTGCGCGCAGCATAGATGCTAATAAATTATATGCAACAACAATGGGAATACCAGTAAACAAAATACGAAGATATAAAATCGTATCTGGCTTAATATCCTCTGGTGTTTGTAAAATAACAAGTACTGGACGAACAGCTGCCTGAAATACTATAGTAAGCAAAACTGCAAGCAAGGCTGACAGCACAATACTGTGTCCAACCGCCTGATGAAGTCCATCCTCATCCTTCGCTCCAAACTGCTGTGCCATGCGAATGGAAAATCCCTGTGTCAATCCCTGGATACTGCCAAGGCTCATCCAGCCTAGAGCCTCTGCAGCGCCCAATGCTGCCAACGCAGAAACACCAAGCGTCTGACCTACAATCATCGTATCCACTACTGTATAAAGCTGCTGAAAAACGTTGCCAAACATCAAAGGAAGAGAAAACAAAAACAGCAGTTTCATTGGTTTTCCCTTGGTCATATCTGTAGCATTCATTGTTCAAAACCTAAAATATATCATATTCCTTTCTTTTTCATTAAGTATACTCTAAACTTAGTTTTTTTGTCCTTCCTGTATAAAGAGTTCTGCCATACGCTCACGAAGCTGCAAAATATAATCTGCCCCGTGAGGATAATGCTCAAAATCAAACGGTTCCTCAGCATTCTCCATGATTAGTGCAACAACACGTTCTCTGCCAACCACCGATTCTAATGTAGTAAGTGCATTTAAATCATCAAGAGCCTCTCGCTGCACCTGTGCACGAATAGATGACATCGGTTTTTCATCTGGACCTGGATAAACCAAAAATGCATCACCAGATGGAAACGCATAACTTGCATGTGTGTTAAAAAATGGATCAATATGAGAAATCGAATACTGCGAATTATAGAAATTAAAGCCCCAGTGTAAAAATCCCTTAATTCCATGAAGATACATCAATACTCCCATAATACGATTTCGCCAGCTTGGCATTGCAAAGAAGCGATTCGGTACTGTAACAGACTGCCCACAGCAATAATACACCCATGGTTGCGGGACCTTATTCTTTAAAAAGACACTTATATGATTGCTTGACACAATCGGATGCTGAACAATTCCTTTTTCATAGAAAGAATACTCGCTAAGTGCATCAACTACCTGCCATCCCTTCAGGCTTTCCTTTACACTCTCTCGTGCCTCCTTATAGCTTTCCAGACAATCCATTCCTGGTTCATCTGAGATATGGAAAAAAACATGATCCCTATCATATCCAAACCCAATCAATTTACTTTGAAGCTCTGGCAAAAACTGCTTTAAGAAACTCTGATACGAGGAATCTAGTGCCGGTGTATGCCATCCGAACTTTTTTACGTTCTTTCCATCTACTGTTACAACAATCTTTGGTGCTGCTTTCGCACCCCACTGTGTAAACAAATGCGGTATTTCAAGATACTTTATTCCATTTCTTAGGCAAAGATCACACCAACGCTTTAATCTTGACCAATCAAACTTGTAAGATCCATCTGCATCCTGCAAAATATCTATAAGCTGCACTGTTGTACGCTCCCCACCTACTGCAGTATCAAGAGGCGGTGTAAAAATAGGTGTCAGCAACATATTGATTCCAAGCTCTTTTCCTGCAAGCGCAATCTGTGCTTCCATTATCTCCCAATGCTTTTCTGAAAATACAGGAATATGATAATAATCAGCCAGACAGTCTGCGTGAAACCATTCAGTGTGAATAAGCGTTTGTTCTGAAAGCACTTTATCCAACACATTTAAATTCACTGTCAATATCTGATAAGGTTCTTTTTCATCCTTTCCATATATTAAAATATCAATCTGATATGTGCCAGGTACAATTGCAGATGTATCTAAAAAATCAATCCAGAGTGAACGTGTTTGTCCAGGAATCAAACGAACAAAATTTGTTTCACGTGGACATAAAAGATCAGGAAATAATCCCGGCTGACTCTTTAAATACCACTCGTCCGTCTGCTCATAACATGGAAAAGCGCTAGGTACAAGCTCCACATCACGCACACGCACAGATGATGGGCTGCCCTTTATCTCATAAGTAAAGCCTTCTGCAAAATGTTTCCTTTCGCCATCGTAATTACTGCTACTTCCATATACAAGCAAAAATGCTGGAAGCTCTCCTTTAAAAATTGAAATTGTGTGTTGATCGTTTTTCTTCACACAGTCCGTATCTGGAAATATTTTTTCCAGACTGCTTGCCAAATAAAAATATGCTTCTTTATTCCCTGTCATTATCTTCTCCTACCAATTATCACTGTGTATACAAATATGGCTCACCATTTCTTAAAATATGCCATGCGCGATTTGGCTGCGTATGCTCCATATAATAAGCAAACAATAAAGGATTTTCTTCATTGCCGCGCATCATATCATAATGCGTTGGAATAACAGTTGTACAATCAATCTCTTTTGCAAAAAGAGCCGCCTCTTGAGGTGTCATATTACCAATAATATCACGTGACTCTCTAACCCAATCTCTGCCATTGATTGGCAAAAAAGCAAGATGAATAGGACCTGCCTTGCAAACATCTCTAACAAGACGGTCTGTTGCAACTGCATCTCCGCAATGAAGAATCGTAGTATCTCCCATATAAAAAACATAGCCAAGTGCTTTTTCATTACCATTTGCATCAGCACGATACACATCATGTGGAACTGCTACCGCAGTCACTGAAATATTTTGAAATAATTCCAGCTGCTGTCCTTGCCGTATCCCCGTCACACGATCAGCAAATGATGCAATACATTCTTGAATTTCATCTAAAATCCCTGCCGGAACAAAAAACTTTACATTCGGATGAGAAGCCGCCAGTTTGCATATCGTGTCCGGCTGGAAATGATCCAGATGATTATGTGTACAAAATACAGCATCCACAGAAAAATTAGCATCTGCTGAAAATGGAGGTTCAAAATGTGTGCGGCAAACACCATCCGTTCCATAAATCGGCTCCAAAACTGGATCAATCAAAATAATTTTTCCATTATATTTCAGAAAAACACCGCATTGTCCAATTCTCCAGACTGCAACAGAATGACTTGTAGTCTCCTGCTCGCTCAGGGAATGAATAAGCGCATTTCCCCTATAAAACCAATTTTGATCCATATAAAAACCCTCCCAATATATTTTCAAGCAAATTATAAAAAGCACCCGCATAAACTGCCGCAGCAGCTGCGAGTGCTAATACACCTGCTATACGTTTTCCAGTTTTTCTTATTTGTACTGGAAATAGTATAGCACTAATTATATCTATTGTCATCCTATTTTCTATATACTAGTTTCTATTGTGATATTTTACATTCTATTTACACAATACTTTCACGACTAATACAGCAAGCGTTACTAAAACTTTTTTCATTTTTTTACTTCTTAATCTTAATCAGTCTTGCATTTAAACTTTCGATAAAGCCATCCTGGATTCCTGAAATCATATTTGTCATCGCTTCTGGCTTCATCGTTTTCAACATATCCCACATGCCAATGCCAGGCTTAATGTCAAAATTAGTTGCCAGCTTGAGTGCTTTTGACGTAATTTCCAAAGCTTCTTCATTTTTAGAAATTTCTTCCATAGTGTCGCGTACACTATAAAAGCCCTCTGGGAATTCCATTGGTGCCTTCAAATCAAGACTTCCCATCTGCTTAAACCAATTGGCAACGCCCTCCTGACGCTCATTAAACTCTGGAAGTGTATAGCTGTCTGGTTCTTTTTCAACCTTTTCCAGCGTAATGCTATCCTTCACCTTATCTGTCACTGCAAGCAGTATATTAATTCCTTCATCCAAAGTCACCGTAAAGTGGAAAATACGGTGCTCCGTCTTTGTTCCAACCTTTTTACCATTGCAGTACAGAGTCACGCTATCCTGATTAGAATAAATCTTCACCTCAGTAGTCTCACCTGCGCGCTGTGCATGACGGCGTCCTGCAATATGTACCATCGGCTCTTTACTCCAATATGCCTGGTACACGTAAAAGCTGTCTTTACGCGTTTTACGGTCAATCGTGACAAGTCCTTTATTATTGCGTCCACGCACTCCGCCTTCATTTCTGGCAGCACATCCAAAATCAAACATATTCCAGACATGACTTGACCAGATCCATGGGCGATCCTCAAACACCTGTGCCATGTGTTCATGATACAGTGCCTGATATTCTTCAGTATAATCCTTACACTGAGGCTTATTGCTATGCCAATTAATAATGCCCTCACAGCCATATTCAGAAACACCAATGCAAATATCTGGGTTATCAGCATGGAACTTATCTAACCATGGTGCATTGTCCTCAATCTTACCACCATACCATCCAAAATAGTGATTGTAGCTTTCCACATCAGTAATATGATGCATAGGACCAGAAACAGGTGTAAAACTAACATGTGCAATAGTTGTCAGACGAGTAGGATCAAGCTCCTTACACAATCTCTGCAAATCATGGTGGCAATCTACCAGCTCCTGACTAATTCCACCAATAAGAATCTCATTTGAAATACCCCAGAACATAATAGACGGATGATTATAATTTTGAACAATCAGTTCAGTCAGTTCACGGCGACAATGCTCATGTGCATCTTTTCCAGATTTGAACACACTGATAAACGGAATCTCAGCCCAGACTGCAAATCCCAGTCTGTCACAAGCATCATAAAAATCCTGACTATGCTGATAATGTGCCAGACGAATCGTGTTAGCCCCCAGTTCCTTAATAATCTTAGCATCCTGAACATGCTCCTCTGCAGTCAGCGCATTTCCTTTATAAAGCCTGTCCTGATGGCGCGATACACCACGAAGTGAAACAGCCTTGTTGTTAATAAAAAATCCACCATCCGATGTAACAGAATACCTGCGTACACCAGTATTTACATGAATTTCATCATATGTCTCGTTGTTTTTCTGCAGACGGGCAACTACTGTATACAAATTTGGCTCGTCCATACTCCACAGCTTCGCATCCGGAACATAGATTGTCACTGCAGTATCATCTGCCGGACGAACAGCAGCAGCGACCTCACATCCACATGCATCCTCAATGCTGTACATAACAGTAAAACAGTCCTCTTGGTTAGTAACAAAACTTTCAATTTCAAAAGTTGCACCGCCGTCTTCTGTTGGCTTTGGTGTCACTTTGATGCCAGAACCTCCGTAGTAATCCAAATCAAAATGAGTATGAGGAACACTGATTAGATTAACGCCGCGATACAAGCCACCATAAAAAGTAAAGTCTGCTGAAGCAGGATACATTGAAGGCGTATCTTCGTTACTAACCTCAATTGTCATCTCGTTGTTTCCTTCCTTACACAAATCTGTGATATCGGCACGAAATGCAGAGAATCCACCCTCATGCGTAACAGCAACTGTTCCATTCACTTTGACAACAGCTGCTAATGCTGCCGCCAAAACTTCAACATAAACACGACCACCCTCTAACGGCTGCTCTGGCTTAAGAAATGTGCAGCGATACACACCTGTAGTGCGCAGATAACTGCCGTTGCCATCCATACCATCCACCGCATTCCAAGTGTGTGGTAATGTAACCTTTTCTGCCAGACGCTCTCCTTTAGGAAAAGACAATGACCAGTTCTCATTGAGTGAAATTAATTTTCTCATAATAATCCTCCCTTTATTCTATATAAAATAAAATTTTGCTTATATTTCAATTTCATCTCATATATTTCCCCTAAAAATGTCGTTCACTATAACTAGTATATCAACAAATGTCGCTATTGTCATTCTTTTTTTACAAAAAAACTGGCAGATATATGCATATCATCCCTCAGATCTTATGCATTCATCTGCCAGCTATATTTTAATTATTATTTTTCCACAGCTTTATTAATGTTTACAATACTAATTCCTATGCACACAAGTACAAGTGCTATAAGTGCATTGATTCCAAGCTCCTTGCTGCCTTCACGGAGCCACCATGCTGATAACAATACACCAAATACTGGATTTGTAAATCCAAAAATGGCAACCTTTGATACAGGATTATATTTAAGAAGGATTCCCCAAATAGAATATGCCACTGCTGAAATGCATGCAAGATAAAATAGCATAAGCATTGCATTTACTGATACATGTGTTATTCTTCCACCCATTATCAGTCCAAGAATTACCATTACAATTCCACCGAATATAAACTGATAACCGCTGAGCATAACTGGATTATCCTTTTTAGAATAATTTTTCATAAGGCAGGATGAAACCGCATATGAAATAGCGCATAAAAATAAACTTCCGTCACCCATAAGACTTAAGTTCATATCTATTTTCTGACCATTCATGCTTACAACTATAACTCCGGCAAAACCTATCACACAGCCTGCTACTTTTTTAAGATTAAGCTTCTCCTGTCTGAAAATAAGGCTTGATACAAGTATTACAAAAAATGTATTTGATCCATTAATAATAGATGCCTTTACACCACTATTATGAGCAAGTCCAATATAAAAAAAGATATACTGGAGTATTGTCTGAAATACTGCTAATTTAGCAATGCTTGGAACTGAGCTTTTTGTAGGAAGAAGAAGCTTACGGTTTAATGCGCTTCCGATCAGTATCGTAAGGATTCCTGCAAATACAAATCTGATACCTGCAAATAATATCTGTGTCCATGTTTCGCTTGATGGTATTTCGAATAACGCATATCCAAGCTTAATACATGGCGAAGCACTTCCCCACAAGAATGTACATACTAATGCCAGTGCACATACCACCCATGTTTTTTGTAAAATTTGTGTTTTACTTTCTGAATTCCCCATTTTTCTATTCTCCTGTGTTTTTTTCATGAGAAGCCATTGTAACATATAAATGGGGAAATTGCAAGGTGTAAAAAATCAGCCAACCAATGCCTTATTCTTCCATTTCCCGCTATAGTAACGAAAAACTGGAACTACACATCCACAGCCCCAAGATAATGGCGTAGCAATCCAAATTCCCATTTCACCTAAATGTGGGGCAAGCAGATACGCAAATGTTATTCTTCCTGCTAGTTCTGTGAAACCTGCTATCATACAAGTATTAGCATCACCTGCTCCACGAATAATGTTCTGATAACTTTGCATCACAGCGCAAATCAGGTAGGCAATTCCCATCACAGTTAAATACTGTGCACCTACTGTCACAGCATCTTGTGACTGATCTGTTCCAAGAAAGAGTCGCATCAACTGTTGCCCACAAAGCATCGCTGTTGCTGCAATAACAAGTGCTGATACAATACTCATAAAAAGAGTGCAGTGCAAACCTTCCCTGATACGCTTAAATTGGCGATTTCCAATATTCTGACTTGTGAAAACAGAAAGTGCAGAGCCAAGTGAAGTGATAACCTGAATTGCAATACTATCTATCTTAGCTGCTGCAGTATAGCCTGCCATAACTGATGTACCAAAAGAATTTATCAAACGCTGTACGCTCATGCTTCCAATTGAAATCAGACAGGATTGAAATGCAGTTGGAACACCAATTTGAAAAATCTTTACTGTCATATCACGATCTGGCTTAGTCAAAATTCCCACTAAGCCAAATTCTTTTCTCTTTTTGTACAGGTAGAACAAGCAATATCCAGCAGACGCATGCTGTGCAATGACTGTTGCAATTGCTGCTCCTGCCACCTTAAACGGAATTACAACGATTAATAATAGATCAAGCAAAATATTAATTACAGATGCAATAATCAGCGCTGTTAATGGTGTCTTGGAATCACCAAGACTCCTAAGCACGGCAGATGCACCATTGTATGCTACGCTTCCTCCAGTAAAAAGAAGCAATATTCTCATATACGTTACCGAATAGTCAATTACATCCTCTGGAACACTTAGAAGCCGTAAAAAAAATGGACACGCAAACACGCCAATCAGCATTACTACAGCCGTAAGTATTCCTGCTATCCATATGATTGATGTCACTGCTCGTCTCATATCGGAAAAATTTCCAACACCAAAACACTGCGCCACCAAAATACCTGCTCCATTACAAAGTCCCATTACAAGAGACAGCATAAAAAAAGTTAGACTGCCTGTACTGCCCACTCCGGCTAATGCCTGCTCTCCTAGGTATCTTCCCACAATCATTACATCAATTAGATTATACACCTGTTGGAACACACCACCTATTAATAGTGGAACGGCAAATCCCACAATTAAAGGCATGGGCTTTCCTGTTGTCATATTTTTCACTTGTCCAATGTCCTTTCTGTAACAGCTTGGCTTTCATTTATCTGCCATTTGTACAAAAGTACGATATCACACATAAATATAAGATACAATGGACAATCTCGCAAAAATTTATCCTATCTTACACTACTTCTTATATTCTCATATTACTGAAATCATGCAAATATAGACAGCTGTACCTGATATAATGCTAAGCAGCGTATTATGTTTCCATTTATAGCTTATTGCAGTTGCTAACACGCCTGCCATCTGCGCGATTCCAATATGCTTTGGATCAGTCGTTATATCTCTTAGGCAATATACAATCAGAACTGCCATAATTAGCGGCGGCAGTGCTTTTCCTAACTGCTCTAACCACACAGGCATCTTGCGTTTTCCGCGAAAAACAGCAAACGGAAGTGCGCGAAGTCCAAACGTAATAATTGCACACATTATAATAATCAAAAAAATTTCAATAGGATTTCTCATCATGCACCTCATTTTTCTCTTTTCTCTGCCATAAAAGTAAAATGCCAGATGCAATAATCAATGCTGGCAAAATAAAATTGCTTTTTCCAAAAAAGAGCAGACAAATAATTCCTGTTCCAAGTCCAATCAATGCTGGTACATGATTCTTTGTCTTTTCCCATTGATCAATAAAAATAATAACAAATAAAGCTGTCATACAAAAATCGATGCCATCTGGAATCTGACCTAACAGCTGACCAAATAAACCTCCAAGTATTGTTCCTGCCATCCAGTAAATTCGAGAAAACAATGCGACAAAAAACATTACCTGTCTACGATTTGGATCTTCTGGTGAAAGCGTACAATTTACTGCATACGTTTCATCTGTCATCGTATGTATCATATACCATTTTGCCTTGCCCATTGCTTTAAAGTCTTGCAAAAATGTCAGGCTGTAAAAACTTTGACGGCTATTCATAAGGAATGCCGTAAGCGCAATCGTAATAATTGATGCACCACTCTTTAGAAATGTGATTAATACAAACTGGAATGCACCTGTATATATAATAAAACTCGTGAATAATGCATAGTACCAAGCAAAACCTGCTTTTTGCATCAAAAGTCCATATCCAAATGCCACACAGATATAGCTAAAAAAAATAGGAAGCGACTTAACAAGCGCTTCCCGTATGCTGTTTTTCATTTCGCGTACCATACCTTTCCTTTTCTTTTTCTCTTTTATGATACTTTGCGAAATATCTTTTGTCCAATCTGAAAACAAAATAACCTGTTATAGGATTTTTCTATAATTGTACACAACATAGCCTTTTCTTTATTTCTCAACCAAATGTTTAAGCAGCCCCTCACAGCCTCTGACAATATCTTCATATGTGCGCCCAAACTCACCCGTGTACCATGGATCTGCAATATCACCTGGATCATTTGCAAACATAAGAAGTTTGTAGATTTTGTGCGCAGGATCACCGCCTGCGATACGAATCATATTAGAAATATTTTGGTCGTCCATACCGATCAAATATTCATATTTTTCGTAATCTGCACGACACATCTGTACTGCCCTCTTTTTGTCGCAAGAAATTCCATGACGAGCTAACTCCTTTTTAGCTGGCGGATATACTGGATTTCCGATTCCATTCCAAATTTCCTCTGTACTAGTTGCTGCTGACTTAATTACAAACTGATCTTCTAAACCATGTTTTTTGACCATTTCTTTAAAAATAAATTCAGCCATTGGGCTGCGACAAATGTTGCCGTGGCAAACGAATAAAACTTTTATCATAATCTTTTCTCCTGATCTCTTAAAGGCGCATTATATTTTTTCAGTTGGAATACTATCTGTAACCACTAATCTCCAACTTTATAGAATAATACTATCATATCCTCGGTTCTTTTTCTACAAATTTTTTATATAAATCACCTTACTTATTCCAGCATATTATACCATAAAACTGCTATCAAGATGCATAATTAGTTATATTCCATCCATTTTGTTTAATTATTTCTCGTCCAATCATACACTTCTGAGGAAAGTGTGAATCCAATTCGAAAAAAAATTTTTGTTCAGACACAACGATAGCTCGTTTGGCACCAAGTGCTTTTGCACGAGCACATGCTTCGTAAATAACTGCTTTTGCTAAACCTTGACTTGTCAATTTTTCTTCATCAAGATAACTATGTGCATGCATCCATTCAAAACACCCCCAATGAAAATGCTCGTTATATTCTAGTTTTTCCGCTTCCAACAGGAACTGATGAATACTTTGATACTGCTCGTTGAATCATTCACGGTTTTTATATCTCTCTATTTTATATCTCATGTTAATCTCCTTTCTACCGCTTTCGGCTGGCAGACTTATTCACAATTATGTCAAGCATATAATTTATGCCAAGCATTATCAAATTTTTATTTACATTATTATTGCACAGTGATACAATTCTATAGT
>ERZ838516.2039-NODE-2039-length-23230-cov-91.254844_pt1 | contig 23230 bp, 15 predicted proteins | sample MGYA00519910_ERZ838516 | MGnify/ENA primary metagenome ERZ838516 (study PRJEB31850, sample SAMEA3708837) | human gut metagenome | biome: human gut; feature: human-associated habitat; material: faeces | place: China | collected 2014 ... | reverse complement strand
GTTCTTTCATAGCTGAAAGTCCACCCATCTTCTTAATCCACTTAAATACCTTGCCGCAGATATAGATATTGTAGCAAGGAGGTGTATTATAAAGAGAATCTGCATCTGCCTGTGTCTTCCACTTTAACATTGTTGGTGTTCCTGGAAGTACGTCATCTGTTATAAGGTCTTCTCTTATAATTGCAATAACAACACCAGCAGGTCCGATATTCTTCTGAACCCCACCGTATACTACACCATATTTTGTTACATCAATTGGTTCTGATAAGAAACAAGATGAAACATCTGATACAAGTATATGCCCCTTAGTATTAGGGAGTGTCTTATACTTAGTACCATAAATTGTGTTGTTCTCACAGATGTATACATAATCTGCATCCTCTGGAATATCAAGATCTGAACAATCTGGTATGTATGAATATGTCTTATCCTCTGAGGAAGCTACAGCAACAGCCTCACCATAGATTTTAGCTTCATTAAATGCTTTCTTAGCCCACTGGCCAGTGATAATATAAGCTGCTTTTTTGTTCTTCATAAGGTTCATTGGAACTTCTGCGAAGAACTGCGATGCACCACCCTGAAGGAATAATACCTTATAATTGTCAGGTATATTCATAAGCTCTCTTAAGTCTTTTTCAGCTTCTTTGATGATGTTATCGTAAACCTTGGAACGATGGCTCATCTCCATAACCGACTGACCAGAACCCTGGTAATCTAACATCTCATCTGCTGCTTCCCTTAATACTTCTTCGGGTAATACTGCTGGACCTGCACTAAAGTTATAAACTCTTGCCACTTTCTCTTCCTCCTGATTCATTTCAATAATTAATCATAAACCTTTAATCATAAGTAAATATATTCAAAATAACTTAATATATTAAAAATTTATTAACATTTATTCTATTCCTGCTAAATCGCTCTGTCAAGTTAATATTTTATCATAATAAAGTATTTGCTGTACTTTTTTTAATACCAAAAGGCTGATGCTTAATTAGCACTCTCCTTTTTATTAAGATCATCTCTGTCAAATGCTTCTGATATAGGTGCTCCAGGTGCAACCATAGGGAATACCTTATCATCTTTGCATATATCACATTCAATGACGCAAGGTATATTAAGCTCGATAGCTTCTTTAAGAGCCTTCTCAAAGCTTTCTATATCTGCTACGCGGTATGCCTTAGCTCCCATACCTTCTGATACCTTAACAAAATCAACCTGATCGTTAAGTACTGTTGCAGAATAACGCTGTCCATAGAAAAGATCCTGCCACTGGCGTACCATGCCAAGAACATGGTTATTAAATATAACTTCAATTATTGGAATATTGTAACGTGTAGCTGTTGCAATCTCATTCATATTCATACGGAAACAGCCATCTCCCGCTATATTAATAACAACCTTATCACGACAGCCAACCTTAGCACCTATGCTTGCACCAAGTCCGTATCCCATTGTGCCAAGTCCACCTGATGTAAGAAGTGTTCTTGGACTTTTGAACTTATAATGCTGTGCAGCCCACATCTGGTGCTGTCCTACATCTGTAGATATAATTGCTTCTCCGTTAGTAATCTCATATATCTTTTCCATAATATATGGTCCATTAAGAACATCTTTTCTGTACTTCATAGGGAACTTTTCTTCATAATTTTTGATATGTTCCATCCATTCTGTATGCTCTGACTGCTCAAGCTTGGCATTGACTCTCTTTAGTATCTCAGCCGCATCACCTATTACAGAAGCATCTGTATGTATATTCTTATTAACCTCAGCCGCATCTACATCAAACTGAAGAATTTTCGCATTCTTTGCAAATTTCTTTGTATTTCCTGTAACCCTGTCAGAAAATCTTGCACCGATTGTAATAAGAAGGTCACATTCTGACACACCAAAGTTAGATGTCTTAGTTCCGTGCATACCAAGCATACCTGTATAATGAGGATCTGAACCATCAAATGCACCTTTACCCATAAGTGTATCGCATACAGGTGCATCTATCTTTTTAACGAATTTTCTTAATTCATCCGAAGCTTCTGATGCAATAACTCCGCCGCCAACAAATACATATGGCTTCTTAGCAGCTTTAATCATAGCAACTGCATTTTCTACATCTTCTTCTGTGATTGTATCTGTAACTCTCTCAATTGGCTTAGGAGTTTCTTTAATGTAATCACACTCATTAGCTGTTGCATCTTTAGTTATATCAACAAGAACAGGACCCGGACGTCCTTCCTTAGCTATCTTAAAGGCTCTTCTTAATGTAGCAGCAAGATCCTTTACATCTTTTACAATAAAGCTGTGCTTAGTAATCGGCATAACTATTCCAGCTATATCTACTTCCTGAAAACTATCTCTTCCAAGGAGTGGAAGTGTAACATTACATGTAATGGCAACGATTGGAATTGAATCCATCATAGCTGTTGCAATACCTGTTACAAGATTAGTGGCACCAGGTCCTGATGTCGCAAAACATACACCAACCTTTCCTGTTGCTCTCGCATATCCGTCTGCGGCGTGAGATGCACCCTGTTCGTGAGATGTAAGTATATGTGTTATCTCATCTGAGTGCTTATATAACGCATCATAGACGTTAAGAATGGCTCCACCTGGGTATCCAAATACAGTATCTACGCCCTGTTCTTTTAAACATTCAACTATAATCTCTGAACCATTTAATATCATTAGTCTGTCTTCCTTTCATTATATTTATAATTCTATTTTATCTAAATATACTTATTATGCCTCTGGTGTCTTTAAAACAGCACCTCTGTTACCTGATGTAACCATTGAAGCATATCTCTTAAGATATCCTGTTGTTACCTTAGGTTCTCTTGGCTGCCATTTTGCTTTTCTTGCAGCAAGTTCTTCATCAGAAACTTTAAGTTCAAGCTTTAAGCCTGGAATATCAATGCTTATGATATCGCCTTCCTCTACTAAAGCAATAGGACCACCTACTGCTGCTTCTGGTGAAACGTGTCCGATAGAAGCACCACGGCTTGCACCTGAGAAACGTCCGTCTGTAATAAGTGCAACTGATGAACCAAGTCCCATACCAGCAATAGCTGATGTTGGGTTAAGCATTTCTCTCATACCAGGGCCACCCTTAGGACCTTCATATCTGATAACAACAACATCACCAGGTACAATCTTTCCACCCTTGATAGCTGCAATAGCATCTTCTTCACAGTCAAATACTCTTGCTGGACCTTCGTGTACAAGCATTTCATCAACTACTGCTGAACGCTTAACAACCGAACCATCTGGTGCAAGGTTACCAGAAAGAACTGCAAGACCTCCTGTCTTACTATATGGCTTATCAACTGGTCTTATGACTTCTTCATCTTTATTATAAGCTGTAGCAATACACTCACCGATTGTCTTTCCTGATACTGTCATACAATCTGTATTAAGAAGTCCAATATCAGCAAGTTCTTTCATAACTGCATATACACCACCGGCTTCATTAAGATCCTCCATATATGTAGGACCTGCTGGTGCAAGGTGACAAAGGTTAGGCGTCTTTTCGCTTATTGGGTTAGCGAACTTAATATCAAAATCAAAACCAATCTCGTGTGCAATAGCTGGAAGATGTAACATACTATTTGTTGAACAGCCAAGTGCCATATCAACAGTAAGTGCATTCATAATAGAATCCTTTGTGATAATATCTCTTGCTGTAATACCCTTATTAACCATATCCATAACCGCCATACCAGCGTGCTTAGCAAGTTTAATTCTCTCTGAATATACAGCTGGGATTGTTCCATTTCCACGAAGTCCCATACCAAGAGCTTCTGTAAGACAGTTCATAGAATTAGCTGTATACATACCTGAGCAGGAACCACAAGTAGGACATACTTTTTCCTCGAATTCAAGTACATCTTCTTCTGTCATTGTCCCAGCTGCATACGAACCAACTGCCTCAAACATAGATGAAAGACTTCTCTTCTTACCCTTTACGTGACCTGCAAGCATAGGACCACCTGATACAAATACTGTAGGAAGGTTAAGTCTTGCTGCTGCCATAAGAAGTCCCGGAACGTTCTTATCACAGTTAGGTACCATAACAAGTCCGTCAAACTGATGTGCAATAGCCATACATTCTGTAGAGTCAGCTATTAAATCTCTTGTTACTAAAGAGTACTTCATACCAACGTGTCCCATAGCAATACCATCACACACAGCGATAGCTGGGAATACTACTGGAACACCACCAGCTTCTGCTACTCCTAACTTAACTGCATTAACAATCTTATCAATATTCATATGACCTGGTACAATTTCATTATATGAACTTACAATACCAATCATAGGTTTCTTCATCTCTTCTGCTGTGAAGCCAAGTGCATTAAAAAGGCTTCGTGCAGGTGCCTGCTGCATACCGCTTCTTGCGTTATCACTTACCATAACTATTCTCCTTGTAAATCTAATTCTTTAAGTTAAAATGTTCTCTTAGCCCACATATTTACATAAAACGAATAACTTATTCCACTATTTGTTAAGCCTTCATACATTATACTGCTTCACTAATTATCCAGCTTTTATACATTATGCTGCCAGGGAACATTTATCATTACTGTCTATACTTTATTTACACTCTCTGTGCTATAAGGTCACCCATCTTGTCTGTTCCGACCTTTGTGCAGCCTTCTGAATAAATATCTGTTGTTCTGTAACCTTCCTTAAGGACTGCTGCAACTGCTGCCTCAATGGCATCTGCTTCCTTATCAAGGTCAAGTGAATATCTTAACATCATAGCTGCTGAAAGGATAGTTGCTATAGGGTTAGCTATATTCTTTCCTGCTATATCTGGTGCTGAACCATGGCTTGGCTCATATAAGCCTAACTTAGTCTTACCAAGGCTTGCTGATGATAACATACCGATAGAACCTGTTATCATACTAGCTTCATCTGAAAGAATATCACCGAACATATTCTCTGTAAGAATTACATCAAACTGTCCCGGATTCATAACAAGCTGCATAGCGCAGTTATCTACAAGCATATCCTCTAATTCAACTTCTGGATAATGGTTAGCAACTTCGTGTACAATCTTTCTCCAAAGTCTTGAAGAATCAAGTACATTCGCCTTATCTACACTTGTTACTTTCTTTCTTCTCTTCATAGCAATTTCAAAACCCTTGATTGCTATTCTTCTAATCTCTTCTTCATTATATGTAAGAGTATCTATGGCAGTCATAAGTCCATCAACTTCTTCTGTGTGTCTTTTACCAAAATAAAGACCGCCAGTAAGCTCTCTCATAATAACCATATCGAAGCCATCGCCGATTATCTCTTCCTTAAGAGGGCAGGCTGTCTTTAACTCATTGTATAAATATGCAGGACGAATATTAGCAAATAACTCCAAATCCTTACGAATTTTTAATAATCCTGCCTCTGGTCTTAGGTTAGGAGCAACATCATACCATCTTGAGTTACCCACGTTGCCACCAACAGCACCAAGAAGCACTGCATCTGAAGCCTTAGCAATTGCTACTGCCTCATCTGTAAGAGGTACTCCACACTCATCAATAGAGCAGCCTCCCATTAAAATCTTCGTATAATCGAACTTATGTCCATATTTGTCAGCCACTGCATTTAACACTTTAACTGCTTCTGCGACTATCTCTGGTCCGATTCCATCACCGGGAATTAAAGTTATTTTACAATCCATAACGTATCCTGCCTTTCCTTCTTGTACTAACGCCCTACTTAAGTTTATTAACCCACTTTCAGGCTATTGGTTAATATATTACTCCATAATAGTGCAATTTTCAAGTATTTGTACAATATCAGCAGTACCAAAACACACATTTTTATTAAAATAGTAAAAGCTAATTTTCGCATCGTATTCGGTCGTCTGCACCAACCTATATATTCGTGCGAGTGTGTATTATCGTCACATAATATTTTTTGTATAACAGAGAATCCTATCAGAATTTCCTATTACACAAAAAGCTTCCAGCACCATATACCGGCACTGGAAGCTAAATCTTTTAATTCTGATTTATTATTCTCTCTGATTATTCTTCTGATGAAGCTGGCTTTTCTACCTGAGCAATTGCTTTCTTCTGCATTGTTATACGGCAGTTCTTATTGTTACCAAATTCAACAATAACATCATCTTCTGTTATATCAAGAATAACACCATAGAAACCACTTGTTGTAAGAACATAATCACCTATCTCCATAGAGTCCATAAGCTGCTGCTGTTCTTTCTGCTGTTTCTTCTGTGGCTTAATTGCGAAAAAGTACATTAATGCACCAAGTGCAACTACATATACTACAATAATACCAAGCTGTCCCATATATATTCCTCCTAATTACTTGCCTTCATATAGGCTCAATATTGTTATAATACCTTAATTGTGGTCATATGTCCATTGTTTAATGATAAATTTATAGCATTTTTATGATTTTAAATATTTATGCACTTCCAACTAATTACTTCTTATCATAAGTCTTAAGCAGATACAATCTCTCATCCTTAAAGCTCTTATAATTTCCTGCATCAATAGCCTCCCTTATATCTTCCATAAGGTGATTATAAAAGTAAAGGTTATGAAGCACACAAAGTCTCATTCCAAGCATTTCCTTAGCCTTAAGCAGATGTCTTATATATGCTCTGGAATAATTCCTGCAGGCTGGACACTGGCAGCCCTCCTCAATAGGTGCTGTATCTTTTTCATACTTTGCATTAAAAAGATTAATCTTTCCAAACTTTGTATACACGTGTCCGTGACGTCCATTTCTTGATGGATATACACAGTCAAAGAAATCAATACCCCTGTCAACCGACTCTAAGATATTAGCTGGTGTACCAACTCCCATAAGATAAGTTGGCTTGTTCTGTGGAAGGTATGGAACAACCTCGTCCAGAACGTGATACATTTCTTCGTGTGTCTCACCAACCGCAAGACCGCCAACTGCGTATCCGTCAAGATCAAGCTCTGATATGCGCTTTGCGTGGTCAATTCTTATATCATCATAAATTGCCCCCTGATTAATACCGAATAACATCTGACTCTTATTTATAGTATCTTCAAGTGAATTAAGACGATTCATCTCCTTCTTACAACGCTCAAGCCATCTTGTAGTTCTCTCAACTGAATTAATAATATACTTTCTATCAGCCTTAGCAGGCGCACACTCATCGAATGCCATAGCAATTGTCGAACCTAGATTTGACTGAATCTGCATACTTTCCTCTGGCCCCATAAATATCTTATGTCCATCTATATGTGACTGGAAAGTTACTCCTTCTTCCTTAATCTTACGAAGTCCCGCAAGTGAGAACACCTGAAATCCGCCCGAATCTGTAAGAATAGGCTTATTCCAGTTCATAAACTTGTGAAGACCTCCAAGCTCTTTTATAAGCTTATCACCCGGTCTTACATGGAGGTGGTAAGTATTGGATAACTCTATCTGTGTTCCTATTTCCTGTAAATCTGTTGTAGCAACTGCACCCTTAATAGCAGCCACTGTACCAACATTCATAAATACAGGTGTCTGTACAGTTCCGTGAACTGTTGTAAATTCAGCTCTTTTTGCTCTTCCATCTGTCTTTAATATCTTGTACATATTCTCTCTTTCCTTATATATAATCTTAAATTAATCTCTCTTATAAAACTCTGCTATTCTGTCAATTCTTGATGTCATATTGGCAAATATCATATCCACAAGAGTAACTGCTGTCATCGCCTCAACAACAACTACAGCTCTTGGAACTATCATTGGATCGTGTCTTCCCTTTATTGATACCTCTATATCTTCGCCAGATTTGCTGACCGTCTCTTGAGTTCTTGCTATTGAAGGTGTAGGCTTGACTGCCGCTCTTATGATTATATCAGAGCCATCGCTCATACCACCAAGCACACCACCACTGTGATTGGTCTTTTTGACAATCCTTCCATCTTTAATAGTAAAGCTGTCATTATTCGTACTTCCTGTACTGTCTGCTGCTGCAAATCCATCACCAATTTCAAAGCCTTTTACAGCACCAATGGACATTATAGCCTTTGCAAGATTAGCATCCAGCTTCTCAAATACAGGGTCTCCAACACCAGCCATCATACCAGTTACAACACACTCAATTATTCCACCCATTGAATCCTGCTCTTTCAGCTTCTCATCTGCGTACTTCTCAACCTGCATAGCAGCATTACTGTCTGGCATATTAAATACGTTATTATCACGTTCTTTCAAATCAAAATTATTATAGTCTATATTAATTCCGCCAATTCTAGATGAATATGCGCATACATTTATTCCAAGCTCCTCTAATATCTTAACAGCTATCGCACCTGCAGCAACCCTGCCTATAGTCTCTCTTCCAGAACTTCGTCCGCCACCTCTGTAATCCCTGAAACCATATTTTTCATCAAATGTATAATCTGCATGTCCAGGTCTGTAATAGCCTGCTATCTCAGAATAATCTGCTGAACGCTGTGTTTTATTATATACTACCATAGAAATCGGTGTTCCTGTCGTCTTTCCTTCAAATACACCTGACAAAATACTTACTCTATCATCTTCTTTCCTAGGTGTAGTATACTTTGACTGTCCTGGTTTTCTTCTGTTAAGAAACTTCTGTATATCTTCTTCACAAAGAGAAATCCCTGCCGGACAACCATCAACAACAACTCCGAGTCCCTCTCCGTGAGATTCACCCCAAGTCATAAATTTAAAAATATTACCATATGTCGAACCTGCTGCCACTTATCTGCCTCCTATTCTGTATACATCTATATAAAAAACTGATATTATCTATAAAATAACACTCTATAGATAATATCAGATTTCCATTAATTATTCAAAACATTTTCAAGATTAATTCTAAGCTCATCTAACTGATGTGCTAAATCTGCATTCATCTTCTCAGGCTTACACTTGACAACAATTCTTTTCAACTGGTTCATAGCTTCCTTTACAGCCTTCTTCTTAGCTTTATCCCATACCTTTTTATTCTGGCTGTATTCGCCCTCAGCTCTCTTTAAAGTATTCTCAGCTTCAATATGCGAATTCCAGTATTCCTCATTCTTCTTATCCTGCTCGCCATACACTTCCGCTTCCCACTTAGCTCTCTCAATCTCTTCCTCTGACATATTAGAGCTTGAAGTTATCGTAATAGACTGCTCTCTTCCAGTTCCAAGGTCTTTAGCTGATACATTCACAATTCCATTTGCATCAATATCAAATGTCACCTCAATCTGTGGCACACCTGCCATAGCTCTCTTTATTCCATTAAGCTTGAAATTACCCAAAAGCTTATTATCCCTTGTAAATCTTCTCTCGCCCTGAAACACCTTAATATCTACTGATGTCTGGAAATTGCCCGCAGTCGTAAATATCTGGCTGTGCCTTGTAGGTATAGTCGTGTTACGTTCTATAAGTCTGCTTGCAATTCCTCCAACAGTCTCTATCGACAGAGACAATGGAGTTACGTCCATAAGAATAATCTCCGATGCTGCGGACCCCGGCATAAGCTGGTTGCCAAGCTTGCCTCCCTGAACTGCCGCACCGAGAGCTACACACTCATCAGGATTAAGATTTCTTGACGGCTCTTTGCCCATAATCTGTCTTACCTTATCCTGCACTGCCGGAATTCTTGTAGAACCTCCGACAAGAAGTACCATTCCTATATCATTCTTGCTAAGGCCTGCATCGTGAAGGGCATTCTCAACCGGAATAACTGTCTTATCAACAAGATCTGCCGTCAATTCATTAAACTGCTGTCTTGAAATATTCATATCCATATGATGTGGTCCATCTTTCGCCATAGCAATAAATGGAAGATTAATATTGGCATTAAATGCAGATGACAATTCCTTCTTAGCTTTCTCAGCCTCTTCTCTTAATCTCTGCATAGCTGAGGCATCTTTAGAAAGATTAATTCCGTCAGTTTCTTTAAAACGGTCAACAAGATAATTGACAAGCCTTGCATCAAAATCATCTCCACCAAGATGATTATCACCTGACGTTGCAAGCACTTCAATAACATTATCCCCTATATCAATAACTGAAACGTCAAATGTTCCCCCTCCAAGATCATATACAAGTATCTTCTGAGGATTGCCATTATCAAGTCCATATGCAAGTGCCGCACTTGTTGGTTCATTAATGATTCTAAGGACATTAAGTCCTGCTATCTTGCCCGCATCCTTAGTAGCCTGTCTCTGTGCATCATTAAAGTAAGCAGGTACAGTAATTACAGCATCTGTCACTTCCTCGCCAAGGAATCCCTCTGCATCTTTCTTTAACTTCATCAGAATATATGCTGAAATCTCCTGTGGTGTATACGACTTGCCATCTATCTTCTTCTTATAATCTGTACCCATATATCTTTTGATAGAGAAAATGGTTCTATCTGAATTAACTGATGCTTGTCTTCTAGCTGTATCTCCAACAAGACGTTCTTTGTTCTTGGTAAATGCAACAACTGATGGTGTCGTTCTATAGCCCTCACTATTAGTTATAACTGTCGGTGTATCACCTTCTATCACCGCCACGCAGCTATTAGTTGTTCCCAAATCAATTCCGATTACCTTGCTCATAATTCCTCCAACACTCTCAGATTGTCTATAAATCACAATACAATTCCATTAATGATATTAGTTTATCACATTTATCGGGAATTACCATTAATAAAAGCGGAATTAATTAGAAAAATTATATAAACTTATTTACTTATATTCCATACTCTTATCTGTAACTATGATTAATAAATCTCACAGTTATAAATATATCCGCAGTCGCAGCTTACAACAAACCTCTCACCTCTAAGTGTATTTGTAATTCTAGGCATTGTTCCACATTTGGGACATCTAACTTTAATTTCCCTGTTTTGCATCATTTCTCTTTCTGCTTGTCTTGCTAATATAATCGCCTCTTCCTGTATCATACAACCACTCCCCTACATTTATAAAACAATTGCTTTTTACCATTCAAAATAACATACTCCTAAAACAAGTCCAATATGTTTCTGTTGTATAGTATGGTTTTGTTACCATTCAAAATAACATACTCCTAAAACCCGCCGATGGAATTGAAGGCGTAAGCGGGTTTTGTTACCATTCAAAATAACATACTCCTAAAACTGGTAATCGTTGTAATATGGCTCAACCACTGTTTTGTTACCATTCAAAATAACACACTCCTAAAACAACGTCATTACTGCAATTGCACCTTCGCCTGTTTTGTTACCATTCAAAATAACACACTCCTAAAACTTCTGTACTATATATACAGCATCATCTGTAGTTTTGTTACCATTCAAAATAACACACTCCTAAAACACATATATATAAATGTGGGAAAGTTGGCAGGTTTTGTTACCATTCAAAATAACACACTCCTAAAACTCAATAGGAACACAAAAGACAGTTGTCTATGTTTTGTTACCATTCAAAATAACACACTCCTAAAACTATCCTCGCTTTGTATTGTCTCTTGAAATTGTTTTGTTACCATTCAAAATAACACACTCCTAAAACCTCAAAGTTTTTCAGGTGCTAGCACCACACCTGTATTCTGAATAGTAACATTTTTATTTATTATACAACACAATTTCATCATAATCACTATCAATATACAATATTTTTTCATTTTCAAGCGGTTCTTTTTCTTCGCCTGTTTCTATAAGCAGTATATTAACCTTTTTGTACATAGCATATTTGTATATCTCATTTAATTCATCATCACTCGGATATAATTTTAGATTAACAAATACTAATAATTTAGCGACAGAAAGATATTCAACAACATCTATCAATGAAAATACCGTATCTATTATTTTCCCTTTATTATTTGATATCTTAAGCCCTAATAATTTCAAATACTCTTGTATCCCGATACTTTCCTTATAATTGAATTCAAACGGAAATTCATTGAATACATCTAATACATTTAGTTGTAATTTTTGAAAAATTGTCTGGAACTCCGACATTCTTTCAAATTCCTGCTTATATATTTTCTCTATTTTATTATACAAAGCACTCTGTATTTTCTTTTGATTAAAATCAATATTAAATACATCAATAATCATCAGCACTTCTTTTTCAATCTTAATCTCTATGTCATTATCTAATATAATTATTCGTTCTTTAGTATCCTCAATATTGTTGATATTATCATTAAGGCTGTTTATGACATTAGTAAATAATTTTTTATCCTGAATTTGAAGTACATTAATATATTCTTCTGTAAATGTTATATCATTTTCCAACGAAAATATTTTCATTATCATATAATAATCAGCCTGTCCTCTCCATCAACAATATTTTCCTGTTCACCACCTGACACATATTCAATTCCACTAAACTGTTTTTCAGTTATAACAAGCATTTCTACCAAACCTTCCTGTGGTTTATTCTTTCTTATCTTATTCTTCACAAGATTAACCATAGTTCCGTTTAGAACAAGCTTTGTATACACAGATTCCTGCATCATAATAAATCCTTCCTGAACAAGAAACTGCCGGAATTTTCTATAGTCGTGCCTGTTTTTATCTGTTATTGTGGGCAAATCAAAAAACACGATCACTCTCATAAATCTGCTAATCATTCAAATTGATATATCATTGATGTAATAAAACCTCTCTGTTCTATCGCACCAAACATTTTATCAAGATATATCTGAATAGCATTTGTAACATAATACTCACGCCCACAATAATTAATCCGCTTATTCAGAACATTTACAAGCTGCATTTTATAATCAGAATCAAATGTTTTATCAATGTTATTAAATACAATTTCGTCCACAAGAACTCTGAACGGCTCCATTAAATCACAGGATAGATTATAAGGATTGTATTCATTGGTATGTTTTATGCCTAACTGTGTTAAATATCCATCTGACACTATCTCTTTATTAAAATATGATAATAGAATTCCATAGCCATAATTTAATGCCGCATTAATTGAATTAACATCATCTCTTGAAAATTCTTTGCCAAACAGACTATTAAAATACACTTTAGCTGCGTGTGCTTCCCTGTTTGTCATATCAAATGGCTCTATTTCTTCTGCATACTGCATTAATTTAATATTAGTTTCAAATCCATATTTAGAAAGCATTTCTGCCTGATTTAATATTTTCTGTTTCACAATATATGTCCATATTTCCTTGGCATACTCCATATCCCACTGCATTTGCTTACGAATTTTCTTGCTGGAATTATATGTTCCATAATATGGCATTAACTCACTACAAGGATTTCTTTTCTCATCGCAAAATATTACTTTTATCTTTCTTTTGACAAACTCACATAATAGATAAGATGTCATTGACACCTGAGTAGAATCAATTATAACTGTATTAATTTCACTCAGGTGTACCATCTTAACATCTTCACCCCGTGCTATCATATATCCATTCTTATAACTTAACTTAGCGTGACTTTGTACTACTATCGTCCTCCAGCTCAAATGTTGTTCTCCTCTCGTATAAACCCGTAACTGACTTATCTACAAGCGTAATCTTTTTACCAACTTTTTCTCCGGTCTTTCGGCCCATTCTATTGGACAATCCTGTTGCATACTTTCCTAAATATGGATAGTCGGAGTCTGGCTGAACAAGCTTAATCATCTCTGCTATAAATTCTTTCTTATCCTTTACATCAAGTTTATCGAATGAATTATTTTCCTGTATCCTAACCGCTTCTTTAGAAAAGCCTTTGTATTCATCTTTAATTTTAGCTATAAGCAAATTATATAGTCCTATCAACTGCTCATCTAATAACTCTGTCTGAATATACTGCCATTTATCATTTTTACCATATTTAATATAATTCAACAGTCTGTTATATTGCTGATTAGCTCCGCCAAGCACAAATTGTTTTGAATTAATCACCTCTGTTGCACTAACAAGATAATATTCCTCTCCATTTTCTCCTATTATCATCTGATATTTAGGAACTTTATTTCGTAATATTTCAACATCTGCAACACTATTTTTATTAGCTTCATTTAAAATGTCACACACATAATCATAAAGATTAATATCATTGTTTTTAATACCTCTTGCAATATATACAGGTATTTCAACGAATTCCATATGATACTCTTTTTTAACACTCTTCTTCAGTGCCTTTTCGATACAATATTTTACAAGTACAAAATAAGCTTTTTCACCACCTTTATATCCTCCATACTTTCTTGTATCAAGTTCTTTAAGATTATTGGCACCACGCATATTATTGCCCTGTTTTAAAGGTACAAGCTTGCTGCCTGCTTTATCCTCTCTTGGATATTTAGTTTCACTATAAAATGCTCCCGTATTTTCTTCTACCTTTTTAGATATAAGAACATCTCTATAACAGAATATTTTTCTCATATAGGCTATAATATCTTGACCATACCAGTCTGCTTCCTCATTATTACTGCTGAATTTACCAAGCGTTGCAAACCAGTTTACTCCATTATTGTTCTTTGTATTTTCATAATATTTACGCCATATTCTTCTATACTGGGAATAATTAAGCTCTTTCTGCAAACGTGGATAATTCTTCTGTATATACAATCCTATGATATTAGCAAGATATGCATCGTGTGCGTGATGATAATCATTCATATCCCTGTTTTTATAAAACATACAATTATCTTTATTTTCTATCCAGAATCCATTATTATCTTTTTTCTCATATGTAAGCATTTTCCTGACACTTGTGCTTAGACTAGCCTTTACTTCTATTACGTCAATCTGTTCATTATAATAATCGAGTATAAGATTGGCTACTGACTTTACGATCTGCCTTGTTTCGACAAGCTGTCGGTTAATAAATCCTTTCGTAAGTATGTCATCAACATTATTTTTCTGAAGATTATTATATTTCTTTTCTGATATTAATCCAGCTTTTTTCAGGTTCTTCCAGTAATCCATCATCTCACTATCAGAAAATGATTGTGTAAATGCTTCTTTTACTATCTTATTGCCTTTATTCTGATTTTCTTTCTTTAATACCAATGCCTTATTATCCAGACTATCATCATCAGATAATGAATATGGAATTATATGGTCTATCTCAAGATTTTCTGGCTCATTAAGATTTAACTCTTTACCTGTATACAAAGATTTCCCATTCTGCATAAAGTAAAGATACACCTTTTCTTCATCTAAACGTTTCTCATATTGTTTTAATTCCTTATATACTTTTTCATTATACTCATCAACCACATCCTCTTTTAATTTCTTAAGTGCCTTATCAATAGCTCTTTTTCTTGAGTCAGCTCTTTTATTCTTAGCCTTAGGGTCATCTTCCCTTGCAAATTCAATATATATCTGCTGTGGTTTTTCACCCATATATTCAATTATCTCTTCGATTGCCTTCATTGTCTGCCATATACCACGCCTGTTAGCTGGTGATGTATGCATATCCTGTATAACATCTAACAAATCTTCTGTTCCATCATATCTTGGTCGGTTATCATCTATTATCTGCTTTATCTTCTCATCTTTATTAATAATCTGCATCAAATTAGGACAATAATTACAATATAAAAATCTATCATCTGCATCTTCTAGCATATCTATGATAGTTGTTCCCATATCACCTTTTATACCTGCAAGAAATTTTCTCGAAAATCTGCCCCAGCCTTTGAACTTGAGTTTTAATATTTTCTTCAATTGTTCATCTGTCAATCTATCCGGATATTGTTTATTTATCTTTCTTTTAACTATATCTTTATCCTCAAATACGGTAAGCCAGTATATTATATCTTCTATCATCTTTTCATTTCGTTCATCTACATATCCTAATACACGTCTGAACTTATTATAACTGCTTAATGCACAAGCGAATCCATCATCACTCTGATATCCTGTAACATCATATCCTTTGTCATTAATCTTGACATAATTAATTTTATTAAGATACTCTTTAAAATTTTTATCGCTTACTTTAGCCCTTCTTTCACCAATAAATAAATCATTTATTATAGCTTTTCTGTCTTCTTTACTAAGCTTATTGTCATCTATTTTTATCTGCGATAATTCCTCTAATAACATATATTTCTGATATAACAACGACTCTTTTGGAAGCACTTTCTCATTAGGAAGATATGTACAATAATTAGTCATTCTCGTAATAAAATGTTCTGCTGTAACATCTATATCAACAACTCCCTTGACATTCCAGGGATACAGCTTTTCACTTTCTTTTCCAGTTTTTCTAGTCATCCACGCAAAATTACGGTTGCCTTTATTATGATTATTAAGTGGCCCTACATAATAAGGAATTTTGGATGTGAGCATTTTAAGTAAATGTTCTTTATTATCCTTTAATTCTTTGTAATATACTCCCTGTTGTGTTAATATCTTATCCATTTCCATTAAATTTAACTGATATGGTATTGCTGAGTTATCAACATTATTTATTTTTTCAAGAAATGTCTCTTCTTCCATCTCTTTTAATATTTTCTGATAAGTTTCATCTTTTAAAGCCCTATCATCTAATATTTTCCTTATGCTTATATATAGCTGTTGCTTTGCACTATAATTCTTATTATCTTTATTAGTTAGTCTCTTTATTCCTTTAATATAATTAGCATAATTCACAATATAATTGCCGCTTTTATCCTTTTCTTTATGAAAGAAATCACTATATTCGTCCTGACTTGCATATTTATGAAATAATTGCTTTAATTCTGACAACTGCTGTTTATGTATATTATATTTAGCAACCATTGCTGATGAGATATATGTATTGTCACCTAATATGCCATGAAGCACCTTCCATGAATATATCTTTTTAAGAGCTTCAATTATAGAATACTTTTCACCAAGTACAGAGCTTATATTTTCTTCCTGCTCTTCATAATTGGCATCTGAAAACTTAGTTTTAAGTGGTTTATTATCTTCACCTGTTAATTCATTTTCACCTACTATAATTCCAACATTAAACTCATAGCCCAGAATTGCCACTGCAACTTCTTTAGAATACTTTTTACTGTAGTCTGCCCTCATAAACATAGCTGCTATAAGTTCTTTTTTATCTTTATTTTTTATCTCATTATCAGCCAGACACTTTTTTATTTCTCTATATACATCATTATATTCATTGCCGTCTTTATCTTCACATTCTTTTATATATGCATTAACCAGATTATTCAACTCAACAAATACATCTTCTACATTATCTATTGATTCGAATGTCTGTCCTTCATACAGAAAATGTCCTCTATATTTCATCATATGATGCAATGCAAGATATATTAGCCTTGCATCAACCTTATTAGTGGTGTTTATCAAATATTTTCTTAAATGATATATAGTTTTGAAATCTTCATAATATTTTTTATCGTTATATTCCTTATCATTAAATAATAAAAATGGTGCTTTAGCTTTATCACTTTTATCTTCATTCCACAAAAATGCCTCATCTAACCTTGCATAGAAATTCGGATCAATCGGCATTATCATATCTGACATTATCTTTCTTAATTCTATAATTCTCGTCCGTCTTCTATTATAACGTCTTCTTGTACTTCTTTTAATCCTGCAATCAGCCGCTGTATCTGCCGACTCAAACAGTCTCACTCCCCAAGCACTATTTCTATATGTGTTGCCATTATTACCTTTCCTATTTACTTTTAGCAAATACCCATTCTCATCTGTTAAACACCAGCCGACAGAACCAGTTCCTATATCTAACCCTATGTTATACATAATTTCTTTCCTCCTGTATTATTATATTACTTTTTATTTTCCTCATTTTCTGTATTTACTCATTTAGAGTTTACATATTAGTTTTGCTAAATATTTTGTATGTAACATCATAATTACAATATTTATCCTTAACCATTATCTGTTTATCAATTGTAATGATACTCCTTTTATATCATATATTCAATATTTCAATCCATATACAACAACATTATTTTCATTTTTATTTGCAGATAAAAAAAAAGTCCAAAAATGCTACTTTTCAGACTTCTTAGTTTAGTTGCCATACGCAACTGTAATCATTTAGTTTAAAAATTTATTTTAACCTGCTATGTTATTTTGAATGGTAATAACATTATTATAGTATAACAACTACAAATAAATGTCAACACTCATATTTCATAAGCCTAAAACTATACAACAACAAATGTTTTATAACATATTATAATATAACCATATCTTAATCACCCTAAAACATTATTAAATCAGATATCTCACATTCTACATTTCATTTAATCCAAACAATATAATATCCTAATATAAAATACAATTAAACGGCGATTCTTTCAAAAAATCATACATAGCTTTTATCAATATTTATTATATAAACTTTTTCCAAAATTGCAAGAACAATATATCTTATCTCTACTTATAACTATGCGGCAGCCGAACCCTGAACACTTTCCTTTTAAGCATTTTCCCATCCCATGGAATAAGCGGATATATATAACTCTTCCCCGTTATAGTCCTGTTAAATGCTATCATAAGCACAGATATTACAACTCCTGCAATGAATCCACCAAGATTAAATACCTGTGTAAGTATAAGCGTAAGCACTCTTAAGAACTTAAACGCGTAACCCATCTCAAAATTCGTCTGTCCATAAGTTCCTACTGTTACAACCGCCATATAAAGAAGTGCCTCTGGATTAAACCAGCCTGAACTAACTGCATATTCACCAACAACAATACCTGCTACAATACTTAAAGGTGTAGATAACATAGTAGGTGTATTGACTGCCGCAAGCTTAAGCCCATCAACTGCTAGCTCAAGTATAATAAGCTGTAAAAGCACAGGCACAGTTATGTCATCTGTTATAAGCACGAATTTCATAAATTCAGGAACCCAGTCAGGATTGTTTACAAAAAGCAGCCATAACGGGGTTAATATCCACGTCACAACAGAGAAGAAAAATCTTGTAACTCTAAGATATGAGCCAATCATTGGTGAAAAGTTAAAATCATCCGCTTCCTCTATAATATCAAAGATAGAGGCAGGAATTATCATAACTGCGGGAGAATTGTCTACCATAATTACAATATTCCCGTCAAGAATTGCCGCTGTCGCGGTATCTGGGCGTTCTGAGTATTTAAACTTTGGGAATGGGTTAATCCATTTATGTGTGAACATACACTCTGCAAGACTTTCTATATTCATAGTGAGTGCATCAACATCTATTGATTTTATAAGCTTTCTCATTCTATTAAGAACATTCTGGTCAACGGAGTCTGATATATAGCATATCGCAACATCTGAACGTGAACGTCTGCCAACTCCATATAATTCCATAGAAAATCTTGGGTCACGTATCCTTCTTCTTAAAAGTGCTGCATTGGATACAAGTGTCTCAACAAATCCGTCCCTTGAGCCTCTTAACACTCTGTCTTTCCATGGTTCTGATACCGAACGCATTGGATATGTTCTGCAATCTATTAACAGGCATTCATCAAAGCCATCTATCGTCATAATAGACACACCAGACAAGAACTGTGTTATGACATAATCGACATTTCCACTCCTTGTAACCTCTGTATAAGGCATACCTTTCTCTAGAAATATATCAAGACTTGTTATGTCCGATTCTTTTAACGAATAAAAGAACTGCATAAGCTTCTCAGCCATATCTTCCCTAACAAATCCATCTATAAAAAAGAAGCCAGCCTTACGCCCTGCAATTATTACTTCTCTCTGAAGTATATCAAAATTACGCTCTACGTTAAGACTGGTTTCCAACCTTTTAATATTCTCTTTAACATTATTGCTAAAATCACTCATTATAGGCATCCTTTCATATATTCTCGACCAGTTAACGTTACCGCACAGTGCTGTGATGTAACATCACCACCATCCCTGAGCAGATAACTATAACATTAAGATTGCCCTGTTACCGTGATTTTATTCATATCTCTTAAGCTTATTACAGCAGTGTATAAATGCCGGAATTAAGAATAAATCAGCTGCTATCCACGCCGCCGGATTAGCTAGACACGCACCATTAAAACCAATATGTGGAATTAAAAGTATTGCAACAAGTGTTCTTGCAAGCATTTCAAATACACCTGCTAATATAGCAAATACCGAAAAACCCATTCCCTGTATACAGAATCTGTATACATTAACACCTGTAAGAGGAATATAGAACAATGCCGATGCCATTATAAATCTTCTTGTCAATTCTATAATTGCACTTTCTCCTGCATCAACAAACAAAAGTGCAATATAATCAGCTGAGAAATATAACACTACAAGTGCAGCAACACTGTATACAGCACCAATTAACATTGCGGCTTTTATACCCTTTCCGAGTCTGTCTATCTTTCCAGCACCAACATTCTGTCCTCCGTATGTTGCCATTGTAGAACCAAGTGCATCAAATGGACAGCAGGTAAAGTTAAACATCTTAGAACCAGCTGTCATAGCCGCTACATATGACGAACCAAGTCCATTTACTGCCGCCTGAAGTATTGTACTTCCTATCGCTGTTATCGAATACTGAAGCCCCATAGGAACCCCTATGAAGCACAGGTTGCTTATATGTTTTTTACTTATCACTTTTTCCTGCTTAGTGCCCTTAAGTATGTCAAACTTCTTGTACATATATATTGTACAGCCAACTCCTGCTATAAGCTGTGATACAACAGTTGCAACGCCTGCTCCTGCAACACCCATCTTTACATATAATATAAGTATAAAATCCAAAGCTATATTTATGACTGATGACAACACAAGAAAATATACAGGCGTCTTGCTGTCACCAAGCGAACGAATTATACCTGACACAATATTATATAAAAATACTGTTGGAATACCTGCAAATATAATCACAATATAATTATAAGCATGCATAAATATATCATCCGGCGTGTTGAGCAGTCTTAATATCGGAGCACAGAATACAACTGACAATATCGTCATAACAACAGCAAATACTGCACTGCATACATACCCATTAAATACATATTTTCTAAGTTCACTGTATTTCCCTGCACCAAACTGCTGTGCAACCGGAATAGCAAAACCACTACATATACCCATACAAAAACCAATAATCATAAAATTGATAGAGCTTGTTGCGCCAACACCAGCCAGTGCTGACACACCAAGCGTTTTACCAACTATCATTGTGTCAACAAGATTATAAAATTGCTGAAAAAGCATTCCAAGAAGCATTGGAAATGCAAATCCAAGAATCAATCTAAGGGGTGAACCCTTTGTCATATCCTTTGTCATTGTCTTTCTCCTTGTCCGCTAAAGTGTTCCGTTCTAATTAACCGTCACTCTGCCCATTGTTATTTTATCCAGCAGCTTGTGATTCTCAGTAACATCATATTTAATCTTAATCTTTTCTTTGTAGAAATCGCCATCATAATTAAACAACGAACTGTCGCCCTCAAAGCCTTCTTCCTGTACCTTCTGTGCAGCTCTTGTTACATATTTCTCAACAAGCTTCTTTCGACACAAGATGTTATATATATCGTCTTCTGTCAGCTTAGTATTATTATGAGCTTTTTCAGACATATCTTCATAGGTATCGTGTGCATTTGATTTGCACGATTGCTTATCACTATCTGTCAGATATAGATTATATACTGTTGACTCATATTCCATTATATAATCATACTCACATAAATCTATTGCCAGTTGTTTAGCATAATCCCTTGTAAACACACTGTCAAGTGAATTCTTAAAATGTGTATTCCAAAATTCATTAGCATCATCAGGATTATACTGTAACGCCATCTCATTTATCTTCTTTTCCACAACATACACATAATAAGAGAAATCTTTCAAAGTTATGTTCTCACTATTAATTGTTATAACATTTTCCTGTAAATGTTTCTCGTATATGAAATCTTTATTCTTATTATACCTGTATACAAGGAATCCAAGTGCAACTATAAAAGCCGCAAGGATTACCAATGCTATTACTTCTATTTTTTTGTTTTTTAATGCACCTTTTTCACTCATACAAGCCTCCAATCTTTTGTTTAAAAAAGAACCCCTTAACAATTAAATTATATGTTAAGGGGTTCATAACCATAATATCCGGATAATTATCTGTAAAGATAATTACTCAGGTATTTAATTTACAATTACTTGTATAAATCAACAAGCTTGAGTAAATGCTGATATCTCTCATTAGCAACTTCCTCAGACTTAGCAAAGAGTCTTTCTGCTCTTTCTGGGAATGGCTTAACAAGACGTGTATAACGTGCCTCATTGTTAAGGAAATCCTGATATGAGCCGTCGCCTTCCTTAGATGTTAATGTGAATGGATTCTTTCCTTCAGCCTTTAATGCAGGGTTGAATGAGAAGAGATTCCAATATCCAGCCTTAACAGCCTTCTTCATTTCATCCTGGCAGTGGTTCATACCACCCTTAGCGATACCGTGAAGTTCGCAAGGAGCATAACCAATGATTAATGATGGTCCGTTGTAACTTTCAGCTTCTTCGATAGCCTTTAATGCCTGTGCTGGGTTAGCACCAAGAGCAATCTGTGCTACATATACATAACCATAGCTCATAGCGATTTCAGCTAATGACTTCTTGCCGATTTCCTTACCAGCTGCTGCGAACTGGCATACCTCACCGATGTTAGAAGCCTTAGAAGCCTGTCCACCTGTATTAGAATACATTTCTGTATCAAATACCATAACATTTACATTCTCGCCTGAAGCAAGTACATGGTCAAGACCACCGAAACCGATATCGTAAGCCCAACCATCACCACCGAAGATCCATACAGACTTCTTAGCAAGGTAATCCTTCTTAGCAAGTACTTCTGGAGCTGTTGGGCATCCATCTGCTGCTGCCTTTTCAAGTTCTGCAATAAGAGCTTCTGTAGCTGGTGTGTTAGCCTTAGTATCATCCTTTGTCTCAAGGTACTTAGCTGCTGCTGCCTTAAAGCTATCTGTTGCCTTATCAGATGCAGCCATCTCTTCAATCTTGCCAATAGCCTGATCACGAAGAACTTTCTGTCCAAGATACATACCAAAACCATGTTCTGCATTATCTTCAAATAATGAGTTAGCCCAAGCTGGTCCCTTTAATGTATCTTTATTAACTGTATATGGTGATGTAGCTGCTGGACCACCCCAGATTGAAGAACAACCTGTAGCGTTAGAAATGTACATCTGCTCACCAAATAACTGTGTAATTAATCTTGCGTATGATGTCTCTGCACATCCTGCACAGCTTCCTGAGAATTCAAGGAGTGGCTGGTTATACTGAGAACCAATTGGTGTATTTACTAATGCTGGCTTAATATCCTTCTTACCTACGTTAGCTACAA
>ERZ838516.2019-NODE-2019-length-23394-cov-17.322593_pt1 | contig 23394 bp, 16 predicted proteins | sample MGYA00519910_ERZ838516 | MGnify/ENA primary metagenome ERZ838516 (study PRJEB31850, sample SAMEA3708837) | human gut metagenome | biome: human gut; feature: human-associated habitat; material: faeces | place: China | collected 2014 ... | reverse complement strand
CCATCTGCTGCACGTTGACAGCGGTGCCCCACTCGTAGGGGATCTCGTTCATCTTGCGGTAAACGTTTGCACGGGGGTTGTCCCAGCTGCGGAACACAGCCTTGACAGCCTCGATCAGCTGATCGCGAGGATCCTGGGGGAACGGCTTGCCCTCGTTGTCCTCGTAGATCTTCTTGAAGGTGCCGACCAGCTCCTTCAGGTCCTCGGCAGTCAGGTCCACGTCGTTCTTGACGCCCTTGGCTTCCTTCATCTTGTCGATCTCGACCTCGAACAGGCTCTTCGGGACCATCATAACAACGTCTGCAAACATCTGCACGAAACGGCGGTAGCAGTCGTATGCAAAGCGGGCGTTGCCGGTCTTCTTGGCCAGGCCCTCCACAGCCTCATCGTTCAGGCCCAGGTTCAGGATGGTATCCATCATGCCGGGCATGGACTGACGGGCACCGGAACGGACAGAGACCAGCAGGGGGTTGGTGTTGTCGCCAAACTTCTTGCCGGTGATCTCTTCCAGACCCTTGAGATGCTCGAAGATGTCAGCGGTGATATCGTCATTGATCTGACGGCCGTCTGCATAGTACTGGGTGCAGGCATCCGTAGTGATGGTGAAGCCCTGGGGAACCGGCATACCGGCAGCCGTCATCTCTGCCAGACCGGCACCCTTGCCGCCCAGAGTATTCTTCATGGTGACCTTGTCGCCGCCGAAGGCATCGTTGCCCTCGCTGAAGTAGTACAGATACTTTTTGCTCATGCGTGTTTACCTCCCATTTGGTGACCCCCGGTGCCACGCCCGGCGGTCTCATCGCACTTTTTTCTCAAAGCTGATGAACATTGTCTTGTGAATGCTAAACTATTATACCAGAAAATTCCCACATTGCCACCGGGCAAAACACCGAATTTGTTTGATAAATTTTGTGCAATTCCCTTGAAATTTACCCAGTTTTCCGCTATTATAAAATGGGAGAAAGTTCGAGAGGTTTTTTGTTTTACAGAGCCATTTTTCCGCATCTGGGATACATGCTGTTATCCATTAAAATTTTCGGTGGAATTCCACCTGCGGAACGGGCCGGAATTTCTCCCTCATGGATACAACAAAATACCACACCTTCCCAAGGAGGGACACTATTTATGGAAACCATTTCCAACGAAGCTCTGGCCGCAGCACGCGCCAAACTGGACGCTGCTGAAAGCCGGCGCGAGAACATCCTGCTTTTTCACATCGCCAACGGCGTGAACATTGAGAACCGTACCGTCCAGATCGACGAAGGCGTTGTCATCGCCCCGGGAGCCACCATTCTGGCGGGCACCATCCTGCGCGGCAAGACGGTCATCGGCGCAGGATGCGTCATCGGCCCCAATACCCTGATCGAGGACAGCACCGTGGACGAGGGCACCACCGTCAACGCCAGCCAGGTCTACGGCAGCCATCTGGGCCCCCACAACAACATCGGCCCCTTCACCCATGTGCGAGTGAACACTGTCACCGACTACGGCGTGCATCTGGGTGCCTATGTGGAGACCAAGAACTCCAACTTTGCCCGGGGCAACACCGTGAGCCACCTGACCTACATCGGCGATAGTGATGTGGGCAAGTACTGCAACTTCGGCTGCGGCACCGTTACCTGCAACTACGACGGCAAGGATAAGTTCCGCACCCAGATCGGTGATTACTGCTTCATCGGCTGCAACACCAACCTTGTGGCCCCGGTCAAGGTGGGCGACGGCGCCTACACCGCCGCCGGCAGCACCATTACCAAGGATGTACCTGCCCAGGCACTGGGCATCGCCCGCGACCGCCAGACCAACCTTGAGGGCTGGGCCGCCCCCAAGATGGAGGCCTATATCGCCAAAAAGCAGAAGCTGGAGGAGGAGCAGAACAAGTAACTCTCCCGCTACCTTATAAGGTATTATACAAAAAGCACCGCCCTGTATCTGTACTGATATAGGGCGGCTTTGTGTTTTTCCCGCAAAACAGATTTCTTTTTCTTCGCGCGTATGTTATACTAAAGAACTGTACCACACATTATTTTAAGCAAAAAGAAAAGGCAAAACAACAACTATGAATGCAAACGACATCTGGCTGATCGCGGGCCTTGGCAACCCGGAAGCAAAATACGATGGCACCCGCCACAACGCGGGCTTTGCCGCGCTGGACTCTCTGGCGGGCAAATGGGGCATCAGCGTCAGCAAAACCAAATTTCAAGGCCTGTGGGGCCAGGGCGAGGTGGACGGCCACAAGGTGGTGCTGCTGAAACCCCTGACCTACATGAACCTCTCCGGCGATTCCATCGCCCCGCTGGCGGGCTTTTTCAAGATCCCCGCCGACCACGTCATCGTCCTGTGCGATGATATCACCCAGGCTCCCGGCAAGCTGCGCATCCGGCCCTCCGGCTCTGCCGGTGGGCACAACGGCCTGAAGAGCATCATTGCCCGGCTGGGCGGGGAGAACTTTCCCCGCATCCGCATCGGCGTGGGTGCAAAGCCCCACCCGGACTATGACCTTGCCGACTGGGTGCTGGGCAAGTTCCCGCCGGAGGATGCCAAAGCCATGGCCGACCGCTACCCCGACCTGGAGGCAGCGGCCAAGCTCATCATGGACGGTAAGCTGGGGCTGGCGCAGAGCAAGTATAACGGGTGAGGGAGAATAAACCTCTCCGTCATTGCTGCGCAATGCCACCTCTCCTAGTAGGAGAGGCCTTGGCATAGGGTTTATTTTTCGATATGATCGCCTGCGGCTCCAAAACGAACATCTGCCGGCGGGCAAACAGGAGCGAAGCGCCAGAGCTCGAAAACACGACGATATGCCAAGGGCTCCCCTATCAGGGGAGCTGCCGAGCGCCAGCGAAGGCTGAGAGGTTTAGACGAGAGGAGGTCTACGATGTACGAAGCGCTGCTGAAAAGCACAGCGGAATATCAGAAGATCGCGGAGAGCCTGCACACCCCGGGCCCGGCGGCGCTGTTCGGCCTGCCGCCTGCGGGCCGTGCCCTGCTGTACGCCGCCCTGCAAAAGGACCTTGACCGGGTGCTGTGCATCGTGACCCCCGGCGAGGCCGAGGCCACCCACTTTGCAGACGACCTCAAGGCGCTGGGCCTGACCGCGGCGGTGTTCCCGCCCCGTGACTTCATGCTGCGGCCAGTGGAGGGCGCGGGCCGCGAATACGAGTACCGCCGCCTGTCGGTGCTGGGCGCGCTGGCGGGCGGGCGGCTGAACGCCGTCTGCGTGCCCGCCGAGGCGCTGCTGCAATACACGGTGCCCCGGGATGAGTTCCTGCGGAACACCCTCACCCTCAAGCCCGGCATGGTCTACAACCGGGAAGCACTGGTGGCGCGGCTCTTTGCCGCCGGGTACGTCCGGCGCAGTCAGGTGGACGGCCCGGGCCAGTTCAGCGTGCGCGGCGATATCGTGGACATCTACGCGCCGGACATGCACCAGCCTGCCCGGGTGGAATACTGGGACGATGAGATCGATTCGCTGGCCTCCTTCGACCTGCTGACCCAGCGCCGGGACGGCAGTCTGGAAAAGATCTACCTCTCCCCCGCCCGCGAGGTGCTGTTCGGCAGCACTGCCGAGACGGCCGAGGCCCTGCGCGGAGCCATCAAAAAGGCGCGGGGCAAAAAACGCACCGCCATGGAAAAGGCCACAGAGGCCGACCTTGCCCAGTTGGATTCCGGCCTGATGCCCGAAGCCATGGACAAGTATTACGGCATCCGCTACCCGCAGCCCGCCACCCTGCTGGACCATCTGGACAGCCCTATCTTCGTGCTGGACGAGGTGGGCGGCATCCGGGATGCCCAGAAGGCCACCGAATTCCGCCGGGGCGAGGAGTTGACCGGCCTGCTGGAGGAGGGCGTGCTCTGCCCGGGGCTGGACGTGCTCTACCAGACCATGGACGACCTTGCCATTGCGGCCCAGAAGCAGAGCACCCTGCTGTGTGAGAACTTCCTGCGGGGGATGAACGAATTCAAGCTGAAGGACCTCATCAACGTGGAGGCCTTTGCGGCCCCCAACTGGGGCGGCGACCTGGCCTCTCTGCGGGAGGATCTTGACCCGCTGATCGCCCAGGGCTATGCCGTTACCCTCTTCTCCGGCACCCCCAAGGGTGCCGCCGCCCTGACCCGGGACCTGACGGACAAGGGCTACTCCGTGAGCATGAGCCGGGACGTGCGCCCGGCCAAGGGCATCGTGCAGGTGCTGCCCGGCCACCTGACCGCAGGCTGCACCTTCCCCTTTGCCCACGCGGCGGTCATCTCCTCCCGGCGGCACGGGCTGGACGAGGAAGCCGCTGCCGAGAACAAAAAGCGCAAAAAGAACAAAAACGCCCTGTCCAGCCTTTCGGACATCAAACCCGGGGACTATGTGGTGCACCAGAGCCACGGCATCGGCATGTACGCGGGCATCCAGCGGCTGGAAGTGCAGGGTGCCATCAAGGATTACCTGAAGATCCAGTATTCCGGCTCCGACGTGCTCTATGTGCCCGTCACCCAGCTGGACCTGCTCAGCCGCTACACTGCCCCCGGCGACGAGGAAAAGGTGAAGCTGGCCAAGCTGGGCGGTGCCGAATGGCAGCGCACCCGCGCCAAGGTAAAAAAGGCCACCGAGGAGATGGCCCAGGAGCTCATTGAGCTGTACGCCCGGCGCAGGCAGGCCCAGGGATACGCCTTCCCGCCCGACGGCGACTGGCAGAATGATTTCGAGACCCGCTTTGAGTACGACGAGACCGACGACCAGCTCCACGCCACCGCCGAGATCAAGCAGGACATGGAAAAGCCCTACCCGATGGACCGCCTGCTCTGCGGCGACGTGGGCGTGGGCAAGACCGAAGTCGCCCTGCGCGCGGCCTTCAAGTGCGTGATGGGCGGCAAGCAGTGCGCCCTTCTGGCCCCCACCACCCTGCTGGCCTGGCAGCACTACAACACCCTGCTCTCCCGGATGGAGGCCTTCCCGGTGAAGATCGGGATGCTCTCCCGCTTCCGCACCGCAAAACAGCAAAAGGAGACCCTGCGGGGCCTGCAGTCCGGCAGCGTGGACATCGTGGTGGGCACCCACCGCCTGCTCTCCAAGGATGTGCGCTTCCACGACCTGGGCCTTGTCATCATCGATGAGGAGCAGCGGTTCGGCGTGAAGCACAAGGAGAAGCTGAAGGAAAACTTCATCGGCGTGGATATGCTGACCCTCTCGGCCACGCCCATCCCCCGCACCCTGAACATGGCCATGAGCGGCATCCGCGACCTGTCCACCATCGAGCAGCCGCCCATTGAGCGCCAGCCCGTGGAGACCTTTGTGCTGGAGTACAACGATGTCATCCTTGCCGAAGCCATGAAGAAGGAGCTGGCCCGGGGCGGTCAGGTGTACTACCTGCACAACCGGGTGGACAACATCGAGTCCACCGCCGCCCATGTCAGCCAGCTGGTTCCCGGTGCCCGGGTGGGCATTGCCCACGGCAAGATGACCGAGGAGGAGCTGAACCCGGTCTGGCAGCATCTGCTCAACGGCGAGATCGACATTCTGGTCTGCACCACCCTGATCGAAACGGGCATCGATGTGCGCAACTGCAACACCCTTATCATTGAGGATGCCGACCGGATGGGCCTTGCCCAGCTGTACCAGATCCGGGGCCGGGTGGGCCGCTCCGGCCGCAAGGCCTATGCCTACTTCACCTTCCGGCGGGACAAGACCCTGACCGACATCGCCCAGAAGCGGCTTTCCGCCATCCGGGAGTTCACGGCCTTCGGCTCCGGCTTCCGCATCGCCATGCGCGATCTCCAGATCCGCGGCGCGGGCAGTCTGCTGGGCCACAGCCAGCACGGCCACATGGAGGCCGTGGGCTACGACCTCTATGTGAAGATGCTGGGGCAGGCCATCGCCCGGGCCAAGGGCGAGCCTGTGCAGCGCGACAAGAGCGAGTGCCTGATCGACCTGCGGGTGGATGCCTACATCCCCGAAACGTACATTGCCGACGGGCCGGGCCGCATTGAAGCCTACAAGCGGATCGCCGCCATCCAGACCCCCGAGGATGCCGCCGATGTGCTGGACGAGCTCATCGACCGGTACGGCGACCCGCCGCCCTCAGTCAGCGATCTGGTCAATGTCTCGCTGGCGCGGGTGCAGGCCACCGCTGTGGGCGTGTACGAGGTGACCCAGAAGAAGGACACTCTGGTGCTGCAGGTAGAGCAGCTGGACCTCCGGATGATCCAGGGCCTGCTGGTGGCTTTCAACGGCCGCGTTGTCACCGGGGCCGGCGCAAAACCCTACCTCTCCGTCACCCTGCAAAAAGAGGAAAAGCCGCTGGAATTGCTGCAGAGCATCCTCCGGGCGATGCAGGATATTTTGAAAGATTAACGGCCTCACCCTCTCAGTCAAAGCCAATAGGCTTTGCCAGCTCCCCCAAAGGGGGAGCCTCTGGCGGCTCCCCAAGACCTTGCGGGGAATTGCCAAAGCCTCTCCCCTTGGGAGAGGTGGCAGCGCGCTTGCGCTGACGGAGAGGGCGGGCGATCCGAACGACAGGAGCATAACGATGAAAAAGAAACTGATCGCACTTCTTGCCGCCGTGGCAATGGTATTTTCCCTTGCCGCCTGCGGCTCCACCCCGGATTCGGTGGGTACCATCGGCACGGTGGACATCACCTCGGGCCTGTATCTGCTGGCCCAGTACGACGCTTACCAGAAGGCCGCTGATCTGGCCTCCTCGGAGCAGGATGCCACCGATGTGAAGGCCTTCCTGAAGCAGACCATCACCGTGGATGCCGACAGCGGCGAGACCGCCACCGTCAGCGACTATGTGAGCCAGAAAACCATGGAGAACCTTGAGACCTACGCCGCCATCGAGACCCGCTTCGAGGAGCTGGGCGGCCAGCTGACCGCAGAAGAGGAAGCACAGGCCGACAGCTACGCCTCCCAGCTGATGGAGCAGTACGGCGACACCTACAAGGCCAACGGCATCGGCCTGAACACCGTCCAGCGGTTTGAGCGCATCCTCATCAAGAGCACCGACCTGCTGGAGCTGGTCTACGGCGTGGACGGCGAGACCCCGGTGTCGGATGCCGACCTGACCAGCCATCTGGAAAACACCATGTACGAGCTGGCCTATTACACCATCCCGCTCTACAACACCAGCACCTATGCCTCTGCCGATGAGGACCAGACCAGCGAGATGTTGGATTTGGTACAGGATGCCGTGGATCAGACCAATGCCTACGCTGCTTCCTTGACCGGCCTGAGCGATTCCGATTTCAGCAGCGCCCTGCTGGGCTACTTCTCCAGCGTGGTCACCTCCGCCCTGCCGGAGGTCTACGCCGTGCTGGGCTCCACCTATTCCTCCGATTCCACTGCACCTTCTCTGGAACTCATCGGAGACAGCACCGTGACCTCTGCCTTTACCGCAGAGGGTGCCGCCGACACCATCCGGGGCCTGTCCATCGGGCAGGCAGCGGCTGTGAAGTACAACAGCTACGCCCTGATGGCCGCCCTGCGGCTCGACCCGCTGAGCCTGAAGGCGCTGGACGATCTGCGCGGACAGGTGCTCAACGATATGAAGGGGGAGGAGCTCTCCGAGGCGCTGACCGCCTACGGCGCTTCTCTGGAGCACAACCTGAGCAGCTCCGCCATGAACAGGATGCCCGCTTCCAGGATCGTGAACAGCAGCACCAACTAAGTTTTTATTTCTATGCAAAAAGGCTGTTGCCTAAACTCCTTCCGTCATCGCTGACGCGATGCCACCTCCCTCTGAGAGGGAGGCTTTCACAGTTCACCGTTACGCCAAGGCTCCCTCCGAGAGGGAGCTGGCACGGCGAAGCCGTGACTGAGGGAGTTACAGGGTAACAGCCTTCTTTTTTTATTCTACGATCTTCTCAAACGCCGCTTCCAGCGCCTGGTTCACGGCACGCACAGCGGCGGGGTCTGGCTTGATGGCGGCGCGGTCGTAGGTGAACAGGCCGTTCACCTCGTCCTCTACATCGCTCACCTGGGTGTACACCAGGGCCGAGAGCCCCTTTTTCAGCTGGGGGAGCACCGTTTCCAATTGCAGCTTTTTCCAGCGGGCGGTCAGCTCGGCCCGGCTCTTTGCCGTGCCGTAGCCATACGCCCTGCGGGGCGGCTCGTGGCCGGGCATAGGCCAGGCAATGCCGCCGTATTCGCTCAGGGCCACCGCCCGGCTCCGGGGCCTGACCCGGAGCGGGTAGAAATAGTTGTGCAGGGAATCCACATCTCCCCCGCCCTGATCGTACCAGCCGCTGGCCTCGTCCACAAGGCGGGTACCGTCCAGCCTGCGGACGGCCTCCACGGCCCCGGCGGCATCGAACTGCCCCCACCCCTCATTGAAGGGCACCCAGCAGCCCACACAGGGGTGGCACTGCAGGGTCTTTACCGTGGCTTCCAGCTCCCGGGCATATTCTTCCCTGCCCGCTTCCGTTTCGCGGCCCAGCAGGCCCCAGAGGGGCCTTGCGTCGGGCAGACGGCGGAGCAGCGGCTGGAACACGTTGGTCAGGTAGGTCACGAACCAGAGCTTGTAGGGCCCGCCGCCGTTCACCATGTCCTGCCAGACGATGAGGCCCAGCTTATCGCAGTGGTAATACCAGCGCTGCGGCTCGATCTTGGCGTGCTTGCGCAGAAGGTTGAAGCCCAGCTCTTTTATGGTCTGCAGTTCCCGCACCACTGCCCCATCGCTGGGCGGGGTGTACAGGCCCTCGGGCCAGTAGCCCTGATCCAGCAGGCCGTTGAGCAAGATGGGCTTGCCGTTCAGGCAGAAGCGCATGATCCCGTGGGCATCCGGCGCACAGCTCCACTTGCGCAGGGCAAAGTAGCTGTGGACGGTGTCGCGCTGCTCCTCTTCTCCCTGTGTGGTGCCCACGGTCAGGTCATACAAAAACGGCGTATCCGGGCTCCACGGGAAGAAATGCTCCTCCGGGATGTGCAGGGTCACCGCACCGTCCCGATCGGCCTCGTCGCTGCCCCAGTCCTCGGCAATGGTCACGCCCCCGGCCCGCACCACGGCCCACAGGTTCGCCGCCCCGCCGGGCAGGGAAGTATGGGCTTTCACGGTCACGGTGCGGGCATCATAATCCGGGGTGACAGTCAGCTCCGTGATGTAGTTCTCCGGCACACGCTCCAGCCAGACGGTCTGCCAGATGCCGCTCTGGGCCGGGTAGAACATCCCGCCGGGCCGGAGGGTCTGCTTGCCCCGGGCCTGCACGCCGGTGCCGGTGGGGTCCTGCACGGCCACCCAGAGCCGGTCATGGCCGGCAGGGTTCAGCGCATCGGTGATATCCAGCGCAAAGGGCCAGTAGCCGCCCCGGTGGCCCCCCACCAGATGGCCGTTGACCTGCACGGCGCAGGCATAGTCCACGGCCCCGAAGTGGAGCAGCACCCGCCCGCCGGTGCCCGCCGGGGGCACAAAGCTCCGGTGGTAGTGGAGCCACGCCCCGGGCTGCAGGGTGCGCCCCACGCCCGAGGCTTTCGTCTCCGGGGAGTAGGGCACCAGAATGTCGCCGTCCCACTTTGCGGGCAGCCCCGCAGAGCCGGTGATGGCGTACTGCCACAGGCCGTTCAGGTTCTCGTAGCTGTCCCGCCGCAGGGCCGGGCGGGGATATTCGGGCAGAGGATGATGCTGCATACTGTCACCGCCTTTTCTGCTCCCATTGTAGCACAGGCCAACCGCCTTGTATAGGCGCAAAAAGCCCCCGCCGCCGGGGTTCCGGGGCAGGGGCCGTGATGCAGTGCTTATGCCAGTTTTGCTTCCAGCCGGGTGCGGATGGCCTGGATGAATTCCTCGCTGTTCACCTGGGTGGGGGTGATCCCCTCCGCCAGGCCGCAGAGGTCTTTGGTCATAATGCCGTCGTTGAGGGTCTGCAGGCTGGCGGCCTCCAGCGCCTCGCCAAACCGGACCAGCGCGGGCAGGTTGTCCAGCTCGCCGCGCTTTTTCAGGGCACCGCTCCATGCAAAAATGGTGGCCATGGGGTTGGTGGAGGTGGCCTCGCCCTTGAGGTACTTGTAGTAGTGGCGGGTCACGGTGCCGTGGGCGGCCTCATACTCATAGTTGCCGTCCGGGCTGACCAGAACGCTGGTCATCATGGCCAGCGAGCCAAAGGCGGTGGAAACCATATCGCTCATCACATCGCCATCGTAGTTCTTGCAGGCCCAGACAAAGCCGCCCTCGCTGCGGATGACACGGGCCACGATGTCATCGATCAGGCTGTAGAAATAGGTGATGCCTGCGGCCTCGAACTTTTCCCGGTACTCGACATCGTACACCTCCTGGAAGATGTCCTTGAAGGTGTGGTCATACTTCTTGGAAATGGTGTCCTTGGCACCGAACCAGAGATCCTGTTTGCTTTCCAGCGCGTAGTTGAAGCAGCTACGGGCAAAGCTGTAGATGGAGGTGTCCTTGTTGTACTGGCCCTGCAGGACACCGGCACACTCAAAATTGTAGACCGTGGCGGCCTGCCGGGAGCCATCGTCGCCGGTGTAGATCAGCTCCGCCCTGCCGGGGCCGGGGATGCGGAACTCGGTGCACTTGTACACGTCGCCGTAGGCGTGGCGGGCAATGGTGATGGGCTTTGTCCAGTTTTTGACCACCGGCTTGATGCTGTCGATCATGATCGGCGCGCGGAACACGGTGCCGTCCAGCACGGCGCGGATGGTGCCGTTGGGGCTCTTCCACATCTGGTGCAGGTGGTATTCCTCCACGCGCTGGGCGTTGGGGGTGATGGTGGCGCACTTGACCGCCACGCCATACTTTTTGTTGGCGAGGGCTGCATCCAGGGTCACCTGATCCTGAGTGGCATCCCGGTTGGGCAGGCCCAGATCGTAGTACTCGGTCTTCAGATCCACAAAGGGCAGGATGAGCTCCTCCTTGATGATCTTCCAGAGCACACGGGTCATTTCGTCGCCATCCATCTCCACCAGCGGCGTGGTCATCTTGATCTTTTCCATAACAGTTTCCCTTTCCTCTGTTTCAAAAAATACTGTGACCCCCGACGGCACTGCCAGATGCTCTGCCGGGAGGTTCGGCTTTATCGATACGCGGCCGCCAGCTTTTCCAGCGCGGGCAGGCTGCGCTTTACCTTTTCGGTGTCGATGCAGTAGGCAAGGCGGACATAGCCCGTTACACCAAAGGTATCGCTGGGCACCAGCAGCAGGTCAAATTCCCGGGCCCTGCGGCAGAAGGCGTTGGCATCCTCCTCCAGCGCCTTGGGGAAGAGATAGAAGGTGCCGCCGGGCCGCTCCACCTCAAAGCCCAGCGCTTTCAGCTTGTTGTAAAGCAGATCCATATTGGTCTCGTAGACGCCCAGGTCGCTGGTCACATCCAGGCAGCGGCTCACGGCGCGCTGGATGATGCTGGGCGGGCAGTTGTGGCCGGTAAAGCGGGAGATCTGGGCCATCATATCCACCAGCACCTCCTCGCCCTCACAGCCGGGGCGCACGGCCACGTAGCCCAGGCGCTCGCCGGGCAGGCTCAGGCTCTTGGAGAAGGAGAAGCAGGTCAGGGTGTGGGGGTAGAACGCTGCCGGGTAGGGCACAGCCCTGCCATCAAAGGCGATATCCCGGTAGGGCTCGTCGCTGACAAGGAAGATGTTGTGGCCGTAGGCCCTGCTCTTCTCGGTCAGGATCTCCGCCAGCCGGGTCAGGGTGTCGGCAGAGTAGACCACACCAGTGGGGTTGTTGGGGGTGTTGATGAGGACGCAGGTGACCTTCTCGGTCAGCATCTGCTCAAAGGCCTCCAGATTGGGCTGGAAGGCCGGGGCCTGGGGCGGCACCACCCTGAGATGGGCACCGGTGCCCTCCACATAGGGGCCGTACTCCGGGAAGTAGGGGGCAAAGGTCAGCACCTCATCCCCGGGCCGGGTCACGGCGCGCAGGGCGTGGGCAATGGCACCCGCCGCGCCCGTGGTGGGAAAGATATCCTTCTGCGCATAGGGCAGGCCGAAGGTCCTGTTCAGGTGGGCCGCCACGGCGGTGCGGAACTCCGGGTCGCCCTGGCTGGGGCAGTAGCCATGCAGGGCCACCGGGTCCTCCTGTGCCAGCAGCTCCTGCATGGCGGCGGTGAACTGCTCCGGGCAGGGCACGCTGGGGTTGCCCAGCGAGTAATCAAACACGTTCTCGTAGCCGATCTGGGCCGCGCGCTGCTTGCCGTACATAAAGGTCTCGCGGATGACGCTCTTGTGGGCCAGCATCCCGCGGTAAGTCTCGTTCAGCATAAGTTCCTTCCCCTCTGAAACACAAATTTATTTTTCGTGGGCAGCAGACGCATAGCTCTGCTCTACTTTCACCACACAGCTGTATTTCGGGTCCTGCTCATGGACGAACTGGCACATGGCGGCCAGCATCTCGTCCTTGTTCCCGGTATAGCCCGCCGGGAACTCCAGATCGAACAGGACATTCGTATGGGTATCACCCGGCACGATGCGCAGGTCGTGGATCGAAAGGCAGGGGTCGAGCTGGCGGGCCTTTTCCATCAGGCGGGTGCGCAGCACGCCCACCGCCGCATCGGTGGTGACGATGGGGTCATAGTGGATGGTCACCTGCAGGCCGTCCCGCTTTATAAAATCGTTCTCGATGTTGTCGATGACATCGTGGGCCTTGAGCGGGTCGGTCTCTGCCGGGAACTCGATGTGGAGGGATGCGAACTGATGCCCCGGGCCGTAATCGTGCACCATGAGGTCGTGCATCCCCAACACGCCGGGGTAGCCCATGACCGTCTGCTCAATGTGCTCCACCAGCTCCGGGCCGGGGCTCTCGCCCAGCAGGGGGCTCAGGGTGTCCATGACCAGCCCCCAGCCCGACCAGAGGATGAAGGCTGCCACGGCCACGCCCATGATGCCGTCCAGCCGCGCCCAGCCCGTCAGGCTGCAGACCACGGTGGAGACCAGCACCGCGCCGGTGGTCAGCACGTCGTTGCGGCTGTCGGCGGCGGTGGCCATCAGGGTCTCGGAGCCGATGGTGCGGCCGATGGTGCGGTTGAAGCCGCTCATCCAGAGCTTGACGAGGATGGATGCGGCCAGCACACCCACGCTCAGCCAGCTGAACACCACGGGGGTGGGGTGGAACGCCTTGACCACCGATTCCTTGAGCAGGGAAAAGCCGATGCCCAGGATGGTCACACTGACCACCAGACCGGCCAGATATTCATAGCGGGCGTGGCCGTAGGGATGCTCGGCATCCGGGGCCTTGGCGGCCAGCCGGAAACCGATGAGGCTGACCACGTTGGACGAAGCGTCCGAGAGGTTGTTCAAAGCATCCGCCATAATGGCGATGGAGCCAAACAGGGTGCCTGCCAGCAGCTTGCCCAGGCAGAGCAGCAGGTTGCAGGCCATGCCCACACCGCTGGCAAGGTTGCCGTAGGCCGTGCGGGTAGCAGGGTCCTGGGGATCATTGGGATGCCGGATGAACCGGCGGATCAGAAATTGCGTCATATCTATCTTTCATCTCCAGAAGTGCGTTCAAAAAATACGACTTAGGTATAGTATAGCACCCAGCTTTACCGTTGTGAAGCGTTCACCCATGAAACTGCGGCTTGTCAGGCGGCAGTTTTGTGAATTTGCTTCTTGTTGCAATCAAAAAAGAGCTGCCGCGCGCCCCTTTGCCAACACTCTGGTTGGCAGAGAGCGCCGCAGCAGCCCCTTTTACGGTTCCGTCAGGGGAACTCAGACATTCTTGGCAGAGGGCTTGCTCAGATCCACACCGCGGATGATCTTGCGCACGGGCAGGATGCTCTTGGCGTTCATGGACAGCTCGTCCACGCCCATCCGCAGGAAGGTCTCGGTGAGGGCGGTATCCGCGCCCAGCTCACCGCAGATGCCCACCCAGATGCCGTGGCGGTGGCCCGCCTCAATGGTCATCCGGATGGCCTTCAGCACAGCGGGATGGTGGGGATCAAAGAAGGGCTCCAGCTTGGCGTTCTGGCGGTCCAGCGCACAGGTGTACTGGGTCAGGTCGTTGGTGCCGATGGAGAAGAAATCGCACTCCTGGGCCAGATCGTCCGCCACCAGAACCGCGGCGGGGGTCTCGATCATGGTGCCCACCTCGATCTTGTCGCTGAACTTCTTGCCCTCGGCGGTCAGCTCCGCCTTGCACTCCTCCAGCACGGCCTTGGCATCCTGCAGCTCCCGCAGGCTGGTGATCATGGGGAACATGATGCTCATGTTGCCGTAGGCAGAAGCGCGCAGCAGGGCCCGCAGCTGGGTCTTGAAGAAATCCCTGCGGGTCAGGCAGATGCGGATGGCGCGGTAGCCCAGCGCGGGGTTGTCCTCGTGGTCCAGCTTCATGTAGTCCACGGTCTTGTCCGCGCCGATATCACAGGTGCGCACGACCACCTTTTTGGGGGCCAGGCTCTCCAGCACCTGCTTGTAGGCCTCGAACTGGTATTCCTCGGTGGGGTAATCCGTGCAGTTCAGGTAGACGAATTCGGTGCGGAACAGGCCCACGCCGCCCGCGTCGTTCTGCTGGACCGCGCCCACATCGCTCATGCCGCCGATGTTGGCAAAGACCTGCACGGTCTTGCCGTCCAGCGTGGTGTTGGGCTTGCCCTTGAGCTCGGCCAGCAGGGCCAGCTTCTTCTGGTCCTCCTGCTGGCGCTTTTTCAGGCTTTCCAGTAGATCGGGGGTGGGGTCCACATACACGCAGGCGTTGTAGCCGTCCACCACAGCCATCTTGCCGTCCCAATCTTCCTGGATCTCCTTGCACTGGATCAGGGCGGGGATGTTCATGCTGCGGGCCAGGATGGCGGTGTGGCTGTTGGAGCTGCCCTCCCGGGTGATGAAGCCCAGCAGCAGGCTCTTGTCCATCCGCACCGTCTCCGAGGGTGCCAGATCCTCTGCCACCAGAATGCTGGGCTCAGTGCCCTGCAGGGTGGCATTGTCCACGCCCTGCAGGATGTCCAGCATGGCCTGGGCAATGTCGATGACATCGGCGCTGCGGGCCTGTAAATAGGGGTCGTCCATGGCGGCAAACACGGCGGCCTGGTTGTCGCCCGCTTTCTTGACGGCATACTCCGCACACATGTGCTGGCCGTTGATGATCTCCTTGATGGCATCCACAAAGTCATCGTCATCCAGCATCATGGCATGGATGTTGAACACTTCGGCAATGTCCTCGCCTGCCTCGGCCAGTGCCTTTTCATACAGGACAGTCTGCTGGTCAATGGCCTTGACCCGGGCCTCTTCAAAGCGGGCTTCCTCTGCCGCCGTGTCCGCGACCTGGGCGGTGGAGATCACGGTATCTTTTTTCTTGTAGATCTTCAGTTTGCCGATGGCAATGCCGTTCAGAATGCTTTTACCGGTTCCTACCTGCATCGTTCTCTCTCCTTTGTTGAGAATTTAGTGCGAAAAAGCCCCCGCAGGGTCTCCCGCAAGGGCTTTTGTCCGCAGATTCAAAGATCAGACGTTCTCGGTCAGGAACTTCTGAATGGCCTCGGCAGCGGCGGCCTCATCGTCGCCCTCCACCTTCACGGTCACGGTGTCGCCCTGCTTGACACCCATGCCCATCAGAGCCATCAGTTTGCGCAGGTCGCAGCTCTTGCCGTCCTTTTCCAGGGTAGCGGTGCTGGCAAAGCCCTTGGCCACCTTCACGAGCAGACCGGCCGGACGAGCGTGGATGCCGCATGCATCCTTAACAGTATACTGGAATTCCTTCATGATCATTTTCTCCTTACTTCATCCCGTTTCAGATCCGGACGGTCCTGCCACTCCGGACGCAGCCGATTTTGCTGCGGGATGCTACTATTATTATAAACCCGCTTCGTTATTTTTTCATCATTTCATATTGCTGATTTTTAGCCAGAAATTTTGGTGCTATTGAACAGAAGTTTTGCCCCCATTTTTCCACCGGATTCATTCGACAGGGTACCCCTCGGCATCCAGGGGCAGGTCGGTGTACTGCGCCTCCTCGGGCACCACGGAGTCCGGCTCCCCGCTGGTCTGCTGGCTCTGCCCGGCCGCGCCCAGCTCCTCATCATGGCGCTCTCCCCAGTCGCCGCTGTAATCCTCACCGGACACCTGCTGAGCATCCTGCTGCTCGGCCTGCGCCATTGCGGTCTGGGCATCCTTCAGGCCGATCACCGTGCCTGACGGCTTTTCCAGCAGGTAGGCCCCCACAGCCTTTTTGCGGTAGACCAGCAGCACGCCGTAGCGACTGGTCTCTCCGCTGCTGGCCGCCGGGATCAGGGCAGTCCACTTTTCCACGGTTTTCCCTTTGTAGCGGGTAAGATCCATTCCGCTTTGCTGCACCACCCCGTTGAAGGCCGAAAAGCTGTCGTCCCACTTGCGGGGGATCTTGACCTTATCCGCCGTGATGGATGTGCCGTCCACATCCAGCCCGTAGCCCGTGAACCAGGTCTGGATGTCCTGCGCACTCTCGATCCGGTTCACCCCGGCCGCTGCCGCCACCGTGCGGGTGCTGATGTACCGCCCCAGAAAGGCGCTGAAGATCACCAGCGCACAGCAGAGCGCACCGGCCCCCACCTTTTTCAAGCTCGTCTTGTTCAGCGTTACCACAAACATGCCGTTCCCTCCCACCCGTTTTGTTCTGAAAAGAATATATGGGGCGGGCAGAGGAATTATAACCGCGCTGCGGCAGATCCACTTTCCTGCGCAGGAGTCATTTGAAAAAGTTGTTTCTTCTGTTAAAAAGTCGCTTAAAAAAGTTGCAATCTTCGCAAAGAAGTCCCTTGAAAAAGTTGTCTTTATCTTTTATAATAGATGCAGCATCATTTATTTTCGGGAGAGTGAAACGGTATGTTAAGGAGAAAGATCACAGACCAGCTGCTTGCATGGAAAAACACGCCCGGCCGGAAGCCGCTTATCATCAAGGGCTGCCGTCAGTGCGGCAAGACCTTTTCTGTATTGGAATTTGCCAGAAAGAATTACAAACACACAGTGTACCTCAACTTCTTCGAGAATCCGGATTATGCTTCTGTCTTTTCCGGTTCTCTGGAGATCGACAACATCGTGATGATGCTCTCTGCCCTTCTTGGTAAGGATGCCGTTTTTGAGCCGGGCCAGACGATCCTGATCCTGGACGAGATCCAGGATTGCCCGGAAGCCCGGACGGCCCTGAAATTTTTCCGCATCGACGGCCGCTATGACGTGATCGGCACCGGCTCCCTGTTGGGCGTAAAGGGCTACGGCAAGGAGCCAAGATCCGTTCCTGTCGGATCGGAGACGATTCTTGAAATGTACCCACTGGATTTTGAAGAATTCTTATGGGCCAATGATATCACCGAACCTGTCATTGCGCTGCTGCAAAGGTCTCTGGACTCCGGCTCCCCTGTGCCGGAAGCGCTGCACAACCGGATGCGGCAGCTTTTGCTCCAATATACCGTTGTGGGAGGAATGCCGGATGCTGTCCAGACCTTTGTGACCAGCAGGCAGATGGATGAGGTCCTGCGTATCCAGCGGGACATCGTTCGTTCCTACGAGGACGACATGGTAAAGTACGCGGAGAAAAAGGATAAGTCCCGCATCAAGGAGTGTTTCCAGTCCATTCCCCGCCAGCTTGCCAAGGAAAACAAGAAATTCCAGTATTCCGTTGTAAAAAAAGGCTCCACCTCCGCAAAATATGCCGGAAGCCTGCAATGGATCGAGGATGCTGGCATCATCACACGGTGCCACAATCTGTCCATTACCGAGCTGCCTCTGGATGGGAACGCGGAAGAGGATACCTTTAAGGTCTATATGTGCGACACCGGCCTGTTCGTCAGCATGCTGGAGGACGGAACGCAGTTTGACATCCTGCAAGGCGACCTCTATGGCTACAAAGGTGCTATCTTTGAAAACCTGATCGCCGATATCTTCACCAAGATGGGGCGCAAGCTCTACTATTTCCACAAGGATTCCGGCCTCGAGGTGGATTTTGTGATCCGCTATCAGGGAGAATGCACCCTTGTAGAGGTAAAGGCCCGCTCCGGAAATGTCAAAAGCACAAAGACGATCCTCAACCACCCTGAAAAATATCATGTATCCCATGCGATCAAGCTCGGGGACTATAATATCGGGAAAAACGGGCCGCTCCTGACCCTTCCCCTCTATATGGCCTTTCTGCTGCGCAGCTGCTGACCTGTACACCACCAAAAGAGCCCCCGCCGGAAATAGACCGGCAGGGGCTCTTTCTCATAGCGGTAAGTTCAGGATCACTCGATCAGGCCGTTCAGCAGGGCCAGGCACTTGCGGCTGTGCAGCTTGCGGATGGCCTTGGCCTCGATCTGGCGGACACGCTCACGGGTGACACCGAAGTCGCGGCCCACCTCCTCCAGCGTGCGGGGGCGGCCATCGTCCAGACCAAAGCGCAGGCGGATGACCTTTTCCTCACGGGGGGTCAGGCTCTTGAGGGCCTGATTGATCTGCTGGGCCACCATGGCGCGGTCCGCTGCCTTGCCGGGGGCCTCGGCGTTCTCGTCGGCAACGAAATCGCCCAGGGAGGAATCTTCTTCCTCGCCCACGGGGCTTTCCAGGCTGGCGGGTTCCTGCGCCATGCGCTGGATCTCGCGCACGCGCTCCACGCTCATATCCATGGCCTTTGCCAGCTCCTCGGGGGTGGGCTCGTGGCCGTTCTGGTAGACCAGCTGATTGGTGGCCTGACGCATCCGGTTGATGGTCTCGACCATGTGCACCGGGATGCGGATGGTGCGGGCCTGATCCGCAATGGCGCGGGTGATGGCCTGACGGATCCACCAGGTGGCGTAGGTGGAGAAGCGGAAGCCACGGTCACAGTCAAACTTCTCGGCGGCCTTGATCAGGCCGATGTTGCCCTCCTGGATCAGGTCCAGGAACGCCAAATTGTGGCCGACATGCTTCTTGGCGATGGAGACCACCAGACGCAGGTTGGCCTCGCTCAGGCTGCGGCGGGCGTTCAGGCCGTCGCGGCGGATCTTGAGCAGCTCCTGGCGGCGCTCCTCCGTCAGGGGGCCGTTCTCAACAGCCTCCATGGCCTCCTCTTCGGCAGCCTTTTCCTCGTCGTCCTCGCTGGACTTGGTGTTGCCTTCCTCGTCCAGATCCTCGGTATAGCTCCGGCTGTTCTCATCCTCCTCGAACGAGAAGCGGGCGCTGTTCTTTTTGATGTACTCAGGTGCGCCGTACTTCTGGCGGTCGGCCTGAAGGATGTGGGCAGCCTCGGCACCGGCGTGGATGCGCTTGCTCAGGTCCACTTCCTGCTCCGCGCTCAGCAGCGGGATCTGACCGATCTGCTTGAGGTAGTTCTTCACAGGATCATCCAGCAGCTCATCCATGGCAGCCTTCAGGTCTGCGGGGTTCTCCTCTGCCGGGTCGTCCTCATTTTCATCGCCCAGGCCCAGCTCATCGCTGTTTGCCTCGGCACTTTCCACCTCTGCCATGATGCCTTCCACATCCAGGCTGGTGTCACCGTCGGCCTCGTCATCCAGAATTTTGATGCCGCGCTCCTCCAGAAGCGTGTAAAGCGTTTCCACATCCATCCGGCACTGGGAAGCCAGTGTCTTGGCCTCGCCCGCCGTCAGGGTGCCTTCGCCCTTCGTCAACAGTTCCTTCAAAGTCATGCCCATTTCGCTCTCTCCTTTTCACCGCGGCGCTGGCTGCGCCGTAAGTGATATCGTATCATAAGTTTTGCCGCTGCGGGATGGTTCAAATCACCAGGCCGCCGTTCACACCGAACACCTGCCCGGTGATGTAACCGGCGCTTTCGCCTGCCAGGAACACCAGCAGCTGCGCCACCTCGTCTGCGCTGCCCAGGCGGCCCACGGGGGTCTCCTCGGCCAGCGCAGCCTTATCCTCTGCCGTAAAGGCAGCCATCATATCGGTGTCGATGACACCCGGAGCCACGCAGTTCACGGTGATGCCGCTGGGCCCTTCCTCTTTGGCAAGGGCCTTGGTCAGGCCGATCAGGCCCGCCTTGGCAGCGGAGTAATGCACCTCGCAGCTGCCGCCGGTCTGGCCCCACATGCTGCTCACGGTCAGGATGCGGCCCGCCTTGCGGCGGATCATGCCCGGCAGGGCCAGCTGGCACAGGTGGAACGCGCCGCTCAGGTTCACGTCCAGCATGTGCTGCCACTCCTCCGGGGTGATATCGGTGAACAGCTTCTGCTGGGCAATGCCCGCGTTGCTCACCAGCACATCCACATGGCCCACGGCCTGCTCCACGGTGTGGAACGCCACCTCACAGCTGGCGCGGGAGGCCACGTCGCACTGGACCGCCAGCAGGCCCGGCAGCGCCTTTTCCAGCGCCGCCGCCGCCTCGGCGTGGGTGTGGTAGAGCACCGCCACCCGGTAGCCCGCCTGCCAGAAGGCGCGGGCCGCCGCGGCTCCGATGCCCCGGTCGCCGCCCGAGATCAGCACGCAGCGCCCATTGGCCGCAGGGGCTGCCGGTTCCGGTACAGCCTCCACCGGCGGTTCTGTTTCCGCGGCCGGTTCTGTTTCCGCGGCCGGTTCCGGCGCAGCTTCCTGCACCGGCTCCTGTTCCGGCGCAGGGGCCCGGGATGCCTCGTCCTCATCGCTCAGGTCAAAGGTCAATTCAAATTCATCATCGTACAAGAGTCAGCCCTCCTGCCGTTTGTTCTCTGCCTGCAAAAAATCCCGCAGGCAGGAAGGTCCCGCCCTCCACCGCACCCATGGGCTGCGCTCTGCTCCTCTTTCCGGTCAAGGCCGGTCCTGCGGCGAGCCCGCTGGTCTGTGCGAGTGTTTTCGACAAGTTACCATTAAATAATATAACACAATTCGACGAAAAAAGAAAGTGGGAACCGCCGTCTTTTCACGCAGTTCCCACTTTTTTCACGTTCTCAGGGGGTCACGGGCGGTTTCCAGCGGGGCTTTGCGGCCCGCTGCTCCCGCAGCCGGAGGAAAAACGCCTGCAGCAGCGCCTGCGCCTCCTCCGCCCGCAGGCCGCGCTCCACCACCGGATGGTGATTGAAGGGCAGGGCGAACAGGTCGGTCACGCTGCCGCAGCACCCGGCCTTGGTATCCGCCGCGCCGTACACCACCCGCCTGATCCGGCTGTTGATGATGCCGCCGCTGCACATGGGGCAGGGCTCCAGCGTAACGAACAGCTCACACTGCCACAGCCGCCAGCCGCCCAGCTTTTTGCAGGCCGCGTCAATGGCCAGCAGCTCGGCGTGGTGGAGGGCGTTTTTCTCGGTCTCGCGGGTGTTGTGGGCGGCGGCGATGATCTCGCCGTTCCGGGCCACCACCGCGCCCACGGGCACCTCGCCCAGCGCGGCGGCCCGTGCGGCCTCCTCCAGCGCCGCGCCCATCAGCTCATAGTCGGTCATCCCATTCCCCTTTCTGCCAGCGCCCGGGCCAGCACCAGCCCATTGTTCAGGATATGCAGCACCACCCCGGGTGCAGGACTGTCGGTCTGCTCTGCGGCCCACCCGAAAATGAGCCCCATGCCCAGCGCGTAGCACTTTTCGGTCAGCGTTCCGTGCAGGGCCGCAAAGAGCACAGCCTGGCAGAGGTTTGCCGGGTGCTCCCCCAGCGGCCGCAGCAGGCGCAGCAGCGCCCCCCGGAACACCAGCTCCTCGGCCAGCGGCAGCACCAGCAGGCTGCGCAGCGTGCCGGGCACGCCCTGCGGCAGCTCTGCCGCCCCGCCGGGGACCAGCACACACCAGACCGCCGCCAGCCCGGCCCAGGCCAGTGCCGCGATGCCTGCCGCCCGCAGGCGGCGGTTCTGTTCTGACATCTTCTCCGTCCCCTCTCCGTTTGGGGCCGCGCTGTTCCGCTGCTTCGGGCGCACAGCGCACCGCCCCGCAATGCCTGATGCCCATTGTATCATGTTCCGGCCCGTTTGTGCAAGAAAACGGAGCGGAATTGCGAAAACACGAAGAAATATTGATTCAAACAATTGACATTTCCCGTCGTCTCTGGTATATTCCTATACGACTTTTTGATTGATTTGGTCGGGTTATCCGTTCTTGGCCCCGTTGGAGGTATTACTATGATCCGCATTCTTACCGATTCCGCATCCGACATTCTGCCTGCTGAAGCCGAGCAGCTGGGCGTGACCGTCATCCCCCTGAACGTCACCCTGGAGGACGGCACCGTGCTCCGGGACGGCGTGGACATGACCCCCACCGTATATTACGGCGTGATGGCCCGCTGCCACAAGCTGCCCACCACCAGCCAGCCCAGCCCCGAGCTGTTCCAGCGCTTCTTCCTTGAGGCGGCTGCCGCCGGGGACGAAGTGGTGGGCATCTTCCTCTCCCATGAGCTGTCCGGCACCTGCCAGTGCGCCCGGCTGGCCGCAGACATGGCCAATGTGGACAATGTCCACTTTGTGGATTCCGAGAACGTCTGCCTGGGCGAGAGCCTGCTGGTGCGGCTGGCTGTTCAGCTGCGGGATGCCGGAAAGACTGCCGGGCAGATCGCCGCCACCCTTGAGCACGCCAAGGAGCATCTGCATCTGGTGGCTGTCATCGACGACCTGAAGTATCTGCGCAAGGGCGGCCGCCTGCCCGCCGCTGTGGCCGTGGCCGGTGGGATGCTGGGCATCAAGCCCCTCATCACCATCAAGGAGGGCAAGGTCGTTATGGCGGGCAAGGCCCGGGGCCTGCCCGGCGCTTACGTTGCCCTGTTCAAGAAGATCGAGGAGCTGGGCGGCATCAGCACCTGCGCCGACGCGCTGGCCGGTTACACCCTCTCCCCCCGCGAGGTGCAGCCCATCCAGACCTACCTGCAGGAGAATCTGGGCCGGAACGAGGCCCTTGTGCGCCAGATCGGCTGCGTCATCGGCACCCACGCCGGCCCCGGCGCGTTCGGCCTGGCCTTCCTCGATGAAGGCTTCACCTTCTGATCTTACCCAATCAAAAAGAGGAACTGCTTTCCAGCAGAGTTCCCATAAAACAGTATTTGCAAAAGTTCCCTAAATGGGGAAGATTTGGCGTGACTTCGGTCATGCCTTTTCTTTTGCTTCCAGTTCATCCAGAGGGATGTACCCCAGCCCATCGTACTTGATATGGATGTGCTGCACCCGCTTTCCGCTGGACTTATCCGGGGCATCCACATAGATAGCCGACACCAGTTCACGGAGAGCATAGGGGGTGAGTTCTTCAATATGGACGTACTTGTGCGCTTTCTGGACGAACTTTTCAATATTCTCAATTTGCTGTTCCTGTACTTCGATTTCCTGTTGGATAGAGAGGCCGTCCTCTTCCAGCTGCTTCTGCTCGGCATCGTAACTCTGGCTCATCATGTCGAAGCGGGCATCGCTCAGCTTTCCACTGGCGTTGTCCTCGTAGATTTTCATGAACAGCCGTTTGAGATCTGCGATTCGCTTCTCATTTCGGGCAAGCTGCTTCTTCAGGACAGTCAGCTTTTCGCTGCTTTCCACCCGAAGCTGTTCCTCCATGACCTTGCGGAAGTAGTCTTCATGGCAAAGGATGTAGTCTGTCACCTGCTGGATATGGTTCAGCACACGGCCTTCCAGAACCTTTACCCGGATGAAGT
>ERZ838516.2016-NODE-2016-length-23408-cov-4.242324_pt1 | contig 23408 bp, 20 predicted proteins | sample MGYA00519910_ERZ838516 | MGnify/ENA primary metagenome ERZ838516 (study PRJEB31850, sample SAMEA3708837) | human gut metagenome | biome: human gut; feature: human-associated habitat; material: faeces | place: China | collected 2014 ... | reverse complement strand
CGGATACCCAAGTGTCGTCTCTCATGGAGAAGTGCCCATATGCTCGCGGGGTGGATTGAATAGTGATGGTCGGTCTTGACAGTGCACTTTCAAAAAAACGCTGATTGAGCAGGTCAAACAACTTGTTGAGATATCCTGCAACTCGATTGTATGAAGTTAGTTGTTTCATGGTTTTCCTCCTTGAAAGGCGGGAGCGAATACAGTATAATCACTGTACCCGCTCCTTTGGTGTGTGGTACAAAGCTCTTTGTCTGTGGCTTTGGTCGGCGTGCAGACAAGGGGCTTTTTTCATGCGCTGATGGAGAAGCGGCGGGATGCGACCTGTTTCGTAAAAGCCTTGTAGAGGTCATCGTGTACACGCTTAAAGGCGGCAGAATCAAAGCGGTTCGAAAGTACAGAGGTCCAGCGGATGATGTAGCTGCCCGCCTGCAACTCTTCCACGCCTCGTTCCTCCATTTCTGCCTTGATGCTGCTGCGGATAGCATCTGCCTCAGTCTTGGCCTCTTCCATCATGGCTTCCCATTCATTGAGGGCTTCGATTTTGGCGATAAGTTCATTTCTTGACATAGGGATACTTCCTTTCTTCAATGTAGGTTGGTTGATAGGGCTGTAGTTGGCGCTGTGATTAGATGCAGCCAATAAGGATGAAGAGGACGAACAAGACCTCCATGCAGAGTGCAATGCCTTCACCAGTCATCCGAAACGCCTCCTTTCACTTGAAAATTCAGCTTCAATTTTTCTTGCTGTCATTGTCATCTTCGTGCGTGGTTGTGATGCTGAGCAGAACAGTGACAATGAGCGGGATAATGATGAAAATTGCCCACGCGAGGAATGAGGCCCAATTATCGAGTGGGCCAGCCTGCAAAAACGGGAACACGAAGAGCACGAAGAAAATGAAGAACGCCATGGGGATACCTCCTTTCTTGGGTAGAGTTGGTTATATAAAAAGAACCGCACCGCTCATAAGAGCAGCACAGTTCTTGGATAGTCGAATTTACATTTTCGGGAGAGAAAAGGTCAAAGGGGGAGAGAGGAAGCCTATCAGGTAGGGGTAGGACTTTGATTTTTGGGCTTGAAAAAGGGAAGCAGTTCTGTTATGATTATTTACAGGAAAACGGATATGACGCTCGAATAAAGCAGCGTATCCGCACAACAGAATTTGCCAAATGAAAATGCACTGGAAAATCAGGCTTAGTCAGGCGCAGAATTGTGTGGCGTTGGCGTGACAGTTGGAATTTTTCAAAATGTAAGAGGACGTGCAAAATACCTACCACAACTGGGACCAGGACTAAACCCCTTGCAAATGCTGACTTTTTCAGCAGTGTGATACCCGCAGTTGTGACATATCTTTGTCCTGCTATGGCGTGCACGGCGGCTTCTGTTGTGACATACATCATGGAGATTAAAAAGAGCTTGAGAAGATTTTCTCAAGCTCTTTTTTGCCGCCTGACTTATATGGATATCCTATAAAAATATATAAATATTCCACTTGAAATTGTCACCGTTGTTTGGTATTATATCTCGGCACGACGGACGTCCAGTTTCGGCAGAAAAACAAGGTGCGCTGTGAGGAGGAGCTTTTTCCGCGGCGCGCTCCTGCTGTAACACCTGTATAGCCCCCCTTGCACGGACGGCCGGGTGAAAGGAGAAACATATGAGTAAGAACAACAACACGCAGAAGATCGTTGGTCTCGGTCTGTTCACCGCTATTGTGATCGTTCTGCAGCTGATGGGCAGCTTTATCCGGTTTGGCACGTTCAGCATTTCGCTGGTGCTGGTGCCGGTCGTTATCGGTGCGGCGCTCTACGGCGCAGGTGCTGGCGCGTGGCTCGGCTTTGTGTTTGGCGTGGTCGTGCTGCTCAGCGGCGACGCGGCGGCGTTCCTCGGTGTCAACGCGCTTGGCACGATCCTGACGGTGCTCGTCAAGGGCACGCTGGCGGGCCTTCTCTCCGGCCTTGTCTACAAGGCGCTTGAGAACAAGAACCGCACGCTTGCCGTGGCGGTGGCCGCAGTGGTCTGTCCGGTGGTCAATACCGGCGTGTTCCTGATCGGCTGCCTGCTCTTCTTTATGGAGACCATCGGCGGCTGGGCGGATGCGATGGGCTTTGGTGCAAACGTCGGCCAGTATATGATCGTTGGCCTTGTCGGCGCGAATTTTATCTTCGAGCTCCTCTTCAACGTGGTGCTGAGTCCTGTGGTCGTGCGTCTTATCCGCATCGGCAAGAAGGAAGTTTGATTCATAAAAAAGAAAAGCGGCGGGAGCTCCCGCCGCTTTTTCTGCATTTTGGACAGTCTATGTCAGAAAAGAAAAAACGGGAGGGACGGCGATTTCCGCCGTCCCTCTCATATTTTGCACGAGCATGACTGTAAGCCGGGTTCTGTATTTGACAGTCATCTATCTACGCGCCGCGTTGCCGCGGTACTCCAGCCACCCCGGGAGCGGTCGGGCCAACCTATATGCTCCCATACCGGTGTTGCTCCGGATAGAGTTTACAGCATCGGACACTCTCGAGCCGACGGGTGCGCTCTTACCGCACCTTTCCATCCTTACCTGAGATACTTGCATACCTCGGGCGGTCTATTTCTGTTGCACTTTTCCTCAGATCGCTCTGGGCGGGCGTTACCCGTTATCCTTGCCCTGTGGAGCCCGGACTTTCCTCACAGCGGGCCTTTCGGCCTCGCCGCGCGACTGTCTGTCATACTCGCACAACTATTTTAGCCCATGGCGCGGGGCTTGTCAACGGAAAATGCATTGCTATTTTGGCGTTCCTGCGCTATACTATATATTGAATTTGTATGTGCAGACGAAAGGATGAACGTCTATGACGATAGAGGAATATCTATCCTCCCTGCGGGGAAAAACAGCGGCAGTGCTCGGCATCGGCGTGAGCAACACGCCGCTCATCGAGCTTTTGTGCCGAAACGGTGTGCAGGTCATCGCCTGCGACAAAAAGAGCCGCGAAGACTTAGGCGAGCGCGCGAAGCAGCTCGAAGCGCTGGGCGCGCACTTGCAGCTTGGCGAAGGCTACCTCGATGATCTGCGCGCGGACGTCGTTTTCCGCACGCCGGGCATGCGGCCGGACGTTCCGGCGCTGCTCGGGGCGAAAGCGCGCGGCAGCATCGTGACGTCGGAAATGGAGATCTTTTTCGAGGTCTGCCCATGTACGATCATCGGCGTGACGGGCAGCGACGGCAAGACCACCACGACGAGCATCATCGCCGAAATGCTGCGCGCGGCGGGGAAGACCGTGTATCTCGGCGGCAACATCGGCCACCCGCTGCTGTGCGACGCGGAGAAGATGCAGCCTGAAGACTTCGCGGTCGTCGAGCTCTCGTCGTTCCAGCTGCTTGATATGAAGCGCTCGCCGCACATCGCGGTGATGACGAACCTTGCGCCGAACCATCTGGATGTGCACAAGGATATGGACGAGTACATCGCGGCGAAGGAGAATATCTATCTCCATCAGCACGAGGACGACATCGCCATTTTCAACGAGGACAACGACATCACGCGCAAGCTCTCGAAAAAGGCGGCAGCGTGGACGCGGCTCTTCAGCCGCCGCGAGGAAGTCGCGGACGGCGCGTTCCTGCGCGGAGATACCATCGTCCTGCGCCATGACGGATGCGAGGAAGCGGTCATGCAGCGTTCCGACATCCGCCTGCCGGGGATGCATAACGTCGAAAACTACCTCGCCGCCGTGACGGCGCTCGACGGTTTGGTGCCCTACGAGGTCATGCGCGAGACTGCGCGTACCTTTGTCGGCGTCGAGCACCGCATCGAGCCGGTGCGGACGATCCACGGCGTGCAGTGGTACAACGATTCCATCGCGTCGAGCCCGACGCGCACCATCGCGGGGCTCAACGCGTTCAACGAAAAGGTCATTCTGCTCGCGGGCGGATATGACAAGCATCTTCCCTTTGCACCCCTTGCACCCGAGGTGGTAAAGCACGTCAAGCTGCTTATTTTGTGCGGCGCGACAGCGGACGCCATCGAAAAGGCCGTGCGCGAGTGCCCGGGCTATCACGGCAGCCCCGAGATCGTGCGCTGCGAGAGTCTGGAGGACTGCGTGAAGACCGCCTACGAGCGCGCAGTGCGCGGCGACATCGTGACGCTCTCGCCCGCGTGCGCGGCGTTCGACCAGTTCGCGAACTTCATGGAGCGCGGCAAGGCGTTCAAAAAGCTCGTCATGGGGCTGGGCGAATAGGGAAAAGCCCGCGCGGCATAGGCTTCACTGGAATCGGGGTGAGGCTCTGTGCCGAAATGGAGACACAGAAGACTTTCAGGAAAGAAGCGGGCGCTGCTGCTTGTGCTGTTTTTGCTCGCGGCGCTGCTGGCGCTTGCCATCGTGGCAATGACGCACCTAAAACCCGTGCTCACGTCGCTCGCAACGGCGCGCGTGTCAAATACGGTCAACGGCATCGTGACCGCCGCCGTGAACGAAACGATCTACAGCGGCGGCGTAGATTACGACCAGCTCATCTCCTTTGAAAAGGACAACGAGGGAAAGATCACGGCGGTCAAGAGCAACATGGCGGAGTTCAACCGTTTGCAGTCCGCCATCATCGACGAGGTACTCGAAAAGCTCTCCGAGGTGACGACGAAGGAACTCTCCGTGCCGGTCGGCACGCTGCTCGGCTCGCCGTTTTTGGCGGGGCGCGGGCCGCTGATCCGCGTGCGGATGCAGTCGGTCGGCTCGTCGAGCGCGCATTTTGAAAATGCGTTCACGTCGGCGGGCATCAACCAGACGAAGCACCAAATTTATCTTGTGGTGGACGTCTACGTCAGTATCCTGCTGCCTGGCTTTTCCACAACGACAAAATTCAGCAATACCTATTCCGTGGCGGAGACCGTTATCGTCGGCTCCGTGCCGGACAATTACACCTATTTCAGCAATGGCGAGGACATGGAGCAGAACGCGGAAGATTACATCATGAACAACGGCTGACTGCCTTTTGCGCACCGCCGGAGAGAGGGAACGCACTATGGACAAAAATATCCGGATCGACGAGATCGTAACACGGCTGAATGCCGCCTCCGACGCTTACTACGGCGGGCAGGAGGAGCAGATGACGAACTACGAGTGGGACGCTCTGTTTGACGAGCTGACCGCTCTGGAAAAAGCGACCGGCTATGTCCGGCCCGACAGTCCCACGCAGGTGACGAGCCATTCCGGAAACGAAATGGACGGCGAGGGGGAGAAGGAAGCGCACGAGTACCCCGCGCTCTCGCTCGCCAAGACGAAAAAGGTCGAGGAATTGCAGGACTGGGCGGGCGAGCGCGACATTTGGCTCTCGTGGAAGCTCGACGGCTCGACGCTTGTGGCGACGTATGACGGCGGCGCGCTCACGCGCGTTTTGACGCGCGGCAACGGCACCGTCGGCACGAACATCACCTATATGGCCTCCGCCATCCGCGGTATTCCCGCGAAAATCAGCGACAAGGGCCACCTCGTCGTGCGCGGCGAGGCGACCATCTCCTATGCAGATTTCGAGGCCATCAACGACACACTCGAGGACGCGGACGACCGCTACGCAAACCCCCGCAACCTCGCCGCCGGCACGCTGGCGCTCGACAAGACGAATCTCGACAAGGTGAAAGAGCGCAACGTGACGTTCAACGCCTTTACGCTCGTCCACACGGATGAAGTGATCCGCTCCTGGGGCGCGCGCATGGACTATCTGGAAAAGCTCGGCTTCATCACAGTCGAGCGCGAGCACACGGATGCGAAAAATCTGCCCGACGCCATCGCGCGCTGGACGAAAAAGGTCGACTCCGGCGAGATGGGCATTCCCGTGGACGGTCTTGTCATCACCTACGACGACACGGACTACGCAGCGACCGGCAGCGTGACGGGTCATCACGCCACGCGCGCGGGCCTTGCCTACAAGTGGGCGGACGTCTCCGCCGACACGGTGCTCGACCACATCGAATGGTCGTGCGCGGCCTCGACCATCACGCCGGTCGCAGTCTTTGACCCTGTGCAGCTCGAGGGCACGACTGTCACGCGCGCAAGCCTCTGCAACGTCAGTGAGCTCGAGCGCCTCGGCATCGGCAAGGACCACAAGACCGAGCTTCGCATCATCAAGGCCAACAAGATCATCCCGAAGTGCATCGCGGTCGTCAGGGCCGAGGGCAGCTATGAAGTCCCGACGGCCTGTCCCGTCTGCGGCGCGGCGACCGAGGTGCGTATCAGTCCCATCAGCGGCGTGAAGACGCTGCGCTGCACCGATCCGAACTGTCCCGCCAAGCACTTGAAGCGCTTTGTCCGCTTTGCGAGCAAGGGCGGGCTTGATATCGACGGCCTCTCCGTGCAAACGCTGCACGAGTTCGTCAACCGCGGCTATCTGCGCGATTTTGCCGACCTCTATCATCTGGATGCGCACGCGGACGAGATCGTAAAGCTCGAAGGCTTTGGCGAAAAGTCCTGCGCGAACCTGTTGGCGGCCATCGAAAAGAGCCGCAAGGTCGACCCCATCCACCTGATCTTCGCTCTCTGCATCCCGAACATCGGCGCGGACGCGGGCAAGAAGCTCATCGCGGCGCTCGGCACAAAGGGCTTTTTATCACGCATCGAGAGCGGCGAGGGCTTCGAGGACGTGGACGGCATCGGCGTCGAGCGTTCAAACGCGCTCCTGAACTGGTTTGCTGACGATGAAAACAAAAACCTCTTCGACCGCCTGATGGCAGAGCTCACACTGGAGGACGTCGCCCCCAAGCAGGAGGCCGACGGAACCTGCAAAGGTCTGAGCTTCGTCATCACGGGCGATGTGCACCTCTTCAAAAAGCGCAGCGCGTTCAAAGCCTACGTCGAACAGCAGGGCGGCGCCGTGACCGGCAGCGTCTCGGGGAAGACAACGTACCTCGTCAGCAACGACGGGGAATCGAATTCGTCGAAGACGAAAAAGGCAAAGGAACTGGGGGTTCCTATTCTTTCCGAGGAAGAATTTGTCTCTCGGTTCGGAGGTCCCGAATCTGCTGACTCTGCGGAAGTGCAAATCGGCATTGATACACTGCTGTGATCTGCTGCTGCACCGTGCAGCGGCGGTTTTCCGCACTGTGCGGAAACGGGCAACTAAAGGGGGATACTCTCTTTCAAAAGAGAGTATCCCCCTTTAAATCCCCCGAGAGAAATTTTACATTGGCAGTTTGTAGCTCGAAGAGCTGCACGCGCTGCGCAATCAGGTGCGGTGTACATGGCTTTGCCATGAATCCCTGCGATTCGACACATCCAGCAACCGCGCCTTACTATCGTGAGGCGCGAGTGACGGTAGAACGGCGGCAGACTGCCTGCGGAATGCGGCATTGCTTCGCTCGCCGCATTGAGGAGTGCCACGGTAGACGGAAATTAAGTTGTACTCCTACAAGATGGGCAGAGCGGCAGCGGATAATAGAAGCAGAGGCAAATCGTCTTGCAGTTCTAACGCGGCAACGCCGCGCGCGGGCATTCCCATTCCGGAGGCATAAAAGTCGTTCAAGCCCGAAACTGCCAATCAAAGCCCTTTCTCTTGGGGGGTGTAAGGGGGGCTATTCTCTTTCCTCGGAAAGAGAATAGCCCCCCTTTGTCGCGTCCCCACACAGTGTGGGGAACATTCCTTCCGCATGAAGTGCGGAAAACTCACATCATATCCTTGATATGATTCAGCCGATCCAGCGCAGCGTACAGCGTCTCATCCTTCTTCGCGAAGTGCAGACGCACAATATTGTTGATCGGTTCATTGAAGAACGAGCCGCCCGGCACGGCGCCGACGCCGGCTTTTCTCGCCAGCTGCTCGCAGAAGTCGACGTCGCTCTGGCCCTTTTTGAGGTACGGGGAGATGTCGGCCAGCACGAAATACGTGCCCTCTGGATCGGTGAAGGGGATGCCGATGTCGCGCATGCCCTCGGTGAAGATCTTTTTCATGTGCGCGTAGTGCGCGCCGAACTCGTCATAGTAACTCAGCGGCATGTTGAGGCCGACGACGGCGGCCTCCATCAGAGGCGACGGGCAGCCGACGGCGTTGAAGTCGTGGTACTGGCGGATGCGCGCCATGATGTTCTCCGGCGCGATGGCATAGCCGAGTCTCCAGCCGGTGACGGAGTAGGTCTTGGAGAGCGACGAGCAGGAGACCGTGCGCTCCCACATGCCGGGGATGCTGTTCATGTAGACGTGCTTGCGGCCGTCGTAGATGATGTGCTCATACACCTCGTCCATGATGGCGTAAACGTCGTAGCGGATGCAGAGGTCGGCGATGGTCTTGAGCTCTTCCTCGGTGAAGACCTTGCCGCTCGGGTTCGAGGGATTGCAGATGATGATGGCCTTCGCACCGCCGCGGAACGCATCTTCGAGCACGTTCGGGTCAAAGGAGAATGTCGGCGGATTCAGAGGGACAAAGACCGGCTCGCAGTCAGCCATGATGACCTGTGCGCGGTAGTTTTCGAAGAACGGGGAGAACATCACGACGCGGTCGCCCGGATTCGTCAGGGCGAAGAGCGTGTCGACCATCGCTTCGGTCGAGCCGATGGTCGCGACGATCTCGGTCTCGGGGTCGATGGTGCGGCCCATGAAGTGACCGCATTTGCGCGCGATGGCCTGGCGGAAATTCGGCGCACCCATCGTGATGGGGTACTGATGGGGGCCTTCGTGGCTCACGACCTCGAGGCGGTCCATCATCTCCTTGGGCGGGTCAAAATCGGGGAAGCCCTGCGCTAAGTTGATCGCGCCGCATTCGTTGGAGATACGCGTCATTCTGCGAATGACGGAGTCGGTAAAGTGCTGATTTCTTCTGCTCATTTCCTGCATGGGTGTGCCGTCCTTTCCGTTGCGGTCAGTGCGGAACACGCTCGCAGAGCCGCGATCAAGTGAAGTTGTTCTTAATATTACATAAAGATGAGAGAATGTCAAGTATTACAAAGGACAACATGACGAAGTTCGACGCTTTGTCACGATAAAGCAGGAACGCGGCGGCCGCTTTTGTATAGAATGGAGCAGGCGAACGCCGGGAGAGGAGGGGAAAAGCATGTATTCGAATCCGCCGCCGCGCCCGCCGGGACCGCCGCTGTTCGGCCCGTGGCACTGCGTGGGTGTTTGCGCGCTGGCGCTGGGGCTCGGTATTTTCATCGCGGCTGTTTTTCCGGTGGGGGCGCTGATGTTTCTGGTCGCATTTCTTCTCATCTTTTGCGGCATCGGCTGCCTGCGCAGATTCTAACATCGGTTGAAAAGAGTATGAATATTGGGAGGGAAAAGCATGAAAATTGTCGTTTGGAAGTCACCCAAGGTCCTCTCGTCGCTGCTGCGGCGCGTATTTGGCGTCAGGGAGGAAGCATAACGCGCGTCCACAGTGCATAGAGTGCAGTAACCACTTAGCCGAAGGAGAGGGACTGCAATGGAACTGGAATTGAAAAAGGAGCAGTTTGCCTGTTATCAGGCGTTACCGCAGCTCAGCGAGAACCGCGAGGAGACAACGGAGACCATCGTGCCGGACTATCTGCCGGACATCGCCCGCATCGTGGATGCGAGCGGGTGCCTTTTCCTGCGCAGCCGTGAGATCGCGGACGGAAAAGCGCAGGTGTCGGGCACGGTCCGCATGACGCTTTTGTACGTGGCCGAGGACGCGCAGGGGATGAAGTCGTTTGAATACACGCTGCCGCTCGACGAGACGATCGAGGGGCGCGCGCTGAGCGGCAGCGCGGACAGCTGCCTCGACGGCCGGCTCTGCTCGTGCGAAGTGCGCATGCTCAATCCGCGTAAGGTGTTCACGCGCGTGAACGTGGAGCTGACGCTTACGCCCTACGTGCCCGCGTCGCTGAGCGTGTGCAGCGGCGTGAAGGAGCAGGAAGCCTACAAGATCGAAACGCTGTGCGAGAAAAAGGACATCGGTATTATCCGCGCCATTCGGGAAAAGGACTTCACGTTTTCCGATGAAGTGCTGCTTTCGGGCACGAAGGAGCCCATTCAGGAGCTTTTACGCACAAAGTGCGCGCTGCGCGTGACTGACTGCAAGTCGATCGGCAACAAGATCGTGCTCAAGGGCGTCGCGCGGCTGGATGCCATCTACTTGGATGAGAGCGGGAATCTTGCGTCGATGAGCAGTGAATTGCCGTTTTCGCAGATCCTCGACGGACTTGCCGAAGAGGAGGGCGAGACGACGGTGCGCGCGTCGCTGCGCCTGACAGGCGCGGAGATCCATGTCGGCAGCGAGAGCGAGCCGGACAACAACCGCGCCATCTCGCTGCGGCTCTACATCAGCGCGTTCACAGCGGTGCGCGAGGTGAAAAGCGTTTGCTGTGTGGTGGACCTTTACAGCACGGCCTACGACCTGACCGCGAAGACGGAGACGGTCGAGCTGTGCGACAGCGCGGCGCTGGTGCTGCGCGAGCAGCTCGTGCGCGAAAAGATCGAGACCGGGGCCGAGGTGCAGACGGTGCTGGCGACGGACGTGATCTTCAGCAGCGCGGGCGTGAGCGGCGGGGGAGAGAGCGCGTCGCTGCGCGCGACGGCGAATCTGCGCGTGCTGTATCTCGACGAAAACGCCGTGCCGCTGCTCTCCGAGCGGCGGAGCGAGGTGCTGCTCGAGACCGACCTTCCGGGCAGCGGACAGGCGCGGGTGCAGGACATGTACGCGGGCGAGATCGCCGCGTCCGTCGGCGCGGACGGCGTGGAGCTGCGCTTCCCCGTAACGTTTGCCGTCAGCGTGGCGGAAACGCCGCGTTATCCTTGTCTTCAGTCGCTTGAGGCCGAGGAGTGCGGGAAAAAGGACGAGAACGTCCCCTCGCTCGTGCTCCGCGCGATGAAGCAGGGCGAGCGGCTGTGGGATATTGCCAAGCTGTACCGCACAACGGTCGAGGCCATCCTCGCGGCCAACGAGCTCAAGGAGGAATCCGCCGCGGTGATCGGAAAGCTGCTGCTGATCCCGCGCAGGCGCTGAGGAACGGAGGAAGAGGGTATGAGCATGAATACGGAGATCTATCAGGATATTTCGACCCGCACGGCGGGGGACATCTACATCGGCGTCGTCGGCCCCGTGCGCGCGGGCAAGTCGACGTTCATCAAGCGCTTCATGGAGACGCAGGTCATCCCGAACATCGACAATGTCTACCGCCGCGAGCGGGCGAAGGATGAGCTGCCGCAGAGCGGCAGCGGCCGCATGGTGATGACGGCGGAGCCGAAGTTCGTGCCGGAAGAGGCGGTGGACATCGCGCTCGACGAGGGAAGCAGCTGCTCGGTTCGGCTCATCGACTGCGTGGGCTATATGATCCCGGGCGCGACGGGGCAGATGGAGGGCGAGAGCCCGCGCATGGTCTCGACGCCGTGGCTCGACCACGAGGTGACGATGAGTGAGGCGGCGGAGCTTGGCACAACGCGCGTCATCCGCGAGCATTCGACCATCGGCGTCGTTGTGACGACCGACGGCAGTATCACCGATATCCCGCGCGAGGACTACATAGAGGCCGAGGGCCGCGTCATCCGCGAATTGCAGGAGATCGGCAAGCCCTTCCTCGTCCTGCTCAACGCGACAGAGCCGGAAAGCGATCGCGTGCAGGCAATGGCAAGGGATATCGCTTCACGCTATGGCGTGACATGTCTGCCCGTCAACTGCCTGACGCTCGACGACAACGCAGTGGGAATGATTCTCAAGGCCATCCTTTACGAGTTCCCGCTCTGCGAGCTGGACCTCTTCATCCCGCCGTGGGTCGAGGCGCTTGCCGACGATCACCCGATCAAAAGCGGTCTCTATCAGGCCATCCGCGAGAACACAGGCAGCCTCCACTGTATCCGAGAGGTGCAGGGCGCGATCAGCGCCATCGGCGGCTGCGAAAGCGTCAGCAGCGCGCGCATCACGTCCATTCAGCTCGGCACGGGCGTCGCCGCGGCGGAATTGCAGCTCCCGCGCGCACTGTTCTACCGGACGCTGAGCGAGCAGTCGGGCTTCGATGTGAAGGATGATGGCGATCTGCTGAGCCTTCTCACTGAGCTCTCGTCGGTCAAGGCGGAGTACGACAAGGTGGCGCAGGCGGTGTCCGACGCGCGCGAGAGAGGCTACGGCATCGTTGTGCCGACGGTCGACGAGCTGAACTTGGAGGAGCCGGAGATCATGAAGCAGGGCGGGCGCTACGGTGTGAGGCTCAAGGCGAGCGCGCCGAGCCTGCATATCATCCGCGCCGACATCGAAACGACGGTTTCGCCCATCGTCGGCAATGAAAAGCAGAGCGAAGACATGGTCAACTACCTCTTGCAGGAGTTCGAGGGCGACACGACGAAGATCTGGCAGTCCAACATCTTCGGCCGCAGCTTCCACGAGATCGTGAACGAAGACTTGCAGGCAAAGCTCAAGCATATGCCGGACGACGCGCGCCTCAAGCTCCGCCAGACGCTTGAGCGCATCATCAACGAGGGCACGGGCGGTCTCATCTGTATCATCCTGTAAAGAAACAAAGCGAGAGGAGGTTCCTCTCGCTTTGTTACATTCCTGTAACTGGAATGTCATCACTTTGTAACTTGTCATTTCCTCTGCCCGCTGTTATGCTGTTCTATAAGATGGATAACAGGAGGAAGAGGATATGAGCCGAAAGATCGCGCTGCCGCTGCTGGTGGCAGCGGCGCTTGTCAGCATCATCTTAGCAAGCCGCACCCCGCAGCCCATCATAGAGGAATTGCCACCGGAGGAGGCTGACGCGCCCACCGCGCTGCTCACGCAGACCGAGGAGGTCGGTGATCAGACCGTCACGCTGAGAGTCTACGAGCCGGATGAGGCTGGCTATGCGCGCTACGCGCTCTTTGGCGCGGACGGTGCGGAGATCGACATACCGTTCGGCGTGAATCGCGGCACTTGGATCGGGAATGGCAACGCTGCCGAAAAAGTCTCCCTCACCGCACGGGACGATGTGCTCGGATTTCCGGGCTTCGAGCTTGAAACGATCCAAGGCATAGTTATGACAGTTTGTGACTTCTATGCGCTGACGGAGCAGGGCTTCGTCTATGCGGGCAGGACCTTTGGCTATGACTTTGATGATGCGGCGGAGGGCGACGGCGCGTGGCCGCTTGATCTCACGGGAGATGGGCGCAGCGAACTCATTACGCGCAGCACCTTTGGCGACGGCATGTCGTGTGTTTTTGTCTACCGTTGGAACGCCGCGGAGGGGGGCTCTCAGCGCAGTGAGGTCGACTGGGATAAGGCGGACGCGCAGCTTGCGCGCCTGAGTGCGCCCCTCGGCGTGAACGCGCGGGCGGAGACCTATCACGCACAGGACAATACCGTTACGCTGACGCTCTACACGGAAAGCGGCACGAAGGAAACGACGCTGCCGCTTACCACAGATGTTCTCGGTGAGTGGTTTGCAGAGGACTGACCGGAATGATATAAAAAGGAACCGATTCGAAAGAATCGGTTCCTTTTTTACTGAAAGATTTACTTGGCCAGCACTTTTTTGAGTTTGGCGAAACGGGGGAGGGAGTCCTCCTTCGTGAGCTTGGGCTCGCCCTGGATGAGGGGGAGGACATAGTCGATGAACTCCTGCTTGACACCGTTGTGAGAGTCGTTGATCCACTCGATGGGGATCTTCTTCTCGAAGTTTGCGACCTCGGTGAGCGGCAGCAGCTTCGTCTTGCAAACGTAGTGGCCGTCCACAGTCTCACGCTCAAAGGCGACCATCTTGTCGGTGATGCCGGCGGCGGCGTTCTCCACCGCGGCACGACCGGCCATGACGGCCTCTTCGATATCGGTCTCGCTTGCGAGGTGTGCGCCGCAGCGCTGGAGCAACGACAGCTCAATGCCGCGCACCTTCGCGCCGGTCTTTTCCTTCACGATGCCCGCCAGCAGCGCGGCGAGGCCGCCGAGCTGCGCGTGGCCAAAGCCGTCCGTCGCGCTGGTCTTGGCCTCGGAGACAAAGCTGCCGTCGGCATAGTGGATGCCCTCGGATACGGCGACCATACAGCTGCCGGTCTCCTTGTAGATGCGCTCGACGTCGGCAAGGAACGTGTCCATGTCGAAATCAGTCTCGGGCAGGTAGATGAGGTCGGGACCCGCGCCGTACTTCGTCGCGAGCGCGGCGGCGGCAGTCAGCCAACCGGCGTGGCGGCCCATGATCTCGACAATGCAGATCATGCCCGTGTCGTAGACGTGCGCGTCCTGATAGACCTCCATCAGGCTCGTCGCGATGTACTTGGCGGCGCTGGCGTAGCCGGGGCAATGGTCGGTGCCATAAAGGTCGTTGTCGATCGTCTTGGGCACGCCCATGACGCGGCACTCGTAGCCGACCTTCTGCATGTACTTGCTGATCTTATTGCAGGTATCCATCGAGTCATTTCCGCCGTTATAGAAGAAATAGCGGACGTCGTGCTTTTTGAATACCTCAAGGATGCGCTTGTAATCGGTGTCGTCCTCGTCGGGGTCCTTCATCTTGTAGCGGCAGGAGCCGAGGGCGGAGGAGGGGGTGTACTTTAAAAGCTCCAGCTCCTTCGGGTCTTCCTGACTCATGTCGAACAGGCGGTCTTCGAGCACGCCCTTGATACCGTGCTCTGCGCCGTAGACATTCGTGATGCAGCCGGAATCGAGCGCCGTGCGGATGACGCCGTAAGCGCTCGCGTTGATGACGGAGGTCGGGCCGCCGGACTGGCCGATGATGCACGCGCCTTTCAATTCACTCATAGCAGTTCTCCTTATCGCTTAGGCCTTGCCAGCGCAGCCGAGCACATCGACGAGCTTGTGGCGGACGAGCTCCTTGATGTTGGCGCGGGCGGGCTTGAGATACTCGCGCGGGTCAAACTTGTCGGGATGTTCATCGAGGAAGGCGCGCACGGTGCCGGTCATGGCAAGGCGCAGGTCGGAGTCGATGTTGATCTTGCAGACGGAGAGCTTTGCGGCCTCGCGCAGCTGATCCTCGGGCACGCCGATAGCGTTGGGCATCTTGCCGCCGTGCTCGTTGATCATCTTGACATACTCCTGCGGGACGGAGGAGGAGCCGTGCAGCACGATGGGGAAGCCGGGCAGACGCTTGGAGACTTCCTTCAGCACATCGAAGCGCAGCGGGGGCGGGACGAGGATGCCCTGCTCATTGACGGTGCACTGCTCGGGCTTGAACTTGTAAGCGCCGTGAGAGGTACCAATGGCGATGGCAAGGGAGTCGCAGCCGGTCTTGGAGACGAATTCCTCGACTTCTTCGGGATGGGTGTAGGACGCCTCGTGCGCGGCGACCTTGACCTCGTCCTCGATACCGGCGAGGGTGCCGAGCTCGGCCTCGACCACGACGCCGTGGTCATGTGCGTACTCGACGACCTTCTTCGTGATCTCGATATTTTCGGCAAAGGGCTTGGAGGAGGCGTCGATCATGACGGAGGTGAAGCCGCCGTCGATGCAGGACTTGCAGGTCTCGAAGTCCGGGCCGTGGTCAAGGTGCAGCACGATGGGGATATCGGGGCAGCACTCGACAGCAGCTTCCACGAGCTTGACGAGGTAGGTGTGGTTCGCGTAGGCGCGGGCGCCCTTGCTGACCTGCAGGATCACGGGCGCGTGCTCTTCCTGGCAGGCCTCGGTGATACCCTGCACGATCTCCATGTTGTTGACGTTGAACGCGCCGATGGCGTATCCGCCGTCATAGGCTTTTTTGAACATTTCAGTAGATGTTACGAGCGGCATAATATCTTCTCCTTTGATAAAAAGTTATTTCAAATGTTTGGTACGTTTGGAACTAATTACATTGTAACACAGAAATTTGATTTTGCAAGAGGATTTGCGATATTTTTGAAAAAAGGAGACAAAACCGATTCGCTTTGTCTCCTTTCTTTGCTTAATTGACCCAGATCGCGGGAAGGCGGGTGCAGGTGAGGCCCATTTTCCGCTGCAAATGCAGCGACGCTTCGTTTCCGTCGACCACGTGGCAGTAGGGCGTGCGGCCCTCCTTCAGCGCCGCGGCGATCAGAAATGCTTCCAGCTGCGCGGCATACCCGCGGCGGCGGAACGGCGGTAGAATTTCGAGCATGCCCATGCTGCTGTCGTCATGAAAACCGGCGAAGCCTGCGAGGGCATCGCTCTCAAATACGCCGAAGAGTGCGCCGTGTTCGATGCGGTCGCGGATGTACGCACCGTCGCCGTCGTGATAGACGGACGCGGCCAGCGCCGCGTGCTCCTGCGTCAGCGGGCGGATGTCCGCCGTGACGGGGCAGGGCGGCTCGCCCTTTTCATAGACCCACTGCGTGCAGCGCATGGAATCGTGCAGGGAGAATTCCCGCATCAGCGCTGCTGCGGCATCGTCACTTTTGACGGTGAACAGCTTGGGAGCGGCAGGGCAAAGCGTGCGAATCTTTTCGCACAGAAGCGCGCCGTCCTGTATGTCGCTCAGCAGAAACGTTCCGTCCGTGCTGAGGACGAGAGAGCCTTCATCTCCGTTATAAAGCAGGCGGCCTGCGCCGCGGCGCAGCGATTCCGTCATGTCGATGCACTCGGGCGCGGTGTTCATCAGATGTTCGCCTTGACGGTCTCGGCGATCTGATCGGCCGTCAGGCCGTATTCGCGCAGCACGTCCGCCGCCTTGCCAGACTGGCCGAAGCGGTCGTTCACGCCGATCTTGTGGAACTTGCAGTTGACCTTGCCCATCAGGACGTCGGCCACGGCGTCGCCCAGACCGCCGATGACGCTGTGCTCCTCGACGGTGATGACCTTGCCGCACTTTTCAGCCCATTCGGTGACGCACGCAGCGTCGATGGGCTTGATGGTGTGGATGTTGATGACGGCGGCGTCGATGCCCTCGCTCGCGAGCGCTTCGGCAGCCATCAGGGATTCGTTGACCATAAGACCGGTCGCGAAGATCGCAACATCCTTACCCTCACGCAGGACGTTGGCCTTGCCGATGACAAAGGGCTTGACCATGTCGCCCTCGAAAACGGGGGTGGCGAGGCGCGCAAGGCGCATATAGACCGGGCCGTTCATCTCGGCGATCGCCATGGTGGCGGCCTTGGCCTCGTTCGCGTCCGCAGGGCAGATGACCGTCATGCCGGGGATGGCGCGCATGAGCGCGAGATCCTCGATGCACTGGTGGCTGCCGCCGTCCTCGCCGACGCTGACGCCCGCGTGGGTGGCGCAGACCTTGACGTTGAAGTGCGGGTAGGCGACAGAGTTTCGAATCTGCTCGTAGGCGCGGCCCGCCGCGAACATCGCGAACGAGGAGCAGTAGGGGATGAGACCCATCGTGGACATACCGGCGGCAATGTCAACCATGTTGGCCTCGGCAATGCCGCAGTTGTAGAATTTTTCGGGGTGCGCCTTGGCGACCTTGCAGGTCTGCGTGGCGTTGGCGAGGTCGGCGTCGAGCACGACGACCTTATCATTCTTTTCGACCAGTTCGATCAGCGCTTCGCCGTAAGCCTGACGGGTTGCAATTTTATCAGCCATGTTCTTAGTCCTCCAATTCCTTCAAAGCCTGCTCGCGCTGCTCGGCATTTGGGGCCTTGCCGTGCCAGCCGACCTGATTCTCCATGAACGAAACGCCCTTGCCCTTGACGGTGTGCGCAAGGATGGCCTTGGGCTTGCCAGGCATGGTAGGCTTGGAGAGCGCGGCCTCGACGGCGTCAAGATCGTTGCCGTCGGGCAGCTCGACGAGGTCAAAGCCGAACGCGCGGAGCTTGGCGGGCAGATCGCCCAGGCTCATGACCTGGTCGTTCGTGCCGTCGATCTGCAGGCCATTGTTGTCGATGATGACGGTCAGATTGTCGAGCTTATAGTGCGCGGCAGCCATGTAAGCCTCCCAGATCTGACCCTCCTGGCTCTCGCCGTCGCCGACGAGGGCGAAGACCTTCGTATCCTTGCCGAGATGCTTGGCGCCCAGCGCCATGCCGACGGCGATGGACACGCCCTGACCGAGAGAGCCCGTGGAGGCGTCCACGCCGGGGACCTTCTTGGCGTCGGGGTGGCCCTGCAGGATGGAGTGCAGCTGGCGGAAGTTCGCATATTCGTCGCGGGAGATAAAGCCCTTAGCGGCGAGCACCGCGTAGTAGCAGGGGGCGGCGTGACCCTTGGAGAGCACGAAGCGGTCGCGGTCGGGATCGTGCGGGTTCTGCGGGTCAACGCGCATGTGATTGAAGAAGACGCTGGTCATCAGTTCCACAGCGGATAGCGAGCCGCCGGGGTGACCACTGCCGGCGTTGGCGGTCATCGTGATGATGTCGCGCCGCACCTGCCGGCAGATGGGGGAAAGCTCTTGTGTATTCATGGAAACCCTCCTTGAAAAATACATTTCATCAACTATTAAGTATATCGGATGAAGCCGGGAAAGTCAATTTTAATCCTCGTTCTTTTTCATCTTTACATGCGACAAGGGATTTGCCTTTGCAGCCACGCGCAGCGCGTCGTTATCAATGTGTGTGTAGATCTCCGTCGTGTTCAGATGCTCATGCCCGAGCACCTCCTGCACGGCTTTGACGTCCACGCCATTTTGCAGCATGAGCGTTGCCGCCGTGTGGCGCAGCTTGTGCGAGGAGTATTCCGAGGCATCGAGCCCCGCGGCGCTCAGGTGCTTTTTGACGAGCGCGTGGACGCTCGAGCGGCTGATGCGCTCGTTGCGCGACGAGAGGAAGAGGGCATTGTGATCGCGGCCGGAGATGGGGCGGCGGACGGCGAGGTAGCTCTTGAGCGCATCCTTGCAGGCGTCGTTTAAGTAGACGATGCGCACCTTGTTGCCTTTGCCGAGCACGCGCAGCGCGTCATCTTGAATATCCTGCAGATCAAGGCCGCAGAGCTCGGAGATTCGCAGCCCGCAGTTCAGAAAGATCGTCAGAATGCAGTAATCGCGCTCGCGGTTCTGCCCGTCGACGGACTGCAAAAGCTGCACGCTTTCATCGAGTGTCAGATATTTCGGCAGCGACTTTTTGATCTTGGGGGAATCGAGGTCCTTGCAGGGATTCGTATCCAAAAGGTGCGCTTTATTGACCAAATAGTTGTAAAAAGACCGAATTGTTGCAATTTTTCGCGCTCTGGACGCGGCATTTAAGCCGTAGTCGGACACGTCGCTGTTTTGATGCAGCACGCGGTCACGGCTCAGATAGGTCATGTAGGCGTAAATATCGGTCAATGTTACTTTTTTCACAAAGTCAAGATCGACGTCCATGATGGAAATTTCATTGAGAGGGAGGCCGCGCAGCGACGGATCGCGCGACTGCTTCAAATAGCGGAAAAAGTTGCGCAGGTCGAGGAAATATTCATCGACCGTTTTCTGCGAGTGGGCTTTGATGGTCTCGTGGTAGGATAGAAAATCGCGCAAAATCGGCGGCGATTCCAAGCGGTAGTCGTTCATAATATAAGTAAGCCGCATTTTCACGCGAGCTCATTCGTTACAACAAAAATAATACGGAGAGATACTCCAAAATTGAATTTCAAAATGTCGGTATGTCGGCAAAGAAAAATTCAGCAGCTTTGATCTGTGAGCGTTGTTGGCAGTTCAAACGCGACGCAGAGCAAAGCTGCGCAGAGATTGATCCTTTGAACGGGATGCACAGCGCACATGCCGTTGATCGGCTGTACGGCGGTTTTCAATAAAGGAGCCGATGGAGAGGGGCATTTTGAAGTCTATACCAAATTAAACAAAATAAAAATTTTGTTCAATTGAGGGGAGCGGAAAAGCGTATTTTTGCGGAAATGAGCGTTTTGGCGTGGCTGGCGACAAAAACCTCCTTTGTCAGGATCATGGGATTCTATGGGTCCGGCAGTGTGAAAACGCTGCCGGTTTTGCTACTATATTATAGATTATAGAAACTGCTTTACAATCGGCGCATCGGCGTTTACGCCTGCACAATGGCGCGCAGCGCTTCGGCGATGTTGCACGCTTCGATCAGCGCGAGCCCCTGCGGCGCGCGGATCTGATCCTTGCGCTGCTTCGGGATGATGCACGTTTCAAAGCCCAGACGGTGCACCTCGCTGAGCCGCTCGCTCAAATGGTTCACGCTGCGAAGCTCGCCGGTCAGGCCGACCTCGCCGATGGCGGCGACGTGATTGCCGATGGGCTTGTCGAGATAACTCGACGCGAGCGCCAGCACGGCGGCAAGGTCTGCTGCGGGCTCGTCCACGCTCAATCCGCCGATGACGTTCAAGAACGCGTCACAGCCGGACACCTTGAGCGCGCCGCGCTTTTCGAGCACCGCCATCAGCATGGCGGCGCGGTTGTAGTCAAAGCCGTTGCTTGTCCGCCGCGAGACTGACTGCGCCGCGGGCGCAAGCAATGCCTGCACCTCGGCCAGCACCGGGCGCTGGCCTTCCATCACGCAGGTCACGCACGTGCCGGGCGCATCGTCAGGTCGTCCCGAAAGCAGCATTTCCGACGGGTTCGGCACTTCGACAAGGCCTTCGCTGCGCATCTCGAATACGCCGATCTCGTTCGTTGCGCCGAAGCGGTTTTTCGCCGCGCGCAGGATGCGATAGCTCATGTGCGCCTCACCCTCGAAATATAAAACGCAGTCGACCATGTGCTCCAACACCTTCGGGCCTGCAATAGAACCCTCTTTGTTGACGTGCCCGATGACAAAGACGGTGATGCCCTCCCCTTTGGCCAGCTGCATCAGCTCCAGCGTGCAGGCGCGCACCTGCGCCACGCTGCCCGCGGGCGATTCGAGCGAGTCCTGATAGAGCGTCTGGATGGAGTCGACGATCAAAACGTCGGGCTTTTCTTCTTCGACGGATTCCAGCACATCACCGAGGCAGGTCTCGGACAGCACGTACAGGTTGTCCGACTGCACGCCGAGACGGTCGGCGCGCAGCTTGAGCTGACGCGGCGATTCCTCGCCGGAAACGTACAGAATTTTCGCGGTTTCACTCAGTTTTCCGCAGATCTGCAGCATCAGCGTCGATTTGCCGATGCCCGGTGCACCGCCGACGAGCACGAGCGAACCCTGCACAGCGCCGCCGCCGAGCACGCGGTCGAGTTCGCCCATGCCGGTGGGAAAACGGATCTCCTGCGCCGTGTCGAGCTCTGCGATCGGGTGCGCCTTGGCGCGCAGCGCGCGGCTGCGGCCACCCGTTTTTGCCTTTGCACCGTCGCCGACGGCCTGCTCGACGAGCGTGTTCCATGCGCCGCAGCTCGGGCAGCGGCCCGCCCATTTGGGCGTTTCGTTGCCGCACTCCGTGCAGAAAAATACACTTTTTGCCTTTGCCATATTGTAAACCTCTTTTGCTTTACTGCTACTGCTGTAAAAGACCGGACGCGATCACAACGGCCAGTCTTTGCTGATATTCGCCACTTTTCAAAAGCGCCGTTTCGTTTTCATTGCTCAAAAATCCACACTCGATCAGGATTGCAGGCGCGGTGACGTTTTTCATCAGGAAGATCGACGCGTCGATGGCCTTCTCTGTCTTCTCATTGCCCGCATTGACAGTCTGATTCAGCGCGAGCTGCACCGCATTCGCGACCTCGGCACTCCCCTCTTTTTTGCCGTAAAACACCTGCGCGCCGTGCGTCTGCTTGGATGACGGAAGACTGTTCTGGTGGATGCTGACAAGGATAGCGCCTTGCGTGCTGTTGACCAGTCCCACGCGGTTTTCAAGGTCGGAGCGCTTCTTTTCCCGCAGCGTGGACGCACTGGCATCGTGGATGGAGATATCCTCTGTGCGCGTCATGCGCGTCTCCTCGCCGAGAAAAACGAGCAGCGCGTCGAGCCGCTGCGCGATGGCGAGGTTCATGTTGCTTTCCTTGCTGCCGTCGGCGGCGACGGCCCCGCCGTCCTCCCCACCGTGCCCCGCGTCGATGACCCAGACGGTCTTCCCTGTCGGCGCCGACACGCTCGTCTCCACCGCCTCCGGCGGCAGAAGCAGGCTGACGGTCGCCGCCGTCAGCACGAGCAGCAGCGCGAATATGGCGTAAAACGCCTTTTTTCCGAACACGATAAACAAAATACCCCTCACCCCGGAACAATGTATGCCCCGCGGCGCGGCCTTATGTGCTTTTCATTATACAGGACTTTGAACAAAAAGAAAAGCCCCGCTTCCCTTTTTTCTCCCGCTGCATAGGATGGTGTGGGCGGATGCCCGATTTCTTTGCAAGGAGGAGACTTCTTTGGACGACAACAGAGCCATGCGCGCCGAGTCCGGCGTGGGCACACTGCCGAACGGCTGCTGCGCGCCGCTGGCTTTTCCCTATGTCCCCGTGCAGAAAAACGACCCCGAGCGCTATTCCCAACAGGACGCGCTCAAGGCCGGCACGCTGTTTCCGGGGCTGAACCTACCCTTTCACGCGCAGATGAAGACGAAGTTCCCCGCCGTCAACACGGCGCTCTCAGAGCTGATGGCGCTTGATTTTGCCATCGACGAGCTGGGGCTTTATCTCACCACACACCCGGAGGACACCGAGGTTCTGAACCTCTACTGGTCGTATATCAAGCTCGGCCGCGAGGGGCGCGAGGCCTATGAAAAGCAGTACGGCCCGATTTTGCAGACGGACGTGACGCCCGGCAGCTTCAAGTGGCTGAATGATCCGTGGCCGTGGGATCTGGAGGAAGAAAAGTAATGTTTGTATATGAGAAAAAGTTACAGTACCCCGTCAAGATCAAGAACCCGAATCCACGGCTTGCCGCGGCGATCATCTCGCAGTACGGCGGCCCGGACGGCGAGCTCGGCGCGTCGCTGCGCTACCTCTCCCAGCGCTACTCCATGCCCTACCCCGAGCTCAAGGGCCTGCTGACCGATATCGGCACCGAGGAGCTGGGGCATCTGGAGATGATCGGCGCCATCGTCCATCAACTGACCCGCAATCTGAACGATGAGCAGGTGCGGGAGGGCGGCTTTGCGCCCTATTTCGTCGACCACACCACTGGCGTCTACCCCACCGCCGCCTCTGGCTTCCCCTGGAACGCCGCCTCCATGGCGGTGAAGGGGGACCTGATTGCAGATCTGACAGAGGACCTTGCAGCAGAGCAGAAGGCCCGTGTAACCTATGACAACATCCTGCGGTTGTCGGATGACCCCGACGTCAACGATGTCATCAAGTTCCTGCGGGCCCGTGAGATCGTCCATTTCCAGCGCTTCGGCGAGGGGCTGCGGCTGGCAAAGGAGAAGATGGATCAGAAGAATCTCTACTTCGTCAACCCCTCCTTCGATCAGTAGGAGAACTACAAAAAATGTCCGGCCCTATGGCCGGACATTTTTTATGGCTGCGGTTATTTTGCCAGAATTTTCTTCAGCTTGGCGAAGCGGGGGAGGGAGTCCACCTTGGGCAGATCCGGCTCACCCTGAATCAGAGGCAGGGCGTACTCGATGAACTGGTGGTTCACGCCGTTGCCCTCGGCATTGATCCACTCACGGGGGATTTTCTTCTCCACATTGGCCACCTCCATCAGAGGGATCAGCTTGGTTTTGCTGGCATAGCGGCCGTCCCGGACGCCACGCTCAAAACCGATCATGCGGCCGTTGATGCCGTTGACGGCGTTTTCCACGGCGGCCTTGCCCGCCATAAAGGA
>ERZ838516.2005-NODE-2005-length-23530-cov-8.463301_pt1 | contig 23530 bp, 22 predicted proteins | sample MGYA00519910_ERZ838516 | MGnify/ENA primary metagenome ERZ838516 (study PRJEB31850, sample SAMEA3708837) | human gut metagenome | biome: human gut; feature: human-associated habitat; material: faeces | place: China | collected 2014 ... | reverse complement strand
GGATTGTCTCTTATGTCATCGGCGACAGAAACAATACTGCACTGGCTTTTGAGACAATGGAAAAGGCACTTAAAGAGAATCCAGGAGCACATCCAATGATTCATACTGACCGCGGATTCCAGTATACAAGCAACGGATTCCATAAGATCGTTGAAAAAGCAGGACTGGTTCACAGCATGTCCCGCGTAGGCTGCTGTGCAGACAACGGTCTGATGGAAGGGTTCTGGGGAATGCTGAAGCGCGAACGTTACTACACACGTAAATTCACCAGCCGCAAAGCAGTGGTAAGCATGATCAACGGCTACATCTACTTCTACAACAACAAACGCATTCAGCGCAAATTACATCTTTTAGCCCCAATGGAAGTATTCAACGCAGCTCCAATGGCTGCATGATTAAGATTAAGGTACGATTAGATTTTTTATGATATTTATTTGTCTGTATTAACAAATCCGCACCACCTTCTCCTTCGGAGCAAGGTTAACACCCTTAAACCTCGCTTCGCTCGAGAAAAGGGAAAAGCAACGTTTTAACGGATTTTGCCACAGCCCCTTTCTATTTCTTTATTTCCTTTATCCCTCGAAGTTGTCTGCGAGGATTTTCTTGGAGTCGGTGAGGGATTTCTGGATGCTGGCTTCGTTGATGGTGTTGAGTTCGTCGTTATCTCCTTTGAGGACGAGGCGGACTTTGCACATGGCGTAGAGGAGGCCTACGAGGAGGACTGTATTTTCGGTGAGTTTCTTTTCTTCACTGGTGTAGGTTCTCCAGTCAGTTCTTCCTTGCTCTTCTACCTGGTCTTTCAGGTCGTCTAAATGGTCCTGGTAGATGAGCTGGACGGTTTTGAGCTGGTCTTTGTAGGTGTCTGCGGTCTGGTGGAGTTTGTCCAGGTAGGCGCGGGCTCTGTCCATTTTTCTTTCAGCGCGTTTCATTTCTCCCCATACTTCGTCGGCTTTGTCGGTGAGGTTGCTGCCGGTGATGTTGAAGATGATGCCGCCTACGAGGAGTCCTACGCCTAAGGTGGCTCCGCCCAGGATCATGCTGCCGAGTGCCATTCCGCCGCCTCCTGCTGCTATGGCGCCTCCGCCCAGGGCTGCGAGGGTGGCGTTTGTGGCGGCGGCTCCGGAGAGGGATGCGATGGCTGTGCCTGTGGATGCTGTGCCAAGTGCCATGACGGCGGCTGTTGTCGCGCCTGCTGCGGCGAATCCTCCGGCTGCGCCAAGGCCTGCTCCTTCGATGCCGCCTAAGAGGACGCCGGCTCCGACAGAGACTTCTTTCAGCTTCGTTCCGTCAAATTCAGGAAGCTTGACGTTTTCTTTTTCGTACGCAGCAAAGGTCGGTTTGTTCTTGATCTTTTCAAAGACGCTGGCGAAGTCTTCGAAGCTTTTCAGGATCTGGAGCTCGAGTGTCCCGAGTTCGTCCATGGCTCTGTCTGCTTCTTTGTTGGACTCTTCGAGCCGGCGGATATTTCTCTTGTGACGGCGGTTCGCGCTTTCGACGAGGTTGTTGGCATCTCTCATTTTGGACACGCCTTTGACGGCACTGGCCGCACCTGCGGCTCCTGCCAGAGCGGCGATTCCTGCAACAATAAATGGTATTGGCATGGTCATTCCTCCCCTTTTAATTTCCTGCAGGCGTCGTAGTTCATCTGCAGGTAGTCTGCATAATCCATCGTTTCCTTGAAGTATTTTTCATAGCATTCATCGACGCGGCAGAAGACGGGCCTGTGATCATAGATGGAGCACCGGTTTCCTGACAGGTACTTGCATTTCCCTGTGCCGTCGTCGAGGTCTTTATAGATCAGAGAGTGTCCGAGATGGCGGCAGCACTCTCCGCATATATCGCAGTGGAACATTATTTGAACTCCAGTCTTGAAGAAGGATTCTCCATGAAATCGTCGAAGGTCTTTTCTTTATACGGCAGCGGTATGCCGAGGGCCTCGTACTGGCTTGTAAGGACGGCATGGAGGTCCTCTTCTGTCTTTGCTTTGGAAAGGAGGACCGTGAGCTCGTTGTAACGGGCGGTTTCCTTTTCGAAGGCTTCGAAGTCGATCTTCTCAAGTTCCTTGAGGTAATTGGTGAGGTAAATATTGATGCGCCTGTAGGCGTCGACGAGACTCTGGAGCGGATAGGCGATGCCGATCCGGATGAGGACTTCTTTCACGGCGAGGAGTCCGAAGCGCGCCCAGGCGATGAGGTTCATGCGGGTGAAAAAGAGCAGGGCATTCCCGCCAGAACGAAGGGCCGCGTCCGCACCGTCCATGAGGCAGAGTGTCCCGTTTCCTATCAGGAGCATGACGCGGAGGCTCGGATGGCGGTGATTCGGAATGCAGTCTTCGAGCGGCTGATGGTAGTAAAAATGCTGGCGGAGCGCCCAGATGAGGCGGATGGACAGGTCGCAGAGGACGACGGGAATCGCCATGGTAAGGCCGAAGCGGAAGTCGTAGCCTTCCTGAAAGACTTTCGTCGCGACTTTGGCAAGGGTGTTCCTGTACTGCCCGACCTGGAAGGTGCCGAAATCACAGAGGCCGAAGAGCTCATAGAAGGGAATGGCAAGGCCGCTTCCTCGTCCCGATGTGCCGGAGCTTCCTGCGACGTCTGACATAATATGGCCGAACCAGTTCGCCACGCCGCAGAAGAGTTTGGAAATGAGGTCTCCTCCCTGCATTTCTATGGGATCGCTCTTGATGGTGATGAGCTGGCCGTCGGAAATGAAGGTGGAAGTCTCTGTGAACTGATTCAGGATGGAGAAGAAAAGTCCGACGATGTCCGGCGCATGGCCAAGGGATTTCAGGTGATGGTTCTTCGTGGACATGTCAAAAATGGCATCGCTGCCGGTGGCGTATGCCTGATCGTAATTGACGGGATATTTCTTCTCAAGAAATCCGATCGCACTCGCGACGCTGTCTTCCTTGCCCAGTCTGGGACTCCATCCGCAGTAGTCGGCAAATTTCATGACAGCATGGTCGACCTGCTCGTCCGTCCAGCCCGAGAGTGCGCTGTCTGCCGGCGAGCTGCCGAGGAATATATCCACCAGTCCCGCCATCGCACCGCACGCGGCAGCGGCGAGGTAATCGTAACGATCGCAGTGGTCCTGATAGAAATAAGGCTTCAAATCCTCTTCGTCCGGATACTTCTTAATCCCAATCGCGCCCGGCTTCATCGATTCATACAAAGACATACACTCCCCCTTCTGGTGGAAAAGATGGATTGCTTCTAATCCGTTATTTCTTTAGCAGCTCGGCAAAGGATTCGTTCAGTTCTAGTAAATCGCAGAAGTCTTTGAATGACTTAGGATAGAGAATGTATCCATCTCTTATTAGAGTGCGATACTTGCTCTTATAATGAAATTCAACTTTCCATTTTACGCCTTCCATGATAGGCATATCATAATACGAATACCAACCGCCAATCTCCATCCCCTTGAGCCTCTCAAAGAATTCCGTTGGAGTTAATGGGAGTCTCCTCTTCTTAGGAAGCTCATCTGGGATTTTTTCAGATTGTGTCGGAAGATCAGATTCTTCTAATTTTATTTGATTTTCCAGTATATGATAAACACGATATTTGTGAGACCAATACACACTATACTGATAAAAGAAAGAACTCCGGGTTACGATAATGTCACTGATATCAGAAATCCTTGAATTGAAGGAAGCAATTCTTTTGTCATTGTTAATAGGTCTATATTTACCGCCTGCTGCTTTTAGTGCATTTACGGCTAGATCCCTAAACAGGTACAAGTCTCTTGGATTCGCATTAAAAGCATTCAATATATAATTATCCCTTTGAATAGCCTGCCATCCTCCCAAAGATTCAAAGTAGAGAATCTCGTGCTCTAAAGAATGAATGACTTCACGGATACTCTCGATTGGCTTTTCATTTAAGTACTCTTCTTGAAATTCAAGCGGCGACATAGGCTCTTTTATCACTGACATTTTTTCTTCCCCCGATTTCACAAAACGTTCTTTGCTGCAGCCGGTCTCGTCATTTCTTCAAGACGCTGAAAGAGCAGCAGGAACCACTTCTGCGCGTTATCTGACCAAATGATGCTGCCGTCAAAAGTTTCCCAATGTGTCTTGTAGCGCCACATGGAAAAGATGGCGGATCCGATAAGTTCCCTGTCATCGATGGAAGAAATGAGCTCTTCCAGGTAGTCACATTCATCAACATCAAAACAATCCGGATAACGTTTACGAAATTCTTTTCCTGTATCCATATAGAACCCTGATTCCGCGCATTCATGCCCAAGTCCGATGAAGTGGAGCCAAAATCTTTTCGGATTACTTTCACGCTGATTCAGCAGATCTATCCAGTCTTCTGCAAATTGATGAATCCTTTCCTTCCAGTTCATTTGAGGAAGCGGCATGCATCTGCCAAAGGCCCAGATGTCATGGAAAGGGAGAAATCGCTGGTACATTTCCGTCAGGTCAAGGCTTCTATCCGCTTGCCAAAGAATAGGAACTCCGTTCTGCTGGCCAACGACAATCTTGTCTCCCGATGATTCCCAATGGCGGGTCAGCATATAAGGTCTGTCTCCGGAGGGAAATTCTGCTCGCTGTTTCACCCGGTCTGTCATCCTAAGAAGAATCTCCGCTCTCCATTCCCCTATCCTCGATACGTATTTTTCGTGATATCCGCGTCCCGTTTCCTTCTGTCTGGCCGTGCGGGTGGCGAACCAGGCAAGACCGGTATCCGAAATCTTCAGAGTCTGTTCCACGATATCATCCGGACTCCCATTCAAGGAAGGCCGCTCCGAAACAAAAACAAAATAATCTTTTTCCTTAACCATTCCCTCACCTCCGCAAGAAACTTCAGACTGCTTTATTTATATATTAATTCTATCAAAAAAATAAAGAAAGAGATAATGTAGATGTTTTTTTTGATTTGGAGGGAGATAGGGAAAGAGGGAATTGGAAAAACCAGGCGACCGGACTAAGGATGAAAACACAGTAAAACCTAACGCTGCTCGACGGAAATGAATCATTAAGAACCGTATAACCGGACTTCGTCCGTCAGTAATCAACCCTATCCGCCCTTTGGGCACCTTCCCCGTCTGGGAAGGCGAGTTTGACTTCCGCTGGGATTTTTCCTGACTGGCGTTAATTTCCTGCAGCAAAAAAGCCGTGACAAAATGCAGGATCATTTCATCACAGCTCTTTGTGATTCTTGTTTATTTTTTGCCTTTTCTGAATGGAATGATTTTGGCTGGTTCAGCTTTTTTGGGTTCTTTGATATAGAATCCGTCCACGTTTTGAGAGAAGGGGTTCAGGATTACTTCCGGAAGGTCGCTGTTCTGAAGGGCGGGGATGATAGCCTCAAGTGCTTTTCTGATATCCCAGAGGATGAGGTCGATGTAGATGTGGTGAAGGCCTGTGGCCACGCCCATGACTGTGCCGTTCTTACCTATGAGGTCCTCAATGGTTTCTCTGACGTTGAAGAGTGTATCGGGTACGAGGTTTTCTTGTATGTCTTTTGTGGGTATGCAGAGGAAAACTGGTGCTACAGGGAGGTCCAACAAGTCGTCCAGGTTGCCGTCTTCACCAAATTCGTAGGATGTGACCAATTCTTTGCAGCGTGCTGTGCCTGCAAAGATGTCGCCTCTCCATCCGTCTTCATCATTGATGTCTGGTTCTCGTGTATAGGGGCGCTCTTCCATCAGTTCCGCTTCCGGGTCGACATCAATTTCTTTTCCTTCTTTTCGGAGAAAGTCCGGAAGATCTGCCAGAGTCATGCGGATTCCTTTTTCGGGAAGTTTCTGAAATGAAAAGCTGTTGATATTTTCCTCAAAGGCATAATCTCCTATGGCTCTCATAAGGGCATCTACAGCCAGATCCGGTGCGTCATTTTTGACCACGTTTTCCAATTTATTATCAATTGTGATGTCGTAGTAGGTATTATTGTCAGGAAGCTGCATCTCTTCTACAGAAATATTGATTTCATTCCACGGTACATGAACTGTCCCGTCATCAATGGCTCCGTCTTTTTCTATTTTCCTGCCGACATGGATATTCCATTTCTTTGTGACCGATTTTGGTGCATGGTCTTTGATGCATTTCATTGCGTAGAGAATGTAAGGCCTGCCGAATAAGCGCAGGTAGAGATCATACTTCTTGCCTTTCCCATTTACGCTTTTACCGACGTTGATTCTGGGGAGGAAACCCAGTTCCCATGATGCATCCCTGACGTTTTCCATGGCTTTTAACCCCGGGAATTCACCGGTTCCGACCGGCCCTTTTTCTATTGCGTCAATAATTGCATTTTCATTTTTCTTGAATACTTTCCAGAAATCCTCTGCGCGCTTAACGAAGGAGTCATTGATATCAATTAAATCGTCATCATCATCGTAATCTTTGTCATCATCATCGAGACTGCCAGAGTCGTCAGAGCTATAGGGATCAGGCATCGCAGATAATCCTGCTGATATTCCTTCATATGTTTTCCGTATTTCTTCATATGTCAGACTGCCGAGGTCGGTGAATGGCTTTTCCTCAGGATCATCCTCGAAATCGTATTCGCCGATATCTCCGATGTCTTCTCCCATTTTGAGCAGCTTTATATTCAATTTCGAACCTTTGATCATTTCACGGATATCACTCTTAGATATAGTATCTCCGCCTTTCGGGTAAAGCTTCAGTGCCTGATTCAGATAGGGAAGTGCTTTCTCATCCTGGAAGGTAAGGGCGTAGAGGTGCCCCATGAAAAGATTCCAATCATAATCCTTTTTCATTTCATCCGCATGGCGCTGCATGATTGTGATGGCCCTTTTGCGGAATTTCGGATGATCGGGATTATCAAAGCTTCCAATTTGCCTGTAAATTTTTGCCAAAAGCAGATCTATCTCTCCGGTATGAAGGCTTGGCGGAAGATATTCCAGTTCGGCCATGGCAGGTTTCAAATCTCCATTTTTCTGCATCTCGCCGGCAGCATCAAGAATTGCCTCCGTACACATCTGCTGCATCACCGGAGGAATCGCCTCATAGAAGTTTCTAATATGTTTGATAAGATTTACAGCGGCTTCCAGGTCCCTATCCTGTTCTTCATTATTTTTCTTCATGATCTTCCTCTTTATTCCAAATGCCAGTCGTCAACTTGATGAAATATGCCTTTTTCGTCACGCTCGAAGGCAGAGCCGCAGGGGGCTTTCAGGAGCGGGAGGACGTCGGGATCGATGGAAACGATGGTGATGAGTTTGTAGATGCCAGAGTTTTCCGGTTTGTCCATGTACTCATGGCTTTCATCGCCTGCCATGAAGCGCCAGCCGCTGTCCCATTCTCCGGCGGGTTTCGTGCGATAGCAGAAGCCTACCTGCATCTTTTCCACAGCGACACGCTTTGTGGAAATACAGCCGTCGGGGCCTTCCCATTCTGTAAGCTGGATTTTTCTGTCCTCCATGAAAACAGCCATTTTCATTCTGGATTCATTCAGGATCACGCCTTCTCTATATTTGCCACAGCGCATGACTGAGTCCTCCTTGTTCCCAGGATTGTTATCCTGTATATATTCATTCTATCAGATGAAAGCCCCCTCGTCATTGATTTCCATCGTTTTTGTTCATGATGATTCTATCGCTCTGGCAGCAGAGGCATTCTTTACCATTGGATAAGAAAAGCCGGGCAGCGTATTCAGTTTGCCCGGCTTTTAAAGTTCATATGAAATTAGCTGTTCTTTCCCGGAGATTTCTTTTTGGCATAGGTCCAGTCGCAGGAGCTTTCGCAGCGGTAGACGCGGCGGAGTTCATCCCTGACTTCCATCAGTGCAAAGCCGAGCATGTTCTCGCCTTTCCAGTCGCGCGGATCTCTTGCTTCTTCGTCGTAGGCGGATGCGCCGATGCCCCAAATGGTGTCATACGGGCTTGCTTCCACGATGATGTTCTCTCCTGTGGAAAGGAGAAAATCACGCAGTTTCTTGTTCTGTGTGAATTTGCGCCAGTTGCCGTTGACGACAATCGAGTGCTTGAATTCGTCCCAGACGTCCTGTTTCAGGTAAATGACAGTGCGGCCGAGGGCCTGAATGACAGCCGGGTCGTCGCTTTCAAATATCTTTTCCCTGACTTTTTCATCGCTGAAAAGGTCTGCTTTTTCGGCCATCATGTACTGCTCCATGCAGTTATATTGATAGATGCCGACGGAAAATTTGGACGGATACCACTGGCTGAGGCAGGACTGCGTCAGCGTGCCGTCTTTTTCATCATGGTCCCAGAAGTAACAGAAAGGCCGCCTGTTTCCTTCTTCCCATTCTTTGATGAGCTGCGCCCTGGTGTACTTGGGCTTGCCGCCTTCGCGCCATGCGCAGGTCGAGTAATTCTTGTAACGCAGAAGTTCGGTTTTATCTTCTCCGTCCCACCAGCCTTTCCAGGTGATGCGTTCCGGGAACATTTCCCGATAGACTTTCTTTTCCTTTGGCGTCATCATTTTGAGCCATGTCTGGAACTTTTCTGCATAAGCTCCGCCGAAGCCTGTCCTCCAGCCGACGGATGAGCGTCGGATATATGGGCAGACCATCCAGGGCGGAGGCATGATCCTCCTGCCTTGGAATTCGTTATACCCCGTAATATTCACTTTCATAGATCATTCCCTCCAGATTTAAAAATTCTCTTCCAAGATTTTCCCCCGAAAATCCGAAGAGGCATGACCTTATACGCTTATTTTATCAAAAATATACATGCACGTCATTATTATGACGATTTATTTAAATTTTTAAATAAATCTGCACAAAAAGCAGGTTCTTCCGTATAAGCATAGGAGCAAAAACGCACCGTATCTTGCAGTGTGTAGGTTTGTGGACGGAGGAATGAGGAAATAGAAAGTGGAGACTGTAAAAACTCACAAAAGAAGTATTGATGGATAAAACCGTACAACCAGCCTGCGGCTGATGGTAATTAACCCCTTTCGGCGTGAGAGGAATGGCTTTACTTAAAACTGCACCCCTTTCGGCCATTATGGAAATAACACAAACATTTCTGTGATTTCATATGTAATCATTGGTATAATGGCCACTTCCCCCGAAGGAGGCAGCCTCGCAAGGAATAAAAGAAAGAATTCAACTCTTATTTGTTTGGAACCTTATGTAACCCCATCCCTACATACTCCTTCCCCTAACGGGGACAGCTAAATCTCGCCGCCCTCGCTTTTCCCCAATTTCCCAATGAAAAAAAGCGTCCTTCTATTTCTGGAAAGAACGCTTTTTCATTGTTGATTAGTAGAGTTTTGCGCCTGCCGGGATGTGGTTGTCGACCATGAGGAGGTGGAGTTTTTCTTCGCCTTCTTCTTCATGGATGGCAGAGAGGAGCATGCCGCAGGAGTCGATGCCCATCATAGCTCTCGGTGGCAGGTTGACAATCGCGATGAGGGTCTTGCCAACGAGTTCTTCCGGTTCATAGAATGCATGGATGCCGGAGAGGATGATGCGGTCGGTGCCTGTGCCGTCGTCGAGAACGAATTTCAGGAGTTTCTTGGATTTCTTGACGGCTTCGCAGCTCTTGACTTTGACTGCTCTGAAGTCAGATTTGCTGAATGTATCGAAGTCTACATAGTCTGTGAAGAGTGGTTCTACTTTGGCTTTGGAGAAGTCGATTTCGCTGTTCGGCTTGAAGAATCCATCGTTGCCTGTTTCTGCCATGGCAGCTTCTTCAGCAGCTTTCGCGTTTGCTTTTTCCTGTGCGGTTTCCGGTTTCATAGCCGGGAAGAGGATGATGTCGCGGATGCTGGAGGAGTCGGTCATGAGCATGAAGAGACGATCAAGGCCGATGCCGAGGCCGCCTGTAGGAGGCATGCCGTATTCGAGGGCGGTGAGGAAGTCTTCATCGATCGGATGAGCTTCGTCGTCGCCGTGTGCTCTTTCTTCTACCTGCATTTCGAAACGTTTTCTCTGATCGATCGGGTCGTTTAATTCGGAGAAGCCGTTTGCGAGTTCGCGGCCGTAGATATAGGATTCGAAGCGGATGGTGTATCTCGGGTCCTTCGGATCGAGTTTGGAAAGCGGGGATACTTCGATCGGGTGTTCAGTAATGTGAACTGGCTGGATCAGTTTTGCTTCTACGTATTCATCGAAGCAAGCGGAGAGGATCTTGCCGAATCCGTCGAATTCGCCGTATTCTACATGGAGTTTGTCAGCAATCTTGCGAGCGTCTTCGATGGTTTCGCATGCATCGAAGTCTTCACCTGTGTATTTCTTGACAGCGCCAGCCATGGTGAGTCTTGACCACGGGCCTTTGACGTCGATTTCGGTGCCTTCATAGGTGAATTTGGTTGTGCCGTAGGATGCGAGTGCGCAGGCTTCGACGATTTCTTCTGTCTGTTTAATGACGTCTTCGATGTCGCCGTATGCCTGGTATGTTTCGATGGCTGTGAATTCCGGGTTGTGACGGGTATCCATGCCTTCGTTTCTGAAGTTTCTGGTGATTTCGAAAATTCTTTCATAGCCGCCCACGAGGAGTCTCTTCAGGTAGAGTTCCGGTGCAATGCGAAGGTACATGGTCATGTCGAGTGCATTGAAATGAGTGGTGAATGGCTTTGCGTTTGCGCCGCCATAGAGTGGCTGGAGAACCGGGGTTTCGACTTCGAGGAATCCGTGGTCGGTGTACCATTTGCGGATAGCTGCCATCATGGCTGCTCTCTTGACGAATGTGGTGCGGACTTCAGGATTGACCATGAGGTCGAGGTATCTCTGGCGATAACGCTGTTCCTTGTCAGTCAGGCCGTGCCATTTTTCCGGCAGCGGACGGAGGGATTTGGACAGCATGGTGAAGTGGTGTACGCGGACGGTGAGTTCACCGGTATGTGTGGTGAATACGACGCCTTCGATGCCAAGGATATCGCCCATGTCGACGAGCTTCCAGAGGTCCCATTCCTTTTCGGAGAGGACGTCTTTTCTGAAGTATAACTGGATGTCGCCTGTCTGGTCGCGGAGGACTGCGAATGCTGCCTTGCCTGCGCCGCGGCGGATCATGATGCGGCCGGCGATGCGGACCGTGGTTTCATTCTTTTCAAGTTCTTCTGCGTTTGCACGGATATCAGCTGCATGGTGGTCCCATTCAAACTTTTCACCGTATGGTTCAACGCCAAGAGCACGAATCTTGTCCAGCTTCTCACGGCGAACGATCATCTGGTCATTCAGCTTCGGGCCGCCGGTCTGTACGTTCTTGTTCTGATTATTCTCTGCCATTAGAAATTCCTTTCAACTAGTGTATTTCTTCATCAGGATCTTAGTCGTCGATGCTGATGACTTTGTACTTGATTACGCTGTTCGGAGCGTCTGCTTCAACGATGTCTCCAGCTTTAGCGCCTACGAGGGCACGGCCTACCGGGGATTCATTGGAGATGCGGCCTTCGAATGGGTTAGATTCAGCGCTGCCGACAATGGTAACGGTTTCTTTTACGTGTTCTTCCATATCTTCGATGGTAACGGTAGAACCAACGTCAATGCGGTTCTTTTTGCCTTTGACGATGATCTGAGCGGTACGGATCTGCTGTTCCAACTGAACGATACGGCCTTCCAGGAATGCCTGGGCATTCTTTGCTTCATCATATTCGGAGTTTTCCGAAAGGTCGCCCATTGCAATGGCTTCCTTCAAACGCTGGGCTACTTCCGCACGTTTCGTGGTGCGAAGGTCTTCCAGCTCCTTCTGCATCTTTTCAAGGCCTTCTTTGGTAATCAGGGTCTTCTGCATTTCTGCCATGACAATTTGCCTCTTTTCTTAAGTATTTCTTAAACACAAACAAGACGCCCTGCGTAAGGGCATATTTCATAGTATATAGCAGAATAAAAAGTCATGTCAATGGAAATCGGGAAATATCGCGGAAAGGTTTCAAAAGTCTTTGAGATTCTTTATATATAAAGATATATATTATTAATATAATTAGTACATTATAGAGAAGGATGGAAATTTGGAAGGGACAGTGCTTGCTAAAAATGCTCTTTCAATTTTAAATGGTATCCTGATCGTTTGGGAATTTATGGGATGGAGAAAGAAAATAATACGACCGCGCTGCACCTTGAAAGAAATCAACCCGATCCAACTCTTTTAGAAAATGAACCCCTTTCGGCGCATGCGCGCCACTTTCCCCTGACGAGGACAGCTTCACGCGGAATAAAAGAAAGAGCTCAGCTCTGATTTGTTTCGGACCTTTCGTACCCCATCCCATACTCCCTTCCCCGTCTGGGAAGGCAAGTTTAAACCAAACGACCGAGCTGCGCTCGTGGGAAATGAACTTCATTCGTCGCCTTCGGCGACACCTTCCTCTACGAGGCAAGGTCAAACACCCTTAACCCAAGGCTGCCTCTCTCCTCCCTTTTGCTTCTTTTTTGGCTGATTCTATGGGACTGGCGGGGATCTGGGGTGGGCTGCGGTCAATTTCGGGTCGGTGAGTACCCTTAAATTTCCTGAATTTCCTGTAAATTTCCGGGATAGATATGGATAGAGGATGATGGCGTGCGTTTTTCTTCGTTTTTCATTTTATTGATTTCCTGTTTTCTTCCGATTTTTCTCTCTGTAAAAAGTGGGGATTTCTTCGAGGCAGACTAGGAAATTCTTATATAAAATAATTCTTTACCTACGATAGCAAAAAAACTTTTATTCTCATTTTATCTTCTTTTTTCTCATTTAAAATTTGAAATTTTGCTCTGTGGGGTTATTTGGGGGCATTTTAGGCGTTTTCAGGCGCTGAGGGGCCAAATGGATTTTAGGCAGTATACAACATTGTGCATTTTTATTTTGTACATTGCATAATTATTTACATATAGATACTATGAAATTTGAGGTCAAAAGCTGAAATGCGCCATAAAATGGGCATTCTGAGATTTTCTGCATTTCTATGTCGTAAAAATGGATACATATTGATCTATAATGCCAATCCATGCCAATCCGTGATGGCTAGCGTTTTCTTCCGTTTTCCTCGTTTTTCCTTCAAAGTTCTCAAAAGTCCGTGGTACTTTGTGTTCAAAAACTTTACAAAAAAGTTTTAAAAAAGGTCTTGTCATACCCCTTTATCTGTGGTATATTTCAGTAAATAAAAATTCACCGCGCCCTGCAGAAGTGCAGTAGAGCAGCGCCTGGCGGTCTGCGTCAGATGGTTTTCTTTTTCACCCTGTTTCTTTCACCATAATGAAAGCAAATGGGGTTCATGCATGCCTTGATGATTTCACGACAGCATCATCCGGTTCATTCCGGGACAACTTTTCCCCCTGTCAGAGGATTCCCTCTGATTATGGAAGCAACAAAAGAAAGAAGGGAACAACCTTGTCTAAGAGCAAAAAAATGGGAGTCGTCCAGTTAACGACAGTCACTGCCATCAACATGATGGGTTCCGGTATTATTCTTCTTCCAGCTACGCTGGCTGAAATCGGGACGGTCTCTATTTTCGCATGGATTCTTGCCTCCATCGGTGCAACTTTTCTCGCTTACGCTTTCTCTAAGTGCGGGATGTACACGAAAAAGGTAGGAGGCATGGGCGGTTACGCAGAATACCGCTTCGGGAGAGCCGGCAATTTCCTCTCCAACTTCTGCTACACGATTTCTCTGATCATCGCCAACGTTGCTATTGCAAGCGGCGTTGTCAGCTACGGTTCTTATGTTTTCGGTTTCAACCTTGATCCGGTTGAAGTCTGCCTGGCTACAATCGGCGTCCTTCTGGCCGCTGCTACGATCAGCCTCGTAGGACCTAAGAATTTCGGCAAGTTCTCCACCCTGGGCGTTATGTGCGTCGTAACCCCGGTCATCGGCCTGCTTTTCGCAGGTGCATTCTTCTTCAGCCCTGACGTCTATGTACAGGCTTGGAACCCGGGAGATCTTCCTTTCTACGAAACAATGAAGCAATCCATCGCAGTCATCCTCTGGGCTTTCCTTGGTCTTGAAACTGCATGCGCTAACTCCGACACTGTTGAAAATCCGGAAAAGAATGTTCCGATCGCTGTTCTTGCAGGCACACTGCTCGCAGGCGCTTGCTACACCACTTCCACCGCTATCATCGGCGGCCTCGTTCCTTACACTGAACTGATGAATGCCAATGCTCCTTTCGGCCTTGCATACGCTACCATGTTCGGACCAACCGCAGGCTACATCGTTTCCTGCATGCTCGTCTGCTCCTGCTTCGTATCCCTGACCGCTTGGCAGTTCACCGTTTCTGAAGTAGCTAGAGAAGCTTCTTCCATCGGACTCTTCCCGAAGTTCTTTTCCACTGTAAACCGTTTCCGTTCTCCATATGCAGCTATCGGTACTCTGGTAGCTATCCAGATCGTCATGACTCTCTCCACCATGAGCCCGACCCTGCTTAAGCAGTTCAACGTACTCATCAACTTGGCTGTCATGATCAACCTGATTCCTTACCTCCTGGCTATGGCAGCTGTCGCTGATCTCCAGAAGGTAGAAATGATTCCGCATGACAAAGCAAAACTTGCCAACATGGCAGCTATCGTCGGCGGCATCTACAGCGTATACGCAGTATACGGCTGCGGCTGGTCTGTCATTCTGGAAGGCGCCTTCGTAACAGCTATGGGTCTCCTGATTTACTTTATCGTTTCTCCAAAGCTCCGCTACAGCGCTCCGCGTATGGAAACCTATCCGCCAATCAAGAAATAATTGAACGTGAAAATCTCCGCAGAAATGCGGAGATTTTTTGTGGGCGGATTAAGGAATGATATCTGGGCTTGAGCCGGAGGGAAAACTGTAAACAGATACAGCATGTCCCCAGCCGCAGGCTGGTTGTGATGTTTAGCAATCATCCAGTCAGAAGTCATGAAAAACCGTACAACCGCGATAAGATCGCGCAGAACTGCACCCCTTTCTGCCGCATCCGCGCCATCCTTCCCCGTTGGGGCAGGTCAAAACCTTCCTGTACAGCTTCTTCCGCTATTATCAAATTCTTCATTGAAAAAGGCAGCCGTCGGCTGCCTTTTCATTTCCTTTCCCCTCTTATTTCATCTTGGGTTTCGGGAACATTTTCTCTTCTATTTCTTCTTTTGCTTTTCTGACGAAGGAGAGCATTTCACGGTCCAGGGGGTAGCGGATGACGCAGCCCGGGGAGACGATGATTCTTCTTCCTCCTGTCTGGCGAAGGGTTTCGTAGATTTGTCTTTCTATTTCGTTCTTATGGCCTTCTGTGATGTCCATGCGTTCGAGGCCTGCCATGAGGCATTTGCCTGTCAGGAGGGCCGCTTCTCCGATTTCCGGAAGGGATTCCCATGCGTGCCAGTTGAAAATCTGGACAGGGTATTTCCTTAAAAGCGGGAACATGATGTCCGGGCCGTGGGCGTGGAGGACGTTGCACCAGCCGGAGGAGGCGGAGAGGACGGCGAGGTCATAGGGCATGCCGTATTCTTTGTAGAAGGACTCTTCTGTCTTGGCATAGGAAGAGAGCTGTGTGGCGAAAAAGATGCCGTCAGCGCCCATTTCGATGACGCGCTGAACAAGTGCGCATGTCGTCTCGGTAATGGCTGTAAGGGCCTTTTTTACGCGTTCTCCGTGGCCTTTCTGGATGTGCTTCATCATGTCAGGGCAAAGCTTGGATGCTGTGGTGAGCGGGCTGAAGATGGTGAATACGACGGGGACTTCTCCCTGTGTCTTATCAAGGAGGAGACGCAGGTATTTCTGCTCGCGGGCCAGGGCGCCTTCATTGACGGAGACAGATGTGACTTTTTCCCAGTCTTCAGGAGTCTTGACGGGTGTGTCGACGATCTTGGCTACGCCGCCTTTTTCTATTTCGGAGTAGTCGACTTTGACGCCGAAGTCCTCGACGCTGTACATGCCATTGTTCATGGTTTTCAGGATGTCCACGTCGTAAGTCTTGTAGAAATCATAGGTATGTTCTGCATTGGCCACAGGATCGAGATCGATGCCGGGCAGGTGCGACCAGAGGGAATAGGGAATGCGGTCGACGTGTTCACCAAGGATAACAGCTTCGATGCGTTCTTTCTTGGTCATGGGTTTCAGGATTTTCTTCTTTTTCATAATTCCTCCTTTACCAGGCAGCGACGGTGCCGTCGGCTCTTGGTTCTGTAGCGCCCATGAGGACGCCTTCTTCATTTCTCCAGATCATTTCTCCGCGTCCGAAGCCCTGCAGGTCATCTTTGATGATGATGTCATGGCCGCGTTTCCGGAGCTGTTCTACCAGGTATGGATCAAAGCCTCTTTCGACCTGGAATGATTTCCCGCCGACCCACTGCCAGCGCGGACAGTCGAGGGCCTCCTGCGGGTTCATGCCGAAGTCGAGTGTATTTGTGATGACTTGCAGATGGCCCTGCGGCTGCATGAAGCCTCCCATGACGCCAAAGGGTCCAACGGCTCTTCCCTCTTTTGTAAGGAAGCCGGGGATGATTGTATGGTAGGTGCGTTTCCTCGGTGCCAGGCAGTTGTCATGGTTTTCGTCCAGGCTGAAGTTGGCGCCTCTGTCCTGAAGAGCAATGCCGGTCCCAGGGATGACGATGCCGCTTCCAAAGTAGTTGTAGTTGCTCTGGATATAGGAAACCATGTTTCCTTCGCCGTCTGCCGTGGAAAGGTAAACGGTGCCGCCGCATCTGGGATCGCCGGCTTCAGGTTCCCTTGCCGTTTCTCCGATGAGGGATCTTCTTTCTTCGGCATAGCGGTCAGAGAGGAGTTCTTCTACGGTCCTTGTCATGCAGGATGGCTCGGTGATGTATTTCTTGCCGTCCGCATAGGCAAGCTTCATGGCTTCGAACTGGCGGTGCAGTGTCTCTACGGTGTCTCTTTCCGTGAAATCGTATCCTTTGAGGATGTTGAGCGCCATGAGAGGCACGATGCCATGGCCGTTCGGAGGAAGTTCCCATACGTCATAGCCTCTGTAATTGATGCTGACGGGATCGACCCATTCCGGATTCCATGCGGAGAGGTCTTCTTTCCGAAGGTACCCGCCGGTCTCTCTGGCAAAGGCATCGATGATGTCTGCAATGCGTCCTGCATAGAGAGCAGCCGTCTCGGATTCTGCGATTTCTTCCAGCGTATCGGCATGGTCCTTCAGGCGGACGATTTCGCCCGGACGCGGCGCTCTTCCTGCATTAAGGAAGGTATCGAACCAGCCGGAAAAGGCAGGATCTTCTGCATAGACGGAAAGGGCTTTCCTCTCCTGCTCCCACTCGTGAGCAACGAAGGGCGAAATGGCATAGCCGTACCTGGCGTATCCGATGGCCGGTTCGAAGAGTTTCCTGAAGGGAAGGCGCCCGAAGCGGCGGGAGAGTTCTCTCCATGCGGCAGGCGCGCCCGGCACGGTGACGGGAAGCCAGCCGCGGATCGGCATTTCCGTGTGCCCCATGCCTCTTACGATGTCTGCACTGATAGCACCTGGGGCAAAGCCGCTGCTGTTTAATCCATAGAGATGATCCTTCATCCAGATGATGGCAAAAGCATCGCTTCCGATGCCATTGGACACCGGTTCTACAACGGTCAGGCAGATGGCTGTCGCAATCGCTGCGTCGACGGCGTTGCCGCCTGCTTTCAGCATGTCCATGCCTGCGCCGGCTGCGAGCTGGGATGCCGTAGCAACCATGCCGCAGTTTCCGAAGACGACGCTTCTTCTGGACGGATAGCGGTAGCGCTGCCCTAGATTAAAGTTTATATTCATGATTCCTCCCCTGATTTGCGGACTGGCCGCGTATTTCCCTCGAAAATACTGGGATTTTTTTTCTATTATACTTCATCGATGCACCCTTCCCCAACCCGTTTCGGGCAATAAAAAAAGACCCCGGTTGAGGAGCCTTTTTCTATCATTCTTATTTCATATTGGCAGCAGCCCAGTCAGCTTTGAAGCGTGCAATGCCGTTGTCTGTCAGCGGGTGTTTCATGGCATCCATGAGTACCTGGAACGGAACGGTAGCAATGTCAGCGCCTGCGAGTGCGCACTGGGAGATGTGCTGCGGCTTTCTGATGGAAGCAGCAATGATCTTTGTATCGATGTCGTGGATTTCAAAGATTTCAGAGATGGTCTGAATGAGTTCCACGCCGTCCCAGCCGATGTCATCGATGCGGCCAACGAACGGGCTGACGAAGGATGCGCCTGCGCGTGCTGCAAGCAGTGCCTGGTTAGCAGAGAAGACGAGGGTAACGTTTGTGCGGATGCCAAGTTTCTTCAGACCTTTGACGGCTTTCATGCCTTCCGGGGTCATCGGTACTTTGACAACTACATGCGGATCAAGGCCTGCGAGGACCTGTCCTTCTGCAATCATTCCTTCTGCGTCATCAGCGAGCACTTCAGCGGAAATAGGGCCGTCCACGATGGAGGCGATTTCCTTAATGACTGCATGGAAGTCCTTTCCTTCCTTGGCGATCAGGGACGGGTTCGTCGTTACGCCGGAAATGAATCCCATGTCATTGGCTTTGCGAATGGCTTCGACATCAGCGGTATCAATAAAAAATTCCATTTCTTTCTCCTTTTATCTTTATAATATATTCAGCATGTATTCCATTTTTGCACTGATTCGGCGGAATGTCAATAATAAAAGGAATGCATGTAAAAATAGCATACTAGAAACAGGATTTCATCCAGGGCGATATAGGAGGAAATGCCGCAAAATACAGTGTTTTCCGGCATTTTTCACGATGAGGGAGCAAGACCTCCATTTCCCTTCCATGATGAAAAGACAAGCGTATACATTATGAGGCGCAGGGAAAATCCCCTCATGGGCATTCTCAGCCCTTTTCTATCTATAAAACGCGATGGGACGCCGTGAGAAGCGAATTTCTCGCTTATATTCCCTTATTCACCCATATGTGGCGGAATTCATAGTCAAATGAATGATTTTATTGATGGATATCGTTTCGAATCGAGAAAATTTCATCAACTTGACGTGCAAGTAATAAATCTGCATGATAGTTGACTTATAATGCATATAATACCTTACTCATTGATTATTGATAGATAAACAGGTATAATTAGGGACAAAGTAATCAGATGCTTTTTTTATTCATTTCCATACCTGAACCTAGGAGGGTCCCATGAAATTAACACTCCTCGCTCTGAGCTATTTCCAGAAAACCGCCGAGCTGCAGCACCTGACGAAAGCTGCAGAGGCACTTCATATTTCACAGCCGTCCCTCTCCCACACGATCAAAGTGCTCGAGACCGAGCTGGGCGTGCCGCTTTTCTCCAGAAGCGGGCGCAATATCGTCCTCACGCGTTATGGTGAAATCCTTCTCCGCCACACGAACCGCATCATGCAGGAACTGAACGGCGCACAGAAGGAACTGGCCGACACGAAGGAAGCACAGAAGCTGACCGTCACGATCTCGCTTTTTGCTGCTTCCATGATCATCCCGGCTTTCCTCACCCGTTTCCGTCAGGAACATCCGGATATCCGCTTCGAAATCCTGCAGCAGCATAACAAGCCGGGCCAGACGAATCAGACGCACGTCGACCTCTCTCTTTCTTCTTCGATCAATCCGATCGAGAATGACCATTCTGTCACTCTCCTGAAGGAAGATATCATGCTGGCTATGCCTGATACCGATCCGCATGCCAAGAGACCATCTGTCAATCTGGACGAATTCGAAAAGGCAGGCTTCATCTCTTTGGAAGCAGGCGCAAGCCTTCGTACGATCACAGACTTCTACTGCCGCATGGCAGGCTTCGTCCCCCATGTCGTCCTTGAAAGCGACAGCCCGACGACAGTCCGTGAATTCATCCGCGCAGGCCTCGGCGTTTCCTTCGCTCCGAGAATCACCTGGCACGGCGTAGGCGGCGACCATGTAGCACTTGTCCCGATTGCTTCCCCGAACTGCCAGAGATACATTTCCCTTTCCTGGAAGAAGGGTGAAAAACTCTCTCCGCCAGCTGAACTGCTGAAGAATTATATCAAGGAAAACTTTGCTGACTTTGCCAGAGAATACGCGGGCCTTCCGCCGAAAAGATAATTAACTATAAAAAGATGTGAATGATCAGTTGTCATTCACATCCTTTTTTTGTGCGTTTTTGTGCAGTTATATTCGGCTGGAGGATATATTTGTGGTATCGGGAAGGATTAAAGGATGCTTCGCGTTGCTGGAAATGAACCCCTTTCGGCCCGTACAAAACAATTGAGCCAGCACTGATATTAATATAGTGTCAATCGGTATACGATCCACTTTCCCCTGACGGGGACAGCCTCACAAAGAATAAAAGAAAGAGCTCAGCTCTTATTTGTTTGAAACCTTATATAACCCCATCCCTACCATACTCCTTCCCCTAACGGGGACAGCTTCGCATGGAATAAAAGAAAAAGCTCCGCTTTTATTTGTTTGAAACCTTATGTAATCCCATCCCTGCCATACTCCTTCCTCTAACGGGACAGCTATAACTGAAGTGCTCTGCTAAAGCTGGACATAGGAGGGGTTAGAAAAAAGCTGTTTTATGCGCCTCCATATCGCCCCATCACTATTTCCTTCGGGCATAAAAAAAAGATGTGAAATCTGGTATCGGGATTTCACATCTTTTTTATGCCAAGCTGGTGGGAAGACCAGCATTTACAGCCTTAGACTCAGCCTCCGAGGAGTGCGAGCATGATACCGCCGGAAATAGCTGTACCAAATACGCCTGCCAGGTTCGGGCCCATAGCGTGCATCAGAAGGAATACGCTTCTGGATTCTCTCTGGCCAACGAGGTGGGATACACGAGCTGCGATCGGAACGGAAGCGATGCCTGCGGAACCGATGAGCGGGTTGATCTTGCCGTGGGAGAGTTTGCACATGATCTTAGCACATACAACGCCGGATGCTGTGCCGAATGCAAATGCAACGAGACCGAGAAAAATGATGAGGACTGTCTTGTAGGTCAGGAAGGTTCCTGCTGCCATCGTGGAGCCGATTGCAACGGTCAGAACCATAGTTACGATGTTGAGAAGTGTGTTGGATGCTGTTTCAGCCAGTTTTGTAACAACGAGGCATTCACGAAGCAGGTTGCCGAGCATGAGCATGGTGATCAGCGGAGCAACTGGCGGCAGGAAAATGTTAACGATGACGCCGATAACGATCGGGAATGCAATCTTTTCAAGACGGGATACATAACGCGGCTGTTTCATCATGATCTTTCTTTCGTCAGAGTTGGTGAGCATCTTCATGATTGGCGGCTGGATGAGAGGCATCAGTGCCATGTAGGAGTATGCTGCAACGGAAATCTGAGGAAGAAGATGTGGAGCCAGTTTCATGGTGGTGTAGATAGCCATCGGGCCGTCTGCGCCGCCGATGATGCCGATGGAAGCAGCTTCGCCAAGGTTGAAGCCGAGGCAGTTAGCGCCGATCAGGGCAACGAAGATGCCGAGGTGGGCAGCTGCGCCAAGGATAACAAGGCTCGGGTTTGCGATCATAGGACCAAAGTCAGTCATTGCGCCTACGCCCAGGAAAATGAGCGGAGGAAGAATCAGCTGTTCTACGCCCTGATACGCAAAATAGAAGAGGCCACCAAGATTAGTCAGGGAAGAACCGCCAGCGTTGACGACGATACAAGAGAAGCCGATGCCGACCAGAAGGAATGGTTCGTACTTCTTTACAATACCAAGGTAAAGCAGGATGCATCCTGCGGTGATCATAATGAGATTTCCAAGAGTCAGGCCCAGGAGGTCTGTCTGATGAAGAAGTTCTGTGAGGAGAGCTGCTAAAAGCTGACCCATATCCATGTTATTAGTCTCTCCTTTCTTTTACTTCGCCGAGCTTGTTCAGAAGCGGGAAGAAGTGGAGGATTACTCCGATAAATGAGATGAATACGAATGAAAGAACGAAGTCGATAGCGGAGAGAAGGAGTGCACCTTCCAGCGTATCTGGAATCATTGTCATATTAGTTCATCTCCTTTATCTGTTCATTTGCCTGACGGATCATGAGGAGACGTGCTCTTTCTTCAACTTTCTTCAGTACGTCTTCTTTCAGGACAATGGCACGTCTGTGTGTGCCGTGAGCGATTTCGCCCTGTTCATCCCATGCTTTGACGTCGAGTGTTACGTCGTGATCAGTGATGGCAATGATAGCAGCATGTACGGTAACGGTCATGCCGATGCTTGTCGGAGCGGTATGAACGAAGCTGACGCCCAAGCTGATGGATGCATAGTCATCTGGGAGGTACGGATCGATAGCTTCGATGGAAGCATCGAGTGCCCAGTGAATCAGACGAGGGGTAGAAAGAAGTCCCTTGAAATCGTTTTCGTAGTTATCAGCGCAGTCGGACTGCTGAACAACTCTGCGGGCAATAGCATTCTGGCCAACGGCTAAGAAATCTTCCAAATTAATCATAGTAATTCCCTTTCCACATTTTCTGTGTAACAACCTTGAGGAGATTCACTCCCCGGCTTTGTAAAAGAAACGTTTCTCTTGAATTCGCCCTGAGTATACCCCATAAATCATATCGTGAATAATACATGTTTGAGGCCTAATTTATGCATTGTAGTCTATAGCATAGACTACGAAACATGAATTAAATTGCATGTTTTTTACAATTTTGACCTTGTCAATACCCGATTTTATCGTATTTTTGCAAAAATTCATTTATAACATGTATGTTTGCAAATTAAATTCCTCGATAAGTCTTATACAAAATAATTTATTCTGTAACTTTTTAAAATTCGTCTTTTATCTAATGGACGCATAAAAGGGACACGTTCGTATTCACTGAACGCATCCCTTTTTATGTTTTCTTTTATGTTTATTTTTATCTTTTATTCATGGCCGAATTTGACCTGTGCAGAGACAAGGAGTGTAAATATGCCTGTACCGCCTATGATATTTCCAAGTCCTGTCGGAATGAGGAAGCGGAAGAAGTAGTCTGAAACGGTAGAAGCGCCTGTCAGGACGGCATAGGCCGCCTCCCCTGACCCGACGACGACATGCGCAAATCCCCCGATGGCGATGAAGTAGGTAAAGGTTAGTATGGTGAAGAAGGAAAATCCGCGGGACATCGGCAGCATCCAGACGATTGCCGCGATGAGCATGCCGGCCGGAATGCCGCGGAAGATATTCTCCCCTGCCGAGAAGTGCATGACGTGGCCGGCGACGATGCCAAGCGACGTGGATATTTCATTTCCTGCAAAGTACGGCGAGGTCATGAAGAGCGCGGCAATGAAGGTGCCGACCATGTTCGAACCGAGGACGATCGCCCAGAGACGAAGGATCCGCATGAGCCTGTACCAGGACGGATGCTCCCAGAGCGGGATGACGGCCGTGATCGTGTGCTCGGTGAAGAGCTGCAGGCGGCCCAGGATCACGATGAGGAAGCCTGTCGTGTAGCCGATGCCGCTGATGGCATCCGCATAAGGCGCAGTGCCTGCGTACATGGCAAGGACGGCGCGGAAGTAAAAGGAGAAGGAGACCATGATGCCGGCTGCCAGCGCAGAGAAGAAGAGCGGCCCGGAATGGCGCTCGAGTTCCTTCTCCCCATCGTGGCGGATGATCTCGAAAAGCAGCTTGGACGACAGCTTTTCGTATTCTTCGACGGTGACTTTGGTCTTCGATTTCTCGTATTCTTTATCAAAATCTTCTTTGAGTATCGTCATACATTTCCCCCGTTCTGGTTCTTTGAGTGTTTAAATAATCTTGTGTAAACGTACTCCTATGAAAAAAGGAGATCTATCT
>ERZ838516.1998-NODE-1998-length-23580-cov-22.976068_pt1 | contig 23580 bp, 15 predicted proteins | sample MGYA00519910_ERZ838516 | MGnify/ENA primary metagenome ERZ838516 (study PRJEB31850, sample SAMEA3708837) | human gut metagenome | biome: human gut; feature: human-associated habitat; material: faeces | place: China | collected 2014 ... | reverse complement strand
CTTATGAAACGCTGGAAAAGATAATGGAAGTGCTGGACGTAACGCCGAATGAATTGTTGTCGGGAGAATGGAAGTATATCAATCAATCTGAAAAGGAAGTCTGTCAGTTTTTAAGAGCAGAAGAACGTCTAAATGCAGAACTGAAACACGGACAATATGACAACTTCTTTGACAGCGAGGAAGAATGGCTGGAATATGAGTTAGAAAAGTTACGGGAATACATTACCGACTACATCAATGGAACAAACATTGAAGCGTCTGACCTTTACCTAATCAAAGAATTTATCCAGCATTTAAAGTTCCAAAAACTACTAGACCGCTATGATGATTTATACAGCATGGATATGTTTGGGGAAAGCATAGAGGGACATAAGTATAAGACACCTTATCAAGTCGTGAAAATGATAAACCCAAATTCAAAAGAAGATATGGAACTGTTACGAGAAGTATTAAGGAATAACCATTTTGATGATGAGGACGAGTAATCTTTTTCCTCTTGCAAGAAGATACAGAAAACAAAAAGCCCAGTAAAGAGTGCAAAGCACCACCAATGGTGGCAAGCTCTTGACAGGGCTTTTTCTTTTCTGTGGTTGGTAATCAAGAGGAAGAAAGGGATAAAACCTAATTTATGATAAATCAGACAACACAACTAGCAAGTTTGAGCTTGTGCTACACGTGCCATAAAGTAACACACAAGGATTGATAGATACCAGCCCACTATGCCCTAAGTTTTATTATGGAAGTAAACAATTAACGATATTTTAACGCTTGTGTATTCTTTTGAGCGAATGTTATTAGCGGTTGACAGATTTCCACCTCTTATTGGTAGAATGTTAAACCTCGATTTTGGTATAATTAAACCACAATAAAAAAGCAAAAAGGAGTGCTGAATATGAATTTTAACGAAAAATTGATTTCTTTGAGAAAAACCAAAGGATTATCCCAAGAAGAACTGGGAGCAGAACTGAATGTGACAAGGCAAACAATTTCAAAATGGGAAAGTTGTCAATCCTATCCTGATTTTCAACGATTGGTGTTGTTGAGCGACTTCTTTGGCTTGACGTTAGATGAACTTGTCAAGGACATTGATGTGCAGGAAGTCCGGGAAAAAAACTTAAATAGCGAAAGGCTAAAGTCCATATATAGTGATGTGGAAAACGCTAAGAAAATTATTAAATGGGGAGCTATCATTGGTGGCGGCATTGCCGTAGTTCTTCTGATTGTCGTGATTGTTTTGATTTTTAAGTTTGTATATTGATGATTATATTTTAAGAAAGGGCATGGAGAATGGGCAAAGAATATTTGTTACAAGTGCAAAATGTAACGAAACGATATAGAGATAAACTCGCCTTGAATGATTTTTCTATGGATATTCGTTCGGGCGAAATTGTTGCACTGATTGGAGAAAATGGTGCTGGAAAAACAACGCTATTGAATATAATTTGCGGATATATTAAACCAAGTGTCGGACTGGTACAATATAAAGGAGAAAATATCTTTGAAAAACCGTTGACAATACAAGAATTTGGCATTTTGATTGAGCCACAATTTTTAGATTATATTTCTGCGGAGGAAAACTTACGATTGCTTTCACAACTGGCTAATCGGAAACAGGACATACGAATCAAGGAACTATTGGAAAAAACAGAACTTTATAGTAGCCGTAAGAAGAAAGTTAAAGAATTTTCGTTTGGTATGAAACAACGTCTTGGTTTGTGCCAATGTCTACTTACAGAAGTTGGATTTTTGATTTTAGACGAGCCGTTTGTTGGACTTGATCCAATCGGCAAGGAAATTTTCAAGCAGACCATATTAGATATAGCACATAAGCAAAATGTTCCTGTGCTATTTTCCAGCCATGATTTAGATGATGTAGATGAAATTTGCGATAGAGTAGTTATGATTTCAAAAGGCAACAAGCAGTTAGACCAGCCACTTGAACATAAGCAGACTTATACCATAAAGACTGAATGTAGCATTTCTGGTGACATAAGGCGGTCACTTTTGGAAAAATGTAGCGATTTGCAATTCTTCGAGGATAAGATAATCTTTCAGGACGAAAATCTTATTGTAGATATTCAAAAAATATTGCTACAAGAAGGTCATTATATTTGTGGCTTCTCTGTCCAAAAGAATAATCTCAAAAGCCTGTTTGGAATGGAGGGATAAGAATGAACACTTTTGCAACCATCACTAAAATAGAATTAAAAAAACTATTCCAAAGAAAAGATTCATGGCTCATGTTTACCGTTTTGCTTGTGCCAATTTTATATTCTGTGGGCTTAGCCGCTAACTCAGAGGTTATTACATATACAGGTGCAGGCAATATAACAGCCATAGGCTTTGCCAGTGCAATGTTTCAGATGAGTCAGTCTATGTTCATTTTCAATGTGATTTTATCTGCAATCATTGGAAGAAGTTTGGCGTCAGAAATTGAGAATAAGAGTATTCGCTTATACATAAATCGTATTGGTATCCGAAAATTGATTTATGGAGGCAAGGAATTAGCATTGTTGATTTTTTCGGTATTCATAGATATTCTACTGGTTTTAACGAGTATCGTATTTTATTATGCTGTGCTTGTTCATAATCCAAAAGTTGCAAGTGGCATATTCTATGATAGTAATGTAGGTATGGAAGTCGCTCAAATTATTTGTAATTGTATATTTTGGCTTATAACGATTTTTCTTGTAATGCTAATGGCAACAAGGTTGAAGACACTTGTATGTGTAGGCGTGTATATGATTCTATATATCATAATGAATTTAATGTCTTATATAGACGTTATAAAATATCTCTCGCCATTACATTACATAGGTGTAGCTTCTTCAAATAGCTCACAAATCGCACTCACCACAATGCTTTTTTTTCTTTATTTTATTTGTGCAGGAATATTATTTACCCACATTGGTATTCGCAAGATTGAGAAAATGGATTTATAAAAGAAATAGTAAACTCAGAAATATGATGCTGATTTTACCGAACCGATTACAGCAGGTATTTTTGTTTCAATCGTAGATTGGGCTAGTTTTCAGCATGATAAAGATAAAACTCCGTATTGGCATACTTTAAAAACTAATGGAGAATTAAATTCAAAATATCCCAATGGAATTGAAGAACAAAAAAGTTATTAGAAGCCGAAAAACATATAATTATAACAAGAGGAAGAAAGAATATTCGGTACTTTGTTCAATATTGTCAAAAACTGAAATAAACTCATAAAGTTGCGGTAAAGGGGACGACGCTTTATGCACAATTCAATATATTCAAGTCCAATTTAAAAGCATACTATCTACAATTAAATACGCTATAACAGTAGCTCGTACAAAATTCATATTTTGTGCGGGCTTTTTTTACTCTCTTTTCTGTGTTTTCCAAAGGTATAGACGGCATTTCCGTTTATATATTTCAGATTATGCGGAAAGGGGGTGAAACTATGGACACATCTTCTTTCGAGCATATCGTTAGAATACAGTTTAATGCTTTGATGATGACTGTTATTAAATGCACAGTAAAAAGCAGAAACAGACAGTTTGTAATACGTTCCAAACGTGAAATTTTATTCTGTGAATTATCAGATACCAAATTATCAGAGCGTGGAACAATAGATAACTATTCCTGTGATTGCATTTTTTTTAAAGTCTTGAATTATACAATCCAAGTATCAAATGAGAAACTTGCTGTTGCTTTATATAAGTTATCGAGTAAGGAGCGTGATGTAATTCTATTACGCTATTTCCAAAGCATGAGCGACCAAGAAATCGCAGAATTATACCATGTATCACGTTCTGCTATTTATCGCAGAAGAAGTAATGGATTGAAGAAATTAAAAATAGTATTGAAAGAAAGGAATTGAACCAATGAAAAAAAGAATATGGTTACCCTACATTAAAAGTAATATGTCAAGCGTCTGCTGGAAGCGAAACTGCCATAAGAGAGATTTTAAAATTTTATGACGCTTATATTTGCAAGTTATGCTTGCGTCCGTTTTACCACTCTGAAAGTGGTAAAATCACTATGCAGGTTGATGAAGAACTAAAAGGTCAAATTCATACAGAAATGATGAAAGCAATCTTGAAATTTGAAATCAGAGTGAAGTAATCATATTACATGAATGAAAAACGGGAGATACACAGATGTTTGTGCTATCTCCAATGTTATTTTTTGTGTCATATCAAGGCTCATTCAATCGTGGTAAATTCGTGGTAAAATGAGTGTTTTTCTATACTTCAAAATGTTTGAAAGTATAGTGTTCATGCGGATAATCAAAAATCGGATATAAAATTTATTATAAATTTTGGTGGTAATTACCCGATATGCGAAATTTACATTGCATTGTAAATATAGAAACTTGTTTTGTTTTTTTATAAATGCTAACATGGGATTATAAAAAATATGAAATAATGTATATAAATTTTTTAGAAATTGTATGTAATATAAAAATAAGCGAGAAGGAGAAATAGTTAATGAATTCAAACATAAAAATAGCATATATTGTTTTATGTCATAAAAATGCTGGTCAAATAAATAAAATGATAAAGAAGTTGGATTCAAAAAATTGTGATTTTTTTCTTCATATTGATAAAAAAAGTTCAATAGAAGAAGATATCATTAAAAATAATCATATTTTTGTTTTACCAAATGATAAAAGAATTGATGTCAAGTGGGGAGATATTTCCATGATTGATGCTACTGTTAATTTGATGGAGAGTGTGTTCACTTCAAAAATAAAATATGATTATATATGGTTAATAAGTGGACAAGATTTCCCACTTAAAAGTTCTCAAGAAATTATAAATTTTTTAGAAAAAAATAAAGGGAAAAATTTTATAGAAATAAATAAATTTGAAAGGGAAAATACTATAAAAAAAAGATATGAATTGTATTTTCCAAATTGGATGAGAAGCAAAAATTTTTTTGTAAGATGTTTAAAGATGGGATACATAAACATTGCACTACATTTAGGAACTCTACTTGATAGAAAAAATATACTTAACGTTGATTTCTATTATGGAAGTCAATGGTGGACATTGACCTATGAATGTGCTAAAGAAATATATGATATATTATTAAAAGGTGAATATATAGACTATTATAAAGGCTCTTTGGTTCCAGATGAATCCATATTTCAAACGATTTATATGAATAGTAGATTTAAAGACAAATACTACGATAAATTAACATATGTTAATTGGAAAGGACAAATTAATCACCCTAAAACTTTTACAATAGAGGATTGTGACGAATTAGAAAAAGTTAATTATTTAATGGCAAGAAAATTTGATGAGGATTTTGATGATAAAATTATAAATAAATTATATGATGAACTATAAGCAGTAAAAGATAAAGCCTATTATGCGAAAAATAAGTAAAAATACGATTAAAGTCAATAATTAAACAGAATGTAGGTTCGAAAACATATAGAGAAATAAGTGATAATTTTACTTAAAAAAACGCATCCGCTAGATTTTGCACATTGATTTTTCAGAGGATATGTATTTTTTTGAGCAAGTGGTATTTAAATTTATACCGATTTCTTGCTCTTTTGAAAACACACCATTCAAGCCCTGCAATACAAATAATGTCTGTCATTTTTTGATAAGGAAAATATAGATTTTTTTGTTGTTGGGATGACATTTGAGTAATATAGTTTATGCTTTGCGACATTGCCAATGGCGAAGTCAAAGTAAGAAACAAGATTGTTAATTGTATAAAGTCGTGATAAAGTTGTCGTAGAAGATGGTATCATGTTGAAAGGTAGTTGTGATAGATAAAAATGTATGGAGAATAGGTGGTAATATTTTAAGAATTACTAGTTATAAAGATGAACATTATACTGAAGATGCGAAACTTACAAATAATTTGTTATCTTATTGAAGATTAAAAATACTTTTTGGTATATATTTTTGTTATTTTAATATTTGCAATGATTTCTAGCTTAATAAATTCATTAAGTGACATGGTACATTGCTAAAGAATGATAAAAAAATCACCATACCATAGTGTTTAATTTTGTTAATATTTATTTATAATATTTAATTGTTAAAGAAAGTGTGTTAATATTTATTGAATTAGAGGTAATAATGTCGTACTATTACCAATTGGATTTCCAAAGATTGTGAAGGAATATTCTTTTGCTTCTTTTGCATTAATAGCAATTTATTATTTAACAAAAAAAGATGTTATAAATGAAATAAAATCTATGTAAATTACAAATTTATTTGCACTATTTGTAATTTATTAAATTTTGTTGTATAAAGAAAGGATGAAAAAATATTATGAATAATAAACAAGTTGATATATTATTGTCGGTATATAATCCAAATGAAGAATATTTGATAAAACAATTAATTTCTTTAAATAATCAAACATATCCTAATTTAAAACTATATATATTTGATGATTGTATAAAAAAAAGGTGTAATTTAGATTTATTTGAAAAATATATCACAAATTTTTCCTATGAGGTTTTGCCATATTGTGAAGAAAATTTAAATTACATGGGGGCTTTTGAAAAATTGGTGCAAAGATCAGATGGTGAATATATTGCTTTTTGTGATCAAGATGATATATGGATGGATGATAAAGTTGAAAAGTGTGTCGCATATATGAATGAAAAGAATATCGACTTAGTTGTTACGGATAAACAAATAATTGATGAAAATGACAACGTCACTTGCAGTAGCGTTAGAAAACATAGCAATAAAAACTATGATAATTGGAATACTTACGATGATATAACTAAATATAATATCTTTGTTACTTATGCAGTAGGAATGAGTATTATAATGAAAGCTAGCTTTGCAAAAAAGTCTTTACCATTTTCAAAATACACAGGTCATGATAAATGGGTATTGGCGTGTACTTCTACAGAAGGAAAAGTAGGGTACTTAAATTTACCTTTAGTTCAATATAGAAGACATGGGAAAAATGTTAGTGGTGTATTAGTTGGAATAGAGACAAAGGAAGATTATATCAATCAGAGAATAATGCCTGATTTAAAAATGATTGAAGATTTTAAACAAAAATATCCTAATCACAAAGATTTAAATGAAATTGAGAAATTTGCTAATGCTAGAAGAACAGGTAATATAAAAACCTTATTTAAATTGAGATATCTTGCACCTGACATTGCAAAATTTGATATTGTGACAGCTCTTTTACCCAAAAAGTTATTTTCATTTATGGTAAAAATTGCCCAAAAAATAAGTTAAAAGGATGAAAGAAACAGATATTGGAAAATGAAGAAATATTTGCTAGTATTATTGTAATGTGTTTTAAGAATGAAGAGTTACTTGAAAATATTGTTTGTTTAGTTTTGAATCAACTGTTCAAATCTTATGAATTATTATAAGTGATGATTGTATATCAAATTTAAATAGATTATTTTTTGGACTGTTTCAAATAATTAGAACAAAAATAAATAGATCATACAATCTATTATAAAAAATAGAGGCTCATTGATTATAGAATTAATAAATTTAATAGTATTTTTTCAAATATTGAGTATTTTGATGTGATAATAATGTTAATATATAATAGTATAAGAAAAATGGATAAAGAGGTGTAAAAATGCAAGTAATAAAATATATGTTTCAACCACATGGTGATGATAGAGGACAACTTGTTGCTCTAGAAGAATTTAAAGATATACCTTTTAAAATTAAGCGAGTGTACTATATGTATGATACAGGAGAAGGAGTCCGTAGAGGATATCATGCACATAAAAACTTAGAACAAATTTTAATTTGTATACATGGAACTTGTAAAATATTATTAGATAATGGTAAGGAAAAAAAAGTTGTACCATTAGAAAAACCATATGAAGGATTGTATGTGGCTAATAATATGTGGAGAGAAATGTTTGATTTTTCTCCTGATGCAGTATTGCTAGTATTGGCTTCAGAATCATATGATGAAAGTGATTATATTAGAAACTATGATGATTTTTTAGAATTTATTAAGGAGAGTGAATAGAATGAAAATACCTTTTGCAACATTTAAACCAATGCATGATGAAATAAGAAAAGATTTAGATCAAGCATATAATAAAGTAATTGATAGCAATTATTTTATCCAAGGAAAAGAATGCGAATTATTTGAAAAAGAGTTTGCAGATTATTGTAATGCTAAATATTGTGTAGGTGTAGCAACTGGATTAGATGCATTATATTTAATTTTAAGAGCGATGAATATAGGTAATGGAGATGAAGTAATCGTTCCATCAAATACATATATTGCAACAGCTTTAGCTGTTTCATATTGTGGAGCAAAACCTATATTTGTAGAACCAGAATTAGAGACTTATAATATTAATCCAGATTTAATAGAAGAAAAAATAACAGATCAAACAAAAGCAATTATAGCTGTTCACTTACAAGGAAGACCTGCAGATATGGATGCAGTTAATGAAATTGCTAAAAAACACAATTTATATGTTATTGAAGATGCAGCTCAAGCACATGGAACAGAATATAAAGGTCAAAAAGTAGGTACTTTGTCAGATGCAGCAGGGTTTAGTTTTTATCCAGGTAAGAACCTAGGCGCTTTAGGTGATGGAGGAGCAGTTGTTACAAACAATAAAGAAATTGCTGATAAAGTTAGAGCTTTAGGTAATTATGGTTCAGATTACAAATATCATCATATTTATAAAGGAACTAATAGTCGTTTAGATGAAATTCAATCAGCATTTTTACGTTGTAAATTACCACATTTAGATAAATGGAATGAATATAGAAGAAATGTAGCAAATAAATATTTTGAAGGAATAAAAAATCCATTCATTAAATTACCATTAAAAGATAGTGAAGATTATAGACATATTTATCATGTATTTGTTATTAGATGTGATAAAAGAGATGAATTAGAAAAATATTTAAATGAAAACGGGATTGGGACTGTAAAACACTATCCTATACCAATGCATTTACAAGAAGCATATAAAGATTTAAATATCAAAGAAGGAAGTTTACCAATTGCAGAAGAAATTAGTAAAACTGTTTTAAGTATTCCAATGTACTATGGAATGACAGATGAAGAAGTGAATTATGTTATTGATAAACTAAATGCGTTTAAATAATGAAAGGATAATTATGATTACATTAAGAAAACTTCAATTAAAAGATGTTCCATTAATGCTAGAATGGATGCATGATGAAGAAGCAAAACATATTTTTCAAAATAATTTTGCTGAAATAGATGATGTTGCAGCAAAAAAATTTGTAGAAAATTCTTTTAGAGAAGATCAACAACATTTTGCAATTGTTGATGATCAAGATGATGAATATTTAGGTACAATTTCTCTAAAAAATATTGATTTAAAAAATAAAAATGCTGAATATGCAATTAGCACAAGAAAAAAAGCAAGAGGAACAGGTGCCAATCAAAAAGCAACGGAATCATTATTAAAATATGGTTTTGATAAGTTACAATTGCATAGAATTTATTTAAATGTATTATCATCTAATAAAAGAGCAATTTCTTTTTATAAAAAATGCGGATTTATTTATGAAGGAAAATTTAAAGATCATTTATTTATTGATGATAGATATCAAGATTTAGAATGGTATGCTATATGTAAAAAATAAGAGTATGATATGTATGAAAAAGTTGATTCATAATGTCTATGCATATCTAAAAGAAGAAAATATATAATAAAGTATTGAAATTATTAAAAAATTAAGATTGTTCAAATATTATATTGTATGTTTATGATGATTGTGTAATTAAAAAATAAGTATAGATATCATAAAAATATATTACTCATATTGATTTGTGCAGGTATTGAAGAAGATTTTTTGTTAGCTTATTAAAGAAAATAGCATAAAAATACACAAGCAGTGAAATAAAAATAAGGGATTATTTGCTTTCACTGCTTTCTTTATATATAATTGCTTTGAAAAAAGGAGAGTTTAAATGGTTAAATCAATAATATCGAAATATAAAAATGTTCCTGTTGAAGTGAAAGCTTCTATTTATTATACAATTTGTAGTATTGTACAAAAGTGTATTGTTTTAATAACGTTACCTATTTTTACAAGATTAATGACAACTCAGCAATATGGGCAATATAGTATCTATCAATCATGGATGAATATCGTAGCTATTTTTGCTACTTTGAACTTACAATATGGGTCATTTGATACAGCTATGATTAAATTTGAAAATGATCGAGATAGATACATATCTTCTATCCAAGGGATTGTTTCAGTTTTAACATTAATAACTTTAATTATATACATCATAGCTCCAGTATTTTGGAATGATTTATTGGAATTACCATCAATACTTGTTCTTGCAATGATTGTTGAAATATTGATGAGTACAGTCTTAGCTTTTTGGACAAATAAACAACGTTTTATGTATAAATATAAACCAATGATTATTGTAACTCTTATCATATCAGTCACATCTCCTTTAATAGGGTTGGTTGGTGTACTTTTATTTGAAGAAAAGGGAATAGCACGTATTTTAGGAAATACTGCAGTATATCTATGTATTGGTTTAATTATATACATTTATCAATCATATAAAGGGAAGGCTTTATATGATAAAAAATATTGGACATATGCTTTAAAATTTAATATACCTCTTATACCATATTATTTATCACAAATGATATTTAATCAATCTGATCGAATAATGATTAGTAGAATGTCTGGCCAAACAAATGCAGCATTATATAGTGTTGCTTATCAATTCGCGGTTGTCTTAGTTTTTGTTATTAACTCTATCAATAGTTCATTTGTTCCTTGGACATACAGAAGTATTAAAGATAAAAAACATAATATGATAAAAAAAGTAACAAATATTATTATAATATTTATTGCTACAATGTTGATTGTACTTATTTTATTTGGCCCTGAAGCTATTGCTATCTTAGGGGGAAGTAAATATAAAGATGCTATTTGGGTCGTTCCTCCAGTAGCAGGAAGTTTATTATTCTTATTTTTATCACAATTATGTATAAATGTAATGTTCTATTTTGAAGAAAATAGTTATCTTGTTAAAGGATCTATATTAAGTGCTGTTTTAAATATTGTTTTGAATTTTATACTTATTCCTGTTTTTGGTTATGTAGTAGCCGGGTATACAACTTTATTTTCTTACATTATTTTCTGGTTGAGTAATTTATATTATATGAATAAATCATGTAAAGATAAAATAGAAGATTATCGATATGATACCTTGTTTGATTGGAAAAAAATATTTATTATTGCTACTGCTTTCACGATTTTAATTATTTTATTGACATTTACATATTATACAATTTGGTTAAGAATTATATTTGTAGGTATAATAGGAATTATTGCTTTATTAAATAGAAATAAAATAATAGAATATTTTAAATTAATAAAAGGATAAGATGAATATGAATAAGACAAAGTTAACGTATAAAGTTGCTAGAAAAATATATGATTCATATCGCTTTTTAGTAGCCGATTTTAAAATAAAAAATTTAAAAAAAGTAACAAACACTAAAAAAAAGATAGTATTTATTTCACAAATGTCTAATTTGTGGATCAATGTAGATGATTTATATAATCAATTATCTAATGATGATCAGTTTGAGACATATGTTTTAATGATTCCAGAGTTTGATTATTCAAAAAAAGAATTTGATATCCAAACAATGAATACAAAGATTTATGATTTTCATAAAGATCATAATCATCAAAATACTATTAAAGCTTTTGATCAAGGAAAATGGTTTGATTTAAAAAATATTAACCCAGACTATGTTTTTTATGAAAGACCTTATAGTTCTTACTTACCAATAGAATATAAAATATCTACAGTTTCAAAATATGCAAAAACATGTTATTTACCTTATGGATATGAAATGATGAACTATATTTTTGATACTTCACTTAATGTGGATTTCTTTAGATATTTGCATATCTTTTTTGCGGATAGTTATGTTACAGAATCTTTTAATAAAAAAAGAGCACCTTTATCTCATCGATTAGGATTAAGAAAAACGATATTAACAGGACATCCTATATTTAATGCTTTTAATAAAGCACAAAGTGAAGATAATCTATTTTGGGATAATGATGATCAACGTTTCAAGATTATATGGGCTCCTAGATGGACAATAGATACGCAATTGGGAGGAAGTAATTTTTTAACTTATAAAGATAACATAGTTGATTATGTTGAAAAAGATAAGAAAAGAAGTCTTGTTTTTAGACCTCATCCACTTACATTTAAAAATTTTATATCTTTAGGTTTGATTACATCCGATGAAGTAGATGAATATTTAAGGAAGTTCCAAAACAATGAACAGTTATATTATGATCAAACATCAGAATATTTTACAACATTTTGGCATTCAGATGTTTTTGTAGGAGATATTTCATCAATTATACCTTGTTATTTTTTAACGGGTAAACCTATTATTTATTGTCATACTGATGCTGTGGATGATAATGATATTATGAAAAAAATATTTAGTGTATCTTATAATGCTTATAGTTTTGAAGATGTAGAAAAAATTCTTTTAGACTTACAAAATGGAATAGATCCATTAAAAGAAAAAAGATTAAAATTAAAAGATGAATTATTTGAAGATAAATATGTAAAATATGTAACTCAAAATATAATTAAAGTTTTAAAAGATAATTAAGAAAGGAAAAATACATGAATATAGAAGCAACAATTATTGTAATGGTTTATAAAAATTTAAATCAAGTAATCCAAACATTAGATTCAATAAAAAAGCAAACATATTCAAATTATGAAGTTATTGTAAGTGATGATGGTTCACCTAATTATACGCAAGAAGATTTTGATAAAATCACTGAACAGTATAAAAATGAATTTACGTACTTTAAACTTATAAATAATGGAATTAATAGAGGAACTGTCAAACATTTTAATAGTTTGATTAGTCAGGCAAAAGGAACAATCATTTGTCCTTTATCAAGTGGAGATCAATTTTATAATGAAAATTCTCTACAAGAAATTATGAATGCTTTTGATCAAGAAGATAAACTTATATATACTTCAAAAAGAATGATCAAAAAAGAAAATAGTATAGAATATTATCCAAGTTTATATCAGGTTTCTTTATTAGATCAATCAAATCATTTTTTTGAATATATTATGAAATACGGTAATTTTGTATCGGGGGCTTCTACTTATTATAAAAAAGAAATTTTTGATAAATATGGATTGTTTGATGAAAAATATAAGTTATTAGAAGATTATCCATTCTATGTTAACCTTGCATTTAATAACGAAAAAATTGGATATATTGATTACCCAACAATTCAATATGAATTAGGAGGTATTTCTACAGCAAGTAATAGAAATCCTTTATTAGATCAAGATTATGTAACTTTATTTAAAGATGTTTTATCTCAAAAAGATATACATTTATCACATATGACAAAAAGAGCTTTAAACTATAGAATAGACAAAATTACAAAAAAATATAATTCTTTTTTAGTTCAACTATTGTATATAGATGTTGTTATAATGCTTTGTTTAAATAAAGCAGGAATTATTAAGGGGTAAATGGGGAAAATTATGAGTAAATTAAAAAAACAATTTATATCTAATATACCATATTATGTATTATTCTTTATTTTATTATTTATACATATTCAATTGAATGTAAGTACAGGTGATGATGTAAATTTTGCAATTCGAGCAAAATCAATGACTTTTACAGATTTTAATATATATAAATACTATAATTGGTCTTCTAGGCAATTGATAGAAAGTGTACTTTATTTTATTTCAGTTCATAGTCATGTTTGGATGCTTTTAAACTCATTAGTTATTACAATTATAGCTAAATTAATAGAAGCAATATTTTGTAATCATACAATAAAAATGAAAATACTTTGTTGTATTGGAACACTTATCTATCCCTTGATTGATATGTCTTCTGCTGGTTGGATGGCCACAACAATTAATTATTATTGGCCATTAGGCGCTATTTTAATAAATTTATATTATTTAAAAAAAGCAAATAATTTTATTAAATTGAAATGGTATGAATATATTATTAGTTCTATAGCCTTATTATTTGCCGCAAATCAAGAACAAGGTTTTGCAATTTTGTTAGGAACTTATTTCTTCTATATAATTTACTGCTTTATCAATAAAAGGAAAATTAGTTTTTTTGTAATTTTAAATATTGTTTTAATCATTGCATCAGGAACATATATCTTTACATGTCCTGGGAATTGGGTGAGAAAGAAACAAGAAGTTAAAAATTGGTTCCCAGATTTTGGAACATTATCCTTTTTTAGAAAAATTGAAATAGGAATTTCTTCCACTGTTTATCCTATTTTATTTAAAAATAATGTACCAATGTTATTTTTATCATCAACACTTTTAATAATTATTAATACTTTTAAAAATAGTTTAGTGAAAGCAAGTACAATGATTATTTTTGTAATGACATTAGTTTTTGGCGTTTTAGGAAAATATTTAGTAGACTTATATCCAAATATTTCTTTTCTATATTCTATATTAGGAAAATACGGTATTTTAAGTTTAAGTAATTTAAAATCATTTGTTCCATATATTATGTTTTTAATAGAATTTATTACATTATTAATCATCATATTATTTTTAATTAAAGATAATAGAAAAAATATAGATATTTTTATTATCTTATTAATTGGCTTTGGATCAAGATTTATGCTTTGCTTTTCGCCAACTGTTTGGGTTTCCGGAAATAGAACCGCTCTATTTTTCTATTTTTCAATGATTATAGCAAGCTGTTTATTAATTTCTAGATATCATCATAGAATAAAAAATTTAGATTATTTTATGGCTATATTTGGAGTTTTTGCTTTTTGTAATATTATTAATTGTTTAGTTTAATGAAGCTAGAAGTAATTTGAGAATATCAAATTATTTCTAGCTTTTATTTATTAGTTATATTGTTTAGAGTTTTTTTTGATGATAAAATGAATACAAGGGAGGTTTGAGCAATGAAAGGTTATTTGAAGAAAGGAATAGCATGTTTCATTTTTCTCTTTTCAATTTCAATGAGTCTATCATTTGTTTCGGCATTAGAGGGAAATGATGAAGTAAAGATGAATGATGTTGTTGAAGTAAAAAATGGACTTTATAAAGAAAACGGGAAAGTTTATTTTTATGAAAATGATGTAGCAATTACAGGTATTGTTAATGATAATGGAACTTTTTACTATGTAAATGCAGATGGAAATGTTAAAACAGGATGGGTAAATGATCAAAATCACTGGTATTTTGTAAATAATGATGCTACCTGTAAACAAGGATGGTATAAATATTATGGTAAATGGTATTATCTAGATGCTAATGATGAAACATATCCATCATCAGCAATAACAAATCAAGCAAAAGAAATTAATGGAATTAAATATCATTTTGATGAAAATGGTGCTATTAAAACAGGGTGGATAAATGATGATGATCATTGGTATTTCTATGATGGAAATGCAAGTTTAGTAAGTGGATGGTATAAATACTATGGTAAATGGTATTATTTAGATGCTAATAATGAAGCATATCCATATGCTGCTATTACTAATCAAGTAAGAGAAATCAATGGTGTTAAATATACTTTTGATGAAAATGGTGCTATTAAAACAGGCTGGATGTTAGATGGTAATGATTGGTATTACTATGATCAAAATGGAAATAAATGCACAGGTTGGGTTTATGTTAAAAATCAATGGTATTTATTAAACGATGCAGGTGTCATGCAAACCGGATGGCAAAGAGTTTCTGGTAAATGGTATTATTTAGATGAATCAGGACAAGGGTATATGTACACGGGTTGGCTTGATTTGAATGGTCAATGGTATTACCTAAATGCGTATGGTAGTATGTTAACAGGCTGGATAAATGTTAAAGGAACTTGGTATTATATGGATGCAAGTGGGGCAATGTGCACAGGTTGGAAGCAAATTGCTGGAACTTGGTATTATTTACATTCAGGTGGAAATATGGCTATTGGATGGTTAAAAGATAATAATCAATGGTATTATTTAGATTCATCTGGAGCAATGTTACATGATACGTATTTTGAAGCATTTTATTTTACTTCTAGTGGGGCTTTAAGAAGCGATAGTGTTTATGATTCAATGACAAGTAGAGCAAGCGGATACAGTAGTGCTACTAATTATTTGATTTTAGTTGATACAGCTAATTGTCGAGTAGCTATTTATCAAGGTTCTGTAAATAATTGGAACAATATTCATTATTATAGTTGTGCCCCAGGTAAAGCTTCAACACCTACAGTTAAAGGTGAATTTACAGTTGGAATAAGAGGATATTATTTTGACTCAGGATCATCTAGATGTTTCTGGTATACACAATTTAAAGGAAACTATTTATTCCATAGTACTCTTTATAATAAAAATGGTACAATTCAAGATAATAGAACAGGAATTCCATTATCACATGGTTGTGTAAGACTTGAAATACAATATGCTAAATGGATTTATGATAATATTCCTTCAGGAACAAAAGTAGTAGTATATTAATGTGAATTTGATGAGGATACTTAGAGTATCCTCGTTTTTTTTTATATATTCTTGAAAAGAAATGGCTTACATGGTTAAATGAATATAAGGAGGGAAATCATGAAAAAGAAATTATTTATTGTATCACTTGTTCTTTCAATGTGTTTTTCTATGTTAAGTATAGTCAATGTACAAGCAAAAGAAACAATTAGAGAAGATCATTATGTAAATCCTATTTATAAAGATGTAAAAAGTAGTGTTGTTCATCATGATATTCAAACATATAGTTTAGAAGATGTTGAATATACAAGTGATCAAGAAAAACTTGTAAAGATATTTAGAGAAAAATTAATTAATAGAGAAAGTAATATTGTTCTTTATTATCATTGCGATGAAGAAATTACACAAGAATTTTTTTCTAATTTAGTACATCAGTTGTTCCAAAAGGCCATCAAACATACTGGTAATGGAAAAGAAGGAGACTATCTTAAATGGCACTGTCAAGGGTGGACAGTAAAAGTAAACACATCTGGAAATTCTAATGAGGGATATGATTTAAATATTTTTTATGATGTATCTTATTTATCTAGTTTAGAACAGGAAGAAAAAGTAGATGAAGAAGTCTCTAATTTATTGAAGTCATTAGATTTATCAAATAAGACAGACTATCAAAAAGTAAAAGCAATCTATGATTATATATGTTCAAATGTTACATATGATCATGATAACTTAAATGATGAATCCTATTCATTAAAATATACAGCTTATGCAGCTTTGATCAATAAAACAGCAGTATGCCAAGGATATGCATCGTTATTTTATCGCTTAGCATTAGATGCAGGTGTAGATACAAGAGTTATTTCAGGTGAAGCAGGGGGACCACATGCTTGGAATATCGTTAAATTAAATGGTAAATATTATAATCTTGATAGTACATGGGATGCAGGAAGAAGTACATATGCTTATTTCTTAAAAAATACAAATGATTTTGATGATCATGTAAGGGATAATGACTATCAATCAAATGACTTTATTGAAGAATATCCAATGTGGGATAAATCTTATACAGAAGCAGAAAATCAATATCTTGACTATGAATACGAAATCAATGATAAAAATCAAGTTATTATTACTAAATATACAGGATCTGATGAAAATGTTGTTACTCCTACAATAATAGATAACAAACCAGTTGTGGGTATTGGGCATTATACATTTATAAGTAATCAAAATTTAAAAACAATAACTGTTTCAGAAGGAATTGAATTTTTAGAAGGAATACTTGTAGGATCATGTCCTAATTTGAAACAAATCAATTTACCATCAACTTTGAATATGGGAAATTATGAAGGAAACGTATTTTCTGGATGCAATGGTTTGGTTGATTATTGTCCACAGTTAGAAGAAATTACAGTGGCCCCCAATAATCCATATTTATGTGTAGATGATGAAATTTTATATACAAAAAATAAAAGTGTAGTAATTTCTAGTGCAACTAAACATAACTTTGGTGATTTGATTCTTCCAAATACTGTTACATATATTAATGATGAGGCGTTTGCTTATAATGATACATTAACATCTATTCAAATTCCAGATGGTGTAACCTATATTGGTTATTGGGCATTTGATAATTGTAATTATTTAGAAAAAACAAATATACCTCGTTCTATCGAACTTATAGGACAATATGCATTTCATCAAACAAGTTTAAAATCACTTTTCATTCCTAAAGAAGTTGGAGGAGTAGGAATTTGTGGAGATCGTTTCACTAATTATTGGCAGTCAGAACCAATTCAAAAAATAACAGTAGAAGAAGGGAATACATATTATAAAATAGTAGATGGTGCATTAATACATGATAATTGCTTATTAATGTATGAAGGTGGAAATAAACAAAAGAGTTATATAATGCCTAATTACATAACGAAAATTGCTTCTTATGCATTTAATCGAGCTGAAAACTTAGAAAAAATTACATTATCTAATAAATTAGAAGAAATAAGTTATAGTAGTTTTATGGATTGTATTAATCTAGAACAAGTTTATATACCTGAAGGAATAAAAAGGATAGAAGATTCTTCTTTTTGGGGATGTGAAAATTTAAAAAAGGTTTATTTTCCAAAATCATTAATTGAAATAGAAGATTATGTATTTGCAAATGTACATAGTATAACAGATATATATTATGCGGGCTCAAAAGAACAATGGGAACAACTTCCAAAAGGAAATACTTTTAGTGAAATCACACCAACTTATCATTATGACTACGACGAATGTAGTGAATTTGGACACAATTATGATCAACCTATTTATACGTGGTCTAGTGATAACCAAACAGTAACAGCAAAAAGAATTTGTTTAAATAATGGTTTACATATAGAAGAAGAAACCGTTACAGCTCAAAAAATTGTTAAAGATCCAACATGTACAGAAAATGGAATAATTACTTATATAGCTAATTTCAAAAATAATGCATTTAAGTCACAAACAAAAATAGTAGATGACAAAAAAGCAACAGGGCATAAAGTAGTTGTTGATCAAGGTAAAAAAGCAACATGTAAAGAAGATGGATTAACAGAAGGAAAACATTGTTCTGTATGCAACGAAGTCATCAAAAAACAAGAAGTGATTCCAGCAACAGGGCATAAAGTAGTTGTTGATCAGGCTAAGGAAGCGACATGTACAGAAAATGGACTTACAGAAGGAAGTCATTGTTCAGTATGTAACGAAGTTATCAAAAAACAAGAAGTAATACCATCAACAGGACATAAAGAAGTTCTTGATTCAGCAAAAGAAGCAACATGTACAAATACAGGTTTAACAGAAGGAATACATTGTTCAATATGTAATAAGATTATTAAAAAACAAGAAATCATTCCAGCTTTAGGACATGATTTTAAAGATGGAGTATGTACAAGATGTCATAATCAACTAAAAGGACAATGGAAACAATCAGGAAATAAATGGTGGTATCAATATGAAGATGGAACATATCCAAAAAATGAATTCATTGCAATAGATAATAAACTCTATAGATTTGATCAATACGGATATATGAAAACAGGATGGTTCAAAGTCAATGGAACTGACTATTACGCATCAACAAGTGGAGAAATCAAAGCACAATGGGTAGGATCAGGAAATAACTGGTACTATGTAGATGCTGATGGAAAAATGGTCACAGGCTTCCAAACAATCTCTGGAGTTAAATATTACTTTGAAACAAACGGACTTATGAAAAAAGGATGGTTCAAAGTCAATAATGAAGATTACTATGCATCAACAAGTGGAGAAATCAAAGCACAATGGGTAGGATCAGGAAATACTTGGTACTATGTAGACGCTGATGGAAAGATGCTTACAGGATATCAAACAATTTCTGGAGCTAAATACTACTTTGCAGAAAGCGGACTAATGCAAACAGGATGGTTCAAGATTGACAATGCGGATTACTACGCAGCTTCAAGTGGTGTAATTACAGCACAATGGGTAGGATCAGGAAATACTTGGTACTATGTAGACGCAGATGGAAAAATGGTCACAGGACATCAAACAATTGCAGGAGCTAAATACTACTTTGCAGAAAGCGGATTAATGCAAACAGGATGGTTTAAAATCAATGGTGAAGATTACTATGCAGCTTCAAGTGGTGCAATTAGTGCCCAATGGGTAAAATCAGGAAATAACTGGTATTATGTAGACGCTAATGGAAAGATGGTTACAGGAGATTATGCAATTAATGGAGAAGTTAATCGCTTTGATGCTAATGGTGTCTGGCATGGTGTTTGGCTAGGATAATTTAATTCATTACAATTTAGTAGAAAGCAGCTCAGAAATATTTATTATATTATTTTTGAGCTGTTATATTTATAATTCAAGATATGAATGATTTATTGTTGTAAAGGTTAATTTAATATATACTTATTATGTATATATTTAATAGAAAGGAAATTTTTATACAAAAAGATTTGTGTAAAAAAGTAGTAGAAATTTAAATGGTAGAAACAAGTGTTATTATGGCAACTTATAAAGAAAGCATAGACTGTTTAAAACAGTCCATAGAATCAATTATTAATCAAACCTATAATGATTTTGAATTTATTATTATTTTAGATAATCCAGATAATAAAGAACATATAGCATTTATAAATGATTATGTATGTAAGGATGAACGTATTAAATTCTATATAAATGATAAAAATATGGGGCTAACAAATACTTTAAATAGAGGACTTAAACTTGCTGAAGGAAAATATATTTGTAGAATGGATGCAGATGATATTTCTGAATTATATAGAATGGAACATCAAAAGAAGTATTTAGAAGAAAATGATTTTGATTTAATAGGTGGAATTTCACAAATGATCGATGAGGATGGAAATACTATTTATTCAATAAAAAAAGTTCCAACTAATTTTAAAAAGATAAAAAAATGTATTAAATATAATCAAGTTATTTCTCATCCAACATGGTTTGGTAAAAAAGAAGTATTTGATAAGTTAAATGGCTATAGAAATATGCCACTTTGTGAAGACTATGACTTTACATTAAGAGCAATACTTCAAGGATTTAAAATTTCTAATGTGAATGAATGTGTTTTAAAATATAGAATGACAAAGGATAGTATATCAAGATCAAATTTATTTGAACAATATTTATTTGCTAGATACATTACTAAACAATATAGTGAAGGAAAAGTAAGTGAAGTAGAAGAAGCTAAGTCGTATGTAAAGAAGAACTTAAGTGATAAAAATGCAAAGCATTATTTAAAAGGAAATGAGAGATTTAATAATGCCTTAAATAACTTAGAAGAGAAACAATATATTCAATTTATAGCAAATGGTATTGCATTACTTTTTACTTCTAAATATTATCTTGATAAAATATTTAGATTTGTAATGGTTTATTTAAACTCATAATATATTAGTAGAATATTGATTAAAAAATGGGGGCTGTAACAAAATAAAATAAACAGCTAAAAATAGAAAAAGAACAATGGTAATTTAAAATAACGAGGGTTTCTCATATTTTAGTTATCAAATGATGTGGGGCAAAGACAGAGAATATCTGCTTCTGGTTTTCTATTTTTTATAGATTATAACTAGTTTATTTTTTTGTATTTGTTATAATGTCAATTGTGAGACAAGAGGGGGGATTGTATGAAAAAAGGTAAATTATTAAATATTGCTTTATCGATAGCGTTTATTAATATTTTATTTGTATGTTTTTCGATTATAAATGTTAATGCGGAAGAAGATACAGATACATTAAATACAAATGATGAGTCGACTGTAATGGAATCTGGTTGGACGAATAAAGAAAATCAATGGTATTATTATGATCATGGTGAAAAGAAAACAGGATGGTTACATACGGATTATTGGTACTATTTAGATCAAGATGGAAAAATGGTGACAGGGTTAGCTTCTGTAGGAAATCAACAATATTACTTTAATCAATCAGGGGCCATGCAAACAGGATGGATCCAAGCAGATGGAACATACTATTATGCAAATAATAGTGGATATATTCAAAAAGGTTGGTTGCATAAAGGGTCTTGGTATTATTTAGACCAAGATGGAAAAATGGTCACAGGGTTAGCTTCTGTAGGAAATCAACAATATTATTTTGACCAATCAGGAGCTATGAAAACAGGATGGATCCAAGCAGATGGAACATATTACTATGCAAATAATAGTGGATATATTCAAAAAGGTTGGTTGCATAAAGGATCATGGTATTATTTAGACCAAGATGGAAAAATGGCTACAGGATTGGTTTCTGTAGGGGACGAACAATGTTACTTTGATCAATCAGGAGCTATGAAAACAGGATGGATCCAAGCAGATGGAGCATATTACTATGCAAATAATAGTGGCTATATTCAAACAGGATGGCTACATAAAGGATCATGGTATTATTTAAACCAAGATGGAAAAATGGTGATAGGATTAGCTTCTGTAGGAAATCAACAATATTATTTTGATCAATCAGGTGCTATGAAAACAGGATGGATCCAAGCAGATGGAACATATTATTATGCGGATAATAATGGTTATATTCAAACAGGATGGCTACATAAAGGATCATGGTATTATTTGGATCAAGATGGAAAAATGGTTGTAGGTGATTATTATATCAATGATCAATATTACTATTTTAATTCTAATGGAGATTTGCAATTAGGTTGGTATTATAGAGATAATCAATATTATTATCTTGATTCTAATGTGGTTCTTGTTAAAGGATGGAATAAGATCACTAACAAATGGTATTATTTTAATGATCAAGGAATTATGCAAACGGGTTGGCAATTGATTAATAATCAAAGGTTCTATTTAAATGCTTCTGGTGATATGCATACAGGATGGTTAAAATCAGGTAATGAATGGTATTATTTAAATAAGAGTGGTGTCATGGTTACTGGTTGGGCACAAATTGGATGGAAATGGTATTATTTTAATGAAGATGGTGCAGCTGTTAAAGATGATGTAGTTATTGATGGTAAAACATATATATTTAGAGATGATTATTCATGGATTTCAAATTGTACGAGAAAAGAGTTTGTAGAAAGAGCCAAAAGATATTTAGGATGTAATGAAAAAGATGGATCATTTAAGAAAATTATAGATTCATATAATAAATTAGATCCTTTACCAAGAGGTTATAAAGTTAAATATACAGATTCATGGTGTATGACTTTTGTTTCAGCTATAGTGAGAGAATGTAATTTACTTGACATTATCCCAGTTGAATGCTCATGTGGTAAAGCAGTAGAAAAGGCACAATCTATGGGCATTTGGCAAGAAAATGATGCTTATGTTCCTCAAATTGGTGATATTATTATGTATGATTGGGATGATAGTGGAAATGGTGATAATACAGGATGGCCTGATCATGTAGGTATTGTTACAGAAGTGAATGGAAATACATTTAAAGTTATTGAAGGAAATAAAAATGATGCTGTTGAATATAGAACAATGAATGTCAACAGTAAATATATTAGAGGGTTTATTACACCTAAGTTTTTATCATAAGAAGTAGAAAGGCGCTCTAAATAATCGAGTGCTTTAGCGAAATTCGCTCTAAATTATTAAGGGGG
>ERZ838516.1994-NODE-1994-length-23590-cov-12.957128_pt1 | contig 23590 bp, 19 predicted proteins | sample MGYA00519910_ERZ838516 | MGnify/ENA primary metagenome ERZ838516 (study PRJEB31850, sample SAMEA3708837) | human gut metagenome | biome: human gut; feature: human-associated habitat; material: faeces | place: China | collected 2014 ... | reverse complement strand
TGATCTCCAACCCCAAGAGCCTGCTGCTGGGCGCTGCCGCTCAGTTCGGTATCTTTGGCACTTACATGGGCGCTCGTCTGCTGGCTGCTACCGGCATTGTGGATTTCACCCAGAAGCAGTCCGCTGCAATCTCCATCATCGGCGGTGCAGACGGCCCTACTGCCATCTTTGTTACCTCCCGTCTGGCACCTGAGCTGCTGGGCAGCATCGCTGTTGCGGCGTACAGCTACATGGCTCTGGTGCCCGTGATCCAGCCGCCCATTATGAAGGCGCTCACCACCAAGAAAGAGCGCACCGTCGTAATGAAGCAGCTGCGCACCGTGTCCAAGACCGAGAGGATCATCTTCCCCATCATGGTCACCATCATTGTTTCTCTGATCGTTCCCGATGCTGCCGTTCTGGTCGGTATGCTGATGCTGGGCAACCTGATGAAGGAGTCCGGCGTTGTGGATCGTATCCAGAAGACTGCCGGCAATGAACTGATGAACATCATCACCATTTTCCTGGCTCTGTCTGTTGGCTGCACCACCTCTGCAAACACTTTCCTGAACAGCCGCACCCTGTTCATCATCGTGCTGGGTCTGATCGCCTTCTCCTTTGGTACCGCTGCAGGCGTTCTGTGCGGCAAGGTGATGTACGCCCTGACCGGCGGTCAGGTCAACCCCCTGATCGGCTCCGCTGGTGTTTCCGCTGTTCCTATGGCCGCCCGTGTTTCTCAGAAGGTCGGCCAGAGCGAGAACCCCTCCAACTTCCTGCTGATGCACGCCATGGGCCCCAACGTCGCTGGCGTTATCGGCTCCGCTGTTGCTGCCGGTATCCTGATCAACATCTTCGGCTAAGCTTTATCTGAACACTGCCGCCCCTCCTGTGCTGTACAGGAAGGGCGGTTTTTTATGTACAACCCTCTTGAATTGTGATATACTTATAAAGTAAGTGATTTTATAGAAGAACAGGTGAAACAATGGCAGCAAGTCTCCAACAGGAATTCTGCGCTCTGCGCGATACCTATATTGAAAAGCAGTTTGGCCGCCTGAACGATATGCAGCGGCAGGCGGTGTTTACCACCGACGGCCCGCTGCTCATTCTGGCCGGTGCAGGCAGCGGTAAGACCACTGTTCTGGTCAACCGCATCGCAAACCTGATCCGGTTTGGCTCGGCCCACGGTTCCAGCTGGACCCCCCGTGAGGTGACAGAGGAGGATGTCAAGGCTCTGAAAACGGCAATTATGACCGGCACCGATGCGCCCGCCTGGCTGGACGGGATGCTGCGGCAGAACGCTGTCCGCAGTTGGAACGTGATGGCCATCACCTTTACCAACAAGGCGGCAGGGGAGCTGAAAGAGCGCCTGCGCAATATGCTGGGCGGCGAAGAGGGGGACGAGGTGTTTGCCTCCACCTTCCACTCGGCCTGTGTGCGCATTCTGCGCCGCTGGGCAGAATCCATCGGCTACCCCCGCAGCTTTACCATCTATGATACCGATGACTCCCAGCGCGTGATGAAGGCGGTTTATAAGGAACTGAGCATCGACGATAAGTTCTTCCCGATCAAGAGCGCCATCAACCAGATGAGCCGCTGGAAGGATCAGCTGGTCAGCCCGGAGGAGGCGCTGCGCACCCCGGCCCGGGACACCAAGGGAGCCATTGCCGCCAAAGTCTACGCCGCCTACGAGAAAAAGCTCAGGGAGGCAGGAGCCTTCGACTTCGACGACCTGATCTACCAGACCGTGCAGCTGCTGGCGGAGCACGAGGATGTGCGGGAGTTCTACCAGAACAAGTACCGCTACCTGCTGGTGGACGAGTATCAGGATACCAGCGTGGCCCAGTTCCGGCTGGTCAGCCTGCTCACCGGCCCGGAAAAGAATATCTGCGTTGTCGGTGACGATGACCAGAGCATCTACCGTTTCCGCGGTGCCACCATTGAGAACATTCTGAACTTTGAGCGCATCTTCCCCGGCACCAAGACCATCCGTCTGGAGCAGAATTACCGTTCCACCTCCAACATCCTGAATGCTGCCAACTGCGTCATCCAGCACAACACCGAGCGCAAGGGCAAGACCCTGTGGACCCGGAACGACGAGGGCGACAAGGTGCAGGTCTATACTGCCGAGAATGAGCAGGACGAAGCCATGCACATTGCGGATGTCATCGGTGAGCACCTGAAAGAGGGCGGGCATCTGGCGGACCATGCGGTGCTCTACCGTATGAATGCCCAGTCGGCCCCCATCGAAAGCTACTTTACCCGCGCGGGTATTCCCCATAAGATCGTGGGCGGCCAGCGCTTCAATGACCGCAAAGAGGTCAAGGACATCCACTCCTATATGTCCATCGTGGCGAACGCCCGGGATGATGTGCGCCTGCGCCGCATCATCAACGAGCCTGCCCGGAAGATCGGCAATACCACTGTTGACGTGATCGCTGACCTTGCCGCCCAGCAGGGAATCAGTATGCTGGAAGTCATCTCCCACGCGGATGCATACGCCAAACTCAGCCGTGCCATCATGCCGCTGCTGAAATTCTGGCAGATCTACGAAAAACTGCAGGAATCGCTGGAAACCAGGACACTGGACGAATTTGCCCAGGATGTCATTGAGGTGACCGGCTACAAGGCCATGCTGGAAGCCGATGCGGCCAAGGGCCACGAGGATGCGGCAGACCGCCTGCAGAACCTGGGCCAGCTGGTCAACAACGTCAAAAACTACTGCGATCAGCACGGCGAGGATGCTTCACTGGAAGGCTACCTGGAGGATATCGCCCTCATCAGCGACATTGACAGCTACAACGAGAGCGCTGACCAGGTGGTCCTGATGACCATCCACTCCGCAAAGGGTCTGGAATTTCCCTATGTGTTCCTCATCGGCATGGAGGAGGGGGTGTTCCCCAGCGAGATGAGCAAATACTCCGAGGCTGATCTGGAGGAAGAGCGCCGCCTGGCCTATGTCGGCATCACCCGCGCCAAGAAAGAGCTGTATATCTCCAACAGCGTCTCCCGGATGCTCTACGGCCGCACCCAGCGCAACGAACCCAGCCGCTTCCTGCGCGAGATCGAGCCGGAGTATATAGAAGAGACCCGCAGCCCGGCGTTGGAACGCCGTTCTTCCATGGGCTGGGGTTCCGGTTACAGTGATACCGTTCCCGGCGGGGCCTCGGGCTACTCCGGCGCGTCCGGCTGGGGCCGCAATTCCAGCAGCTTCGGCGGCCGCACCGGCGGCAGCTACCTCAACCGGGAATACAATGCCTCTGAGCGCAGCGGCTTCGGCTCCGGTTATGCAGGCCGTGGCAGCAGTGCTTCCGGGTTTGGCAGCGGAAGCAGCGCCCCGCGCACGTCCGGCTCCTCCGGTTTTGGTGTGGGCTATGGCCGCCCCGCGGCCCCCAAGGCAGCGTCCAAACCCGTGAGCTTTCCGGGGAGCCCGGCAGCTTCCCGCCCGGCATCCACCGGCCCAAAGCATTACGAGGTGGGCGACATTGTGGAGCACAAGGTCTTTGGCCGGGGCAGGGTGCTGGCGGTCAAGGCCGCTGCCGGAGACCAGATCGTGGAGATCAACTTTGAAAAGGTCGGCGTGAAGAAAACCATGGCAAATTTTGCGCCGCTGACGAAAATTACGGAGGAATGAGAAAACTATGATGACCGTTCGATTGATCGCACATACCCCGGAACCGGAAAAGGTGGTGGCGGCAGCGGCCAAGCTCTGCTACTCCGATGCCCATATCACCGACCTGCTGGACGGCCTGACTGAGGAGAAAACGGCCAAGTTCCTGACCATGCTCAGCGACTTGGGCCATGCCAGCCCCATTGAACATGCCAGCTTCACCTTTGGCATTGAGGGTGTGAGCCGCACCCTGCTGGCCCAGATCACCCGGCACCGCATCGCATCCTTCAGTGTCCAGAGCCAGCGGTATGTCCGGCTGGACGACTTCCACTATGTCATCCCGCCGGAGATCGAGGCCATCCCTGAGGCAAAGGCAGCATTTCTTGAGAGCATGGATGAGGATGCGAAGCGCTACCTGGACCTTGCAAAAAAGCTGGAGGACGGCCACACTGCCCGCCTGATGGCGGAGGGGATGCCCGAAAAGCAGGCCCGCGCCAAGGCCTCCAAACAGGCCAACGAGGATGCCCGCTTCGTGCTGCCCAACGCCTGCGAGACGAAGATGGTCGTGACCATGAACGCCCGCAGCCTGCAGAATTTCTTCCATCTGCGCTGCTGCTCCCGCGCTCAGTGGGAGATCCGTCAGCTGGCTGAGGAAATGTTCCGGCTGGTCTACCCGGTGGCACCCCATATCTTTGCCAAGGCCGGCCCGGCCTGTGTCAGCGGCCCCTGCCCCGAGGGCAAGATGTGCTGCGGCAGAACTGCCGAAGTCCGCGCAAAGTATGAGGCCATCAAGCAGGAGGCTGGTGTATGAGCAAAGGCAAGCTGATCGTTCTGGAAGGGCTGGACGGAAGCGGCAAGGGCACGCAGGCCAAGCTGCTGGCAAAGCACCTGACGGTGACGGATCATCTGGTAAGAGAGATCACCTTCCCGGATTATGACAGTGATTCCAGTGCGCTGGTCAAGATGTATCTGGCCGGGCAGTTTGGCGACAAGCCTGACGATGTCAACGCCTACGCGGCATCCAGCTTTTATGCGGTGGACCGCTATGCGGGGTATAAATCGGATTGGGGCAAGTTCTACGAGGAAGGCGGCATCCTGATCGCTGACCGCTACACCACCTCCAATGCCGTGCATCAGTGCTCGAAGCTCCCGCCGGAGCAGTGGGACACATTCCTGCAGTGGCTTTTTGACTATGAATACCACCTGCTGGGCCTGCCTGCACCGGATAAGGTGATCTATCTGCAGGTTGACCCGGCGGTGAGCCAGCGGCTGATGACTGCCCGCTACCATGGCGATGAGACCAGGAAGGATGTCCATGAAAAGGACACCGAATATCTGGCCCGCAGCCGCCGGGCGGCAGAATACTGTGCCGCTCACCTCGGCTGGGATACCGTCCACTGCACGGCAGGGGAGAAGATGCGGAGCATTGAGGATATTCAGGAAGAGGTCAGAACTCTTGCTCTCGCTGTTATTTGAAACAAAAGGAGGCATCCTATATCATGTACCGTTTGATGCAGCCGTCCGATTGGGCGGAGGTGCTGGCCCTGTGGCAGGCCCAGCGCGGCGACACGGAGGAGTTTGTCCGTGGCGCTGTGGAGCGCTTTGCCGGGGTGCAGAATGTCTACGTCGCGGAGGAAAACGACCACATTGAGGCTGTGGCACTGGCTGTGCCGGTGACCCTGCAGGGCCGCCCGGGCAGCTATCTGTTCGGTCTGTGCGGGCAGGGCAGCCTGCTCCTTGCGGGCCTGGTGGATACCATGTGCGCCCAGCAGAAACTGCGGGGCGCAGGCTTTGTGGTGGCAGTGCCCACCAGCCCGGAACAATCAACGCTGCTGCAGGATAAAGGCTTTCAGAAAGCCTTTGCCCTGCGCTGCCTGCCCCGGGAGGTGGAGCGCAACCTGTGGAGCCAGGCGGAATTCGATTCCGTGACGGCGAAAAAACTCTGCGAGCTGCGGGCAAAATACTGGCCCGACACCGTTCAGCTGCCGCCGGAGCAGATGGGGGAAGTTCTGCGGGACCTGTATTCCCGTGGCGCGACCATCGTATCCAGTGAGCAGGGCTACGGCATCTATTTCCGCAGGGAGGATACCCTTTACTTTGTGGAGATGATGGCGGAAAATGACCGTGCTGCCGAGGTGCTGATGGAAGCCGCCCGGGAGAAAGAGGTCATTGTGGAAAAGGCTGTCATCACGGTGGGAGCTGCCCAGAATCTGTTCCTGGGCGAGGGAACCCGGCAGGAGTATGGCCTCATCCGCTTTGAAGGAGAACCTTTTGATGTTTCGGAGAGCTACATGCGCCTGATGATGGATTGAAAGGAACGTGGATATGGCAGAGAAACACCAGAAAAAGAAAAAAGGCAGTGCGCTGAAGATCCTGTTGGTCGTGCTGTTGCTGCTGGTACTGACAGTCGGTGCAGCAGGTGTGTTTGCGTATAACGAGATCAACGGCAATGGAGGAAAGCCCGGTGCAGAGGTGACCGTCAGCATCCCCCAGGGCAGCGGCGTTGCTGCCATCGCAAAGGAGCTGAAGGAGGCTGGAGTGATTCGTTCGGCCTATCTGTTCCGCTGGTATGTGGGGCACAAGGGTGCCGCCGGAAAACTGCAGTACGGTGATTTTACGCTGCAAACCGGCGGATATTCCTACGATGGCCTGATCACAGAGTTGTCTGCGTATGCCAAGGCGGATTCGGTGCGTCTGACTTTCCCGGAGGGAACCACTGCCATTGCCATTGCCCGGAAAATGGAGGAAGCCGGTCTGTGTACTGCCGAGGAGTTTCTGGAAGAAGCCAACACCGGAGATTTCAGTGAGTACACCTTCTGGCAGTATGTCCCGGACGATGCCCCCAATCGCTTTATGAAGTGTGAGGGCTACCTCTTTCCGGACACCTATGAGTTTTTGACGGACGATACCGTGCATCATTATGTTGCAACGTTCTATGCACACTTCGATAAACAGTTCACAGCTGAGATGTACAGGGAACTGGAAAAGCAGGAGCTGACCCTGCCCGAGGTTATCACACTGGCCTCTTTTGTGCAGGAGGAAGCGGGCAACGATCAGGATTCCAATGTGGCGCAGGTGTTCCGCAACCGTCTGGCCGAGGGTTCGCCTTACCCCAAGCTCCAGAGCAACACCTCCAGCTATGTCCAGAGCGACGAGGACAACAACTACCTCTGGAACTGGGTGGCTCCGTATTATGGCGGCTGGGAGGATATCCCCGAGAACATCCGGAATGCCTACGATACCTACACCTGCACCGGCCTGCCCGCCGGGCCCATCTCGAACCCGGGCCTTGCCGCGATCCAGGCTGCTCTGGCACCTCAGTGTGATGAGGAAGTCCGGGACTGCTATTTCTTTGTTACGGACCTTTCCGGCCACTACTATTACGCCAAGACCTATGCTGAACATCAGGACAACTGCCGGAAAGCGGCTGAAGTCAATCAGAGTTTGAAGAAGTAAGTCCCTCTCAGTCCGCTATGCTGAAAGCTCTCCCAAGGGGCGAGCCAACTGCGGCTCCGGAGTCGTCAGGTTTGCAGAAACCGATCCGGTGAGGCGGTATCGCGTCAGCGATGACAGAGAGGGTGCTAAAAAGAGAGGACGATTTTATGTTACAGATCCCGGAACTGCTGGCCCCGGCAGGCGACTTGGAGCGCCTGCGTTATGCCATCAACTATGGAGCAGACGCTGTTTATTGCAGCCTGCCGGAGTTCGGTATGCGGTCGGCACCTGCTAATTTTACGCCGGAGCAGCTGACCGAGGGTGTGATCTACGCCCATGCCCGCGGCCGCAAGGTCTATCTGACCATGAACACGCTGCCCACCAATGAGGAAGCTGACCGCCTGCCCGAAGCCATCAAGGCTGCTGCTGCCGCCGGTGTGGATGCCTTTATCGTGGCCGATCTGGGCGTGCTGGAAGCTTGTAAGCAGTTCGCCCCGGAGATCGATGTCCACATGTCCACCCAGACCGGCATCACCAACTGGGCCGCTGCGCGTGCCGCTTACAACATGGGTGCAAAGCGTGTGGTGCTTGCTCGTGAGATGAGCCTGCAGGATATCGCTACCCTGCGCGATAAGACCCCGCCGGAGCTGGAGATCGAGGCGTTTGTCCACGGAGCCATGTGCATGAGCATCTCGGGCCGGTGCCTGCTCTCCAATTACATGGCAGGCCGGGATGCCAACCGGGGCCAGTGCGCTCAGCCCTGCCGCTGGAAGTATTACCTGAGCGAGGAGACCCGCCCGGGCCAGCTGTATGAGATCGGCGAAAATGAGAACGGCAGCTATATCCTCAATGCAAACGATCTGTGCACCGCTCCCTTCATCGACCTCATCTGCAAGGCAGGTGTGGACAGCCTGAAGATCGAGGGCCGCGCCAAGACGTTCTACTATGTCGCCAGCGTCACCGCCGCCTACCGCAAGGCTCTGGATCAGTATCTGGCCGACCCGCTCAACGATAACTTTGAGCTGAGCGATGACGTTCTGGCCGAGCTGACCCGTACCAGCCACCGGCACTACTCCCCGGGCTTCTACTTTGGCCGCGAGCAGGCCCGCCAGGCAACCGACAGCGCTACTTATATCCGTGAGTGGGAGTTTGTGGGCACTGTGGAAAGCTGGGAGAATGGTGTTGCCTCCTGCCAGCAGCGCGGCAAATGGAGCCTTGGGGATACGTTGGAGGTGCTCTGCCCGGATGGGCGCAGCATCCCGCTGCACCCGGAGTGGATCAAAAACGAGGCAGGGGAGAGCGTGGAATCCACCCCCCACGCCATGGAAAAGTACACCATCCCCACCCCGGAGCTGCCCCCCATGAGTCTGCTTCGCCGGAAGGTAGAAGCTCTTGACAAATGATTCCAGAAGCAGTAAAATAATAAAGTCAAAATGAACGATGTCCTCTGGCTCTAGTGGTCAGAGGACAGTTGAGGGCTCGTAGCTCAGTTGGGATGAGCGTTCGGTTCGCATCCGAAAGGTCGAGGGTTCGACTCCCTTCGAGTCCATACAATAGAAAACCGCTCTGTCGTAGCTATACGGCAGGGCGGTTTTCTTGTTCGCAGTTCTATGAAACAGTGAGGACTGTTCCGATGGATCTGGAGCCGGTTCAAAGGTGGAAAATTACTGCTCTTCAAACCTTGAAAGTGCTAGAAATCAAGGTTTCATGCGGGTTAATGCCGTGATACACTCGCAATGGCTTGAGGGTTGCGTTTGTTACATCGTTTTGGTATAACAACTCACAACCTCAACGGTTGATTGCGATTCCAAGGGAAATTCTCGAATCTCTTTTCCATTGTAGGGAACAGGAAAGGCGAATACAATGTTCCGAATCCAGTTGCCATCCGGCTGTTTTTTCGGGAAAATATCAATGCGCTCGATGAAGGCACGCATGAATTCCTTTTGCTCCACCTCAGTGGCGGCATTGTAGACTTCATCGAAGGCCAGAAGCAGGTGATAGATGTTGTCCGCTGTGATCTTCTCCTGATGAATGTCATCAATCTGACCTTGGATTTCAGCGAGCTGGGATTCCATGTCCCCAATCAGTTCATATTGCTCATCGTAACGCCGCTGTAAATCCAAAGACTTACGGTCATAATAGGGATCATTAAAGTCCAGTGTGTCCATCTGGTGCTCCAGACGGGACTTTGTATTGAGTCGCTGGCGGAGCTGCGCCTTGATTGTATCAGCCTGATGCTCCAACTCGCTGGTATCGACTGCAGAACTGATTTTTTCTTTGATGGCATCTACGAAGCGTGGGTTGTGAACCATAGCGGATACGATGGATGCGACCATCTGATTGATTTCGTTCTGTTCAATGTTCAACCGGAAAGAACATTCGTGTCCAGTCTGCCCTTTGATGCTTTTGCAGAAGTAGTAGTAACGAGTTTTGTTATCCTTGCTGTGAGCCTTAGAGACATTTCCGTACAGGTTCCGTCCACAGCAGGGGCATTTCAGAATGCCGGAAAGAATATGTGCGTGGTCTGGGTCACGGACCTTTTCACGCCGCCCTGTGGTACGCTGACGCTTGGTCTGTGCAAGATTCCAGTCGTCCTCAGAAACGATGGCTTCATGTTGACCGATATAGACGGGAAACTCAGATTGCTTCACAACGTGCATTTCATTTCGAGTGCCGAGTTTCTTTTCAACCTTGCGGCGACCAAATGCAATCTTACCGCAGTAAATGGGATTGTCCAGAATACCTCTAACAAATACAGCAGAAAACTTTGGGATAGTTCCATTCTGACGGAGCTTTTTCACATAGCCATGGGTGTTCAGATACCGGGCAATGCCTGCTACACCATCGTTGGTATGGATAAAGCGGTCAAAAATAACACGGACAACTTCCACTTCATCGTCTGCAATCGAAAGCTCGCCATTTTCCAGCCTATAGCCATAGGGTGCAAAGCCGCCGTTCCATTTGCCCTCACGGGCTTTCTGTTCACGGCCGGCCATCGTTTGAGCACGGATATTCTCACGTTCGATTTCAGCAACAGCAGAAAGAACAGAAATCATTAACTTGCCGGAATCTTTGGAACTGTCAATGCCATCCTCTACGCAAATCAAGTTGACACCAAAATCCTGCATGAGCTGCAAGGAGTTCAAAACATCGGCGGCATTGCGTCCAAAACGGGAGAGCTTGAATACCAGAACATAAGAAACGCCGTCTTTACAGTCTTGCACATCTCGCAGCATCTGTTGAAATTCGTGCCGTCCTTGAATGTTTTTACCGGAAAATCCTTCGTCAGAATATTCTCCGGCAATGACCATATCCTCGTAGTCGGCATATTTGCGCAGCTTTTCACGCTGGGCATCCAGACTGTAACCGTCCACCTGCATGGCCGTGGATACGCGCGTATAAATGTAACACTTGGTGCGTGCTTTTTTCATAAGGCCCCCTCACTTTCGGCGGTTGGTTGTTGTGCGAGACTTTCATGCTGGATGTAATACTCCAGCAACCGGAGTACATACTCCGGCGCATGGCGGTGGCCGAGTTCCCATTCTGTTACAGTGCGGTAGGGGATTTGGAAGAAGGTGCAAAACTCCCGGCGGTTCATCCCGGTCGATTCGCGCAGTTCGAGGATTTTGTCTTTGCAGTCCATAAAGTTGTCCTCATATATGTAAAACACGCTACGCAATTATTTTAACATAAAAATAAAAATTACGCAACGTGTAAATCTGCTTATGCAGCTTTACTGTTGGTCGCGCAAAGCAGAGACTCCTTTTGCTCCAGTACAGTTGAGCCATATTTTTGAATCAGCTTTGCCATAACATCGATACAGCGTACAAAGGATGCGTTGTCAGTTTCGGTGTCATAGTATTTTTTCAATAGGCAACTCCATTTCCTTGTAGCAGAACTTTGACTGTCCTGCGAATTTTAGAAACATCCCTTGATTCATCCGATTAAAAGTTTCAGTCGCTCCAGCTTTTCCAGCGCTGTTTCTTTGCGGAAACTCACGCCGATGCAGGAGATGGGAACGCACATCTCTAGCAGGCGGTCATAGATACGGGCATGGGCGGTATCCTGCGGATGCCGAATCTCGTCCAACGTCAGATTGGTGGTGACGATGAGTGGCTTCCGACTGCGATAGCGGCTGTCCACGATGTTATAGATCTGTTCTAACGCATACTCCGTGCCACGCTCCATCCCGAAGTCGTCAATGATAAGCAAAGGATAGCGGCACAGCCTTTCCACCACCTCATTCCGCCCGGAAAAGCTGTTATTCAGCTCGTTCAGGATGTGTGCGATGTTCGTCATGCACACAGGTACTTCCTGAGCCATTAGAGCGTTCGCAATACACCCGGCAAGGAAACTCTTGCCTGTGCCGACACCGCCCCAGAACAGAAGCCCAATGTTCTCTGAGCGCATGGTCTGCCACTGCTCTACATAGCGGTGTGCATGGTGCATCTGTGGGCTGCGTCCGTTGTCGTTTGCAAATGTCCAGTCCAGCAGAGCGGAATCAGAAAAGCCGTCTGCTTTCAGCCGCCGCACAAGGTCGAGGTGTTTCTGCGCCTTAATAGCTGCTTCCTGCTGCTCCCGTTCGGCTTTATGGCAGGCACATTCTACCGGATGCTTGTTCTTCCCCATCAGGACAAGACCCTTGGCAAAGAAGGCTTCTTTTGGAGTTCTGCACTTGCCGCAATAAAGCAGGCCATTCTCACCGGGATAGTCCGCTGCATTTTCGGGAATACTGGAAACGGATTGTTCCAGAACTTTTTTGATCGTCTTTATAGGCTTTCTCCTTCCTTGAACGAGTAGTCCGGGATACCCGGTGCTGTCTTTTTCTCTGATTGCTGCCGCTTTGCCCAGATACGCAGCGTTGCGGCGTGATCGGCATACTTCCTGCCCGTGGACTGGATATAAGCGGACAACTGTTCGATCAGGGCATCCAGACCTGCAAAGTTGGTTTTGAGCCGCTTGTACTCTTTTTCCGTCAGAAAGACATTCTGGTATTCTCCCAACGATAGACAAGCATTGTTTGATCTTATTCGGTGGTTATCATTCGGGTTGTTCTTATTACGTTGGTTAGGCGTGCATTTTTGCGCAATCGTACTGTGCGTTTCTGCACAGTCAGCTTGTGCGCTGGTGCATACTATGACTGCGCAATTCTGCACAGTATACGGAACTTTGAGCAGAATGTGGCTGGGTTTAGAAACGCCGTAGCGCACTCGTTCGGCAAGGTCAGTTTTTTCCAATTCTGTAAAGGCGCGTGTCACGCTGGAAATACAGCACCCTAAATCCTTCGCCAGATTGGAAAGCGGATAGATCACATAAATGCGTCCCCGATCGTCCACCCAGTTGTTTTTCTGGGAGAGTGTGGCACGGTCGAGCAGGAGCGTGTAGAGAAGCTTTGACGTGTGGCTCAGGTCAGCGTCGAGAAGAAACCGGGCATAGGGCAGATATTGCGGTAAGGGCGTAGTGGTCGTTAGATAGTTAATGGGTCGCACCTCCGTCCAACCGGGCTTTTACTGTTTGAAGATAAGCAATCGCCCGCTCCATATATTTTTGCACTTGTTCTTTGTTTTCGGCATCCGTCAGGAGGTCAGGGTAGTCCGAGAAGCAACGCTCCCAGCGGCGAGCAAAATCTTCCTGTGCACCTTGAATTTCGCACATTACAACAGCACCGCCATCCTTTTTGGGGCGATAAAAACGATTGTCAATGGATTTCTGAAGTCTTTTCCGCTCTGGAGCAGTGAGTTCACGCCGATGGCCTTGAATGCTTTTTCTGAAATTAAGAGGGACATCATCAGATGACCCGGTTTTATCTTCAGCAACAGGAGGTTCTGCTGACTCGTTGCTTTCGGAAATATTTTGGACTTCGGAAGTGGTTTCTACTTTTTGCAGTCTATTTTTAGGAGGTCGTTCACTTTTCGGCTTGCGCAGCTCATCAAGTGCTGCATGGATTTCCTCTTTCGACAGTTGCGCCAAAGCGATGATTTTCGCATCGGTTGCTTTGAGCTTTCCGGACAGAATTTCATTTTTTGCACCGGGAACGGCTTCTTCTGCGGCATCTACACCTCTGGCGTATTTGGCCGCACGCTTTACATAGCTCTCACTGACGCCCATTTCCGCGGCGACCCGTGTAGCTGTGGAAGTGTAAATCAAAGGTTCATTTTGAACTTCTGATTTTGCTTTCTGGCTTTTCCGGTCACCGCCAACACTGTTCTTTTCAGCTTCCTGCTGCCGCCCGATCAGAAATTTTTTCTGTTCAGGGGTCAGATTACGTCGTCCCAACTGATTTTTGCAGATCCATGCAAGAACTTCATAGCGGCTGGAAAATTCTTTTTCGATGACTTCAAATGGAATGAACAGATATTTCCGAAGAACTTGATAGCGCGTGTGTCCGTCAACAATGTAGCCGTTCCACGTGATGATCGGATTCAGCACACGTTCTTCTTTGAGGATGTTCATTTCCAGTTGGTGGGTTTCCTCAAACGACGGAGGGTTGATTTGTTTCTGGAACTCCGGGTCAATTTTAAGTTGGCTCAGTTTTGTCATAGGTAAACCATCCTTTCTGAAATGAAATAGAATATCATTGTTCTTACGCCGTTCTCTCTACATGGTGTTCCTGCCCCTTTCCAGCGGCGTTTTCCGGCTCTCCTTCTCAGGGTCATGGCCGGGTATCCCATGCAGACGGTCATTTGGTTCTCAAGGTTCGATGAAGGCTTGTAGAAAGCATATCACAATGAAGCAGAAATTTTTAGGAAGCATTCCTTCCGGCTTTCAGTGGATTTCAGGAGGCTCCCAAGGAGAAACCGGAAGGAATGCTTCCGCTTCTTGGAAAATGCTCTGGATAGAGCATACCATAAAGTCACTCGATTTTTTAGGACCTATTAGTTCCGCTTTTTACCTTCAAAACCGGAAGTAATAGGTCCGGTTTGATGTGATATTGGATGAATCAACGCTGATTTTTCTGAAACGAATTTTTCTCAAAAAATTTGCTTATTCAGCGACCGTTAAGGTGCGGAACTAGCGTATTCTTGTGCTAAATACCTGCTTGCTGCAGATGAAAACGCAAAAACCTCCTGAGCAAAAAATAACCGCCAGCTTCAAGGTGAACTTGAAAGCTGACGGTCCTGATTAGAAAATAATTTTCAAATTTGGAAAGCACCTTGAGAGGCTTCATAGCACCCGCAAGCAATGCAGACGTATATACATCTGCGAACTTGTCGGGGCGAGGCCCCTCCATCTGCTGTCGCAGACCGTTCTGTCGCTTAAAAGCCCCACTGGGGCTTTCATTGCTGCGCTGCGCTCCGCAAACGCAAATTTTGCTCTGCAAAATACTTGTTGGGGACACCCAAACCCTTGAACTGCATCTGCAGGATTAGCGTCTCCAAATGAGAAAGTCTATGGTTCTAACACATTGTCAGCCATTGGTAAACAACTTTTTCCAGTCAAAAAAGAAAATAGCGATGATTAAAGATGAACATTGCAGAAAAATGTGATACAATAGAAAATGAAAATCCAAACAACAGGAGGAATCCCCTCGTGGCCAACAACGTGAACGTCAAAAAACTGGAAGCTGACCTGTGGGAGTCGGCAGATCTGCTGCGTGCAGGCTCTAAACTCACCTCGAACCAATACTGTATGCCGGTGTTGGGACTGATTTTTCTGCGGTATGCGTACAGCCGCTTCAAACTGGTGGAGCGGGAGATCCTGAAAGATCGTCCAGTGCGCGGCGGTCGGGTGCTGCCGGTGGAGCAAAGCGACTTTGCCGAAAAGAGTGCACTGTTTCTGCCCAAGGAGGCGCAGTACAATTACTTAGTCAATTTGCCTGCCAACATCCCGGAGCAGGGGCTGACCGGCATCGAGGGCAATCCTCTGAACAGTCTGGGCGAAGTGGTGAACAACGCCATGGAACTGGTGGAGCAGCAGAGCGAGCAGCTGCAGGGCGTTCTGCCGAAGGACTACACCATCTTCTCGGATGAACTGCTGGGGGAACTGCTGCGCATCTTCAACAATGATGCGTTGGACGATGTGGGCGGCGATGTGATCGGCCGTATCTACGAGTACTTTTTGAATAAGTTTGCCAAGAACGTGGCACAGGATGACGGCGTGTTCTTTACGCCGAAATCGCTGGTGAAGATGATCGTCAATGTGCTGGAGCCTGCCCACGGCGTTCTGTTGGACCCGGCTTGCGGCAGCGGCGGTATGTTTGTGCAGACCGGCGACTTTGTAAACCATGCGGGCATGATCGCCAACAACACCATGACGTTCTACGGACAGGAAAAGGTGGAGTACAACGCAAAGCTCTGCCTGATGAATATGGCTGTGCATGGTCTGACCGGCGTGATCAAGTCCGGCGATGAAGCCAATACCTTCTATCACGATGCCCACAACCTGAACGGCTGCTGCGACTATGTGATGGCAAATCCGCCGTTTAACGTGGACAAGGTCAAGTCGGAGTAGGCGCAGAGTGCCGGGCGGCTGCCGTTTGGCCTGCCCGGCGTGAACAAGGCCAAGGAAATCGGCAACGCAAACTATCTGTGGGTGTCCTATTTCTACTCCTACCTGAACGAGCACGGCCGCGCGGGTTTTGTGATGGCGTCCTCGGCTACTGACAGTCAGGGCAAAGACAAGGACATCCGTGAAAAACTTATCCAGACCGGCCATGTGAACGTGATGATGAGCGTGGGCAACAATTTCTTCTATACCAAGAGCCTGCCCTGTTCGCTGTGGTTTCTGGATAAGGGCAAACCGGAACATCTGCTGGACACCGTATTGTTCATCGACGCCCGCAACTATTATACCGTGGTGGACCGCACTCAGAACGAGTGGAGCGACTGGCAGCTGAAGAACCTCAACGCCATTGTCTGGCTCTATCGTGGCGAGGTGGACAAGTACAAGGTGCTTCTGGCGGAGTATCACGCAGAACTGGCGGACGACCGCCCCTTTGCAGAGATTCAGGCCGCACTGGAACAAAACGTGCAGGCCAAGCGGGAAGAAGCCAAAGCCGCTGTGGAGGCAGCACCCCGTAAAGAGCGCAAGGCCACGCAGGAAAAGTTCGACAAGGCACTGGAAGCCCTCAGCGAGAAGCTGACCGTTGCCAAGGAGGCCGTCTGGCTCATCGAAAAGTTTGGCGAGGGCGTTTATCAGGATATCCCCGGTCTGTGCAAGGTGGCTAGCCGCGACACCATCCTCAACGAGAAAAACGCATCCCTGACGCCCGGCGCCTATGTGGGCGTTGCACCCGTGGAGGATGATGGCGTGGATTTTGCCCAGCGGATGAAGGAAATCCACAAGGAGCTGCTGGAATTGCAGACAGAGTCCAACCGCCTGATGGAAACCATCTCGAAGAATCTGGAGGAGATGGGGGTATGAGATATACGATAGGACAACTTGCAGAAATTATAGATGGAGACCGTGGGAAAAACTATCCCAAACAGGACGAATTTTATCCTCAAGGATATTGCTTGTTCTTGAATACAGGAAACGTAACAAAAGAGGGTCTCACCTTTGAGGAAAATCAATTCATTACGAAAGAAAAAGATGAAGCCCTAAGAAAGGGTAAGCTGAAAAGGGGAGATATTGTATATACTACCCGCGGAACTGTAGGAAACGCAGGGTATTATAATTCTAATGTGCCTTATGAAAATGTTAGAATAAATTCGGGAATGGTTATTCTACGTGCCAATGGGGAAATTGTAGATGCTCGATTTTTGTACCAAATATTAAAAAGTGAGTACTATCGGCCATATTTTAAGCAGTATTGTACAGGTAGTGCGCAACCACAATTGCCAATTAAAAACTTTAGCCAGATATATTTGAATGTACCTGATATTAAAACTCAACATCGTATCGCAGATATTCTCTCTGCTTACGATGACCTGATTGAAAATAACCAGAAACAAATCAAATTGCTGGAAGAAGCAGCCCAGCGGCTTTATAAAGAGTGGTTTGTGGATCTGCGCTTTCCGGGGCATGAAAACACGAAAATTGTGGACGGCGTGCCGGAGGGGTGGAGCAAAAGCATGGTATCCGAAGTATCTGCTGTCCTGAGAAGAGGAATTTCGCCGAAATATAATGAGAAGGCAAGAGGCATTGTAATCAATCAAAAGTGCATTCGTCAAACGATTGTTTCTTACGATGAGGCGAGAACGCAAGAAAAGAAATATCCAGCTGAGCTTGAAATGATGGAATCGGATATTGTAATTTGCTCAACAGGTGCAGGAACATTAGGTCGTGTTGGACAAATTTTTGAAGCGAAAGGAAATGCAACCTTGGACTCTCATGTGACGCTAATTCGAGCAAATGAAAAAATTGGGCAGCAGTATTTGTTTTGGTCGCTCAAGATGCAGCAGGACTATTTGATGAGTGCAGGAAAAGGCTCAACAAATCAGCTTGAATTGAGCAGAGAAACAATTGGAAATTGTAAGATTCTAATACCAGAACAGAAAATAGCAGAGCAAGCGGAGAAAAACTTCGCAGCCATTCATGACAAAATGAAGGAATGCTCGATGCGGATTGCAAGACTTCGAGAGGTAAGGGATTTGCTATTGCCTAAGTTGATGAGCGGGGAAGTGGAGGTGTGATACCATGGATATGCCAAAAGAATTTTATGATATGGTGTGTGCTGACATTAAAAGACTAGACAATGTTCGAAATTTAAGTGCAGAAGAGTTATTTGAACTACATCGTCAGATTGATGCAAGGTATCAAGCTTGCATCAACAAGTGGTGTGATGGTTTGTGGTGCTCTACAAATGATGGAACACATATTGCTTATGGACATTTGGCCCAGAATCCTCAAAAGTATGTGTTATCTAATTTGAAGATGATGAAGGCAAAACTAGAAACGTACAAATACCAGATGAATGCGGTACAGTTGCCTAAGCCGGAAGTTTCCAATTCTCAGGTCGTCAACGTGACCAACAGCGTGAATGTGAATGTTACGTTTGAGCAGGTACGCAAAGAAGTAGAAGAAATGACTTCACTCACAAATGAACAGACACAGGAAGTGCTGGATAAAATCTCTGAGATTGAAGAAGTGGTAAAGTCCAAAGACAGCAAAAAGTCAAAGTGGGAAAAAGCAAAGCCTGTTTTGATGTGGCTGGCAGATAAGAGTTGTGATGTAGGCATTGCGTTATTGCCGTTGCTGTTAAAAATAGGACAGTAATAAAATTAATTTCATGAGCTTTGATGAAAGGGGTGTTCATAATATGTCAAATCCGCTTAATAAATATTGTTCCGAAGCAAATGATCTTAAGGACGTAAAAGATGCGATGAATAAAATTCAAAAACTTCGTGCTCAAATGAAGAATCCGACCAGAGATGGAATGATCGAAGCGTTGCGAGATGCAAAAATGAGTGCGCTGATGGAAATTTCGGCCTTGGAAATGGCGCAGGGTGCGACAAGTTGGGCACCTTTTTCAGCAGCATCAGATAGCCAGCTATACGCACTCCTAGGACAGTATGAACAAGGATTAAAATTGCATTGTATTGCTAAAATAGGCGAAAAAGCGTTTGATGAGCAAATGAATGAAATACAAGAGAAAACGGGAAAGAGAGATTCTTTTGGTATATGAAAGCGGCTAACGATACTGTTGAATGAAAAATGGAGGGTATGATCTATGCCAGAGTGGATAACATGGGTATTTGATGGAATCGGTTCGACAATTTTTTCTTTAATCGTAGGAGCCTTGATTGGCGGAGCGGTTGGATATAAGATAGGCGTACATAAAAATGTTAAACAGAAACAGATTGGCGGAAACAGCGCCAAGCAGCGACAGGAGTTTACACTGGAAAATGAAGATGTTTCCAAAGATGGAGGAAAGATAAAAAACAACTTCCAGCAGAGTCAAAGGGCCGGCGATAACGCAGAACAAGTGCAGATTGGAGGTATAAAGCGTGGACATTAACAAACAGACCCAGCAGGCCGGTGAGGGAAGTCAGCAGATACAGGCAACGAACGTTACTATTATAAATAACAATGGCCCAACAGAAGAACAAGTCAATGAGCGCGTGAAAAAAGTAGTCAGCGAATTGATACCTGTTGCGATAAAAGAGTGTACTGAAGAAGCAAGAGAAACAGCAAATGAAAGAATTGCAAAATTGGAAAATTGCATTCTACCTAGAATTAGTCAAGTGGATGGGATGATTGAGTCATTCTCAGACCCGGCATTTCAGAGACTTCTTGTAAAAGCAGAGCAGGAAGCAGCTGCAAGTGAGCGTGAAGCAGATTATGACTTGCTAACTGAATTGCTAGTATACCATGTGCAAAAAGGTGATAATAGAAAAAATCGTGCTGGAGTTTTGAAAGCAACCGAAATTGTAGATTTGATTGATAATACTGCTTTATGTGCATTGACAATAATGAATACTGTCGAAACCATTGGACCAAGATTTGGCGATGTAATGCAAGGGATGTATGTGTTATCTGAAATCTATAGCAAATTGGAATATGCGGATTTGCCAGAAGGCATAGATTGGATGGAACATTTGGATATTTTAGGGGCTATACGGTTGACAAGCAATATCAAATTGAAAAAATTCGAAGAGTACTATACAAGAGTGCTAGATGGGTATGCATGTGTTGGAATAAGAAAAGAATCGGAAGAATACAAATCGGCAGTTGAATTGCTGAAATTAATAAAAATTGGAGAATATGGATTGAGAAATAATATCTTTTTGGATGGATATGTAAGACTAGATTTGGTAAACAAAGCACATATTGATGATTTACTAATAAGCAATTCTGAGGGGGTACATAAAATTAAAACAGAAGAAAAAAATGTATTCAACCAGATTTGGAATATGTATGAAAAAAATGAAAAACTACAAAAAGAAGTTGATAAGAAATTTATGGATATGTGGGATTCTTTTGAGTCTCTGAAAAAAGTCCATGATTTCTGGAATTCTATTCCAACTTCGTATGACATTACTCAAGTGGGACGAATACTGGCTCACACTAATGCAAAACGTTGTGATCCATCTCTGCCGGATTTATTGTAATAGGAGGAATAGGAAATGAGCCGCGAATACTCCGAAAATGTCCTTGTTCAGAACAGTGCGGGCAACCTGCTGCAAAATGTTTTGGGCTGGGAGGTGGTACTGGCTTACAACTCCGAAAAGCTGGGGCCAGACGGGACGTTAGGCCGCACCAGCTATGGGGAAGTGCTGCTGACTCGGTATTTTCGGCAGGCACTTTTGCGGCTGAACCCGTGGCTCACTCCGAACCAGCTGGACGAGGTGCAAAAGAAATTCACGGCGCACGTTTCCACTGCATCCCTGATGCAGATCAACGAGGAAAAGTATTTTCTGCTGCGGGATGGCATCCCGGTGACGGTCAAGCGGCCGGATGGCCGCACCGAAACGCGAAGCGCGGCGGTGATCGACTTCAAAAACCCGGAAAACAACCACTTCCTCGCCGTAAAAGAAATGAAGATCCACTCGCAGCTGTACCGCTGCAGAACGGACATCGTGGGCTTTGTCAATGGCATTCCACTGCTGTTTATCGAGCTGAAAAAGCCCACCGTGGATGTGCAGAACGCCTACATAGACAACTATCGGGATTACCTCGATACCATTCCGCAGTTGTTCTATTACAATGCCTTTCTCATGCTGTCCAATGGATTGGAAGCCAAGGTGGGTACGCTTGGCAGCAAGTACGAGTTTTTCCACGAGTGGAAGCGTCTGAAGGAAAGCGATGCGGGCAGCGTGGAACTGGAAACCATGCTGCGGGGCATCTGCGAGAAAAAGACCTTCCTCGATCTGCTGGAAAACTTCATCCTTTACGACCATTCCGGTGGGCGCACCACCAAGATTCTGGCCCGCAATCACCAGTATCTCGGCGTCAACGAGGCCGTCAGTGCTTACGAGAACCGCAAGCTGAAAGACGGCAGGCTGGGTGTGTTCTGGCACACGCAGGGGTCTGGCAAAAGCTACTCCATGGTCTTTCTGGCGCAGAAGATCCGGCGCAAGTTTGCAGGTTCGCCCACCATTGTGGTGCTGACTGACCGGGACGAACTGAACCGGCAGATCAGCGATACCTTTGAAAACTGCGGTCTGCTGGGCAAGACAAAGGCTTCGCAGTTCATTGCATCCAGCGGTACAGACCTTGTAAAAAAGCTGCAGGGCAACCCCAGCTTTGTGTTTACCCTGATCCAGAAGTTCAACCTACCCAAGGAACCGCCCATCTACCCGGATCACGACATTCTGATTTTGTCGGATGAAGCCCACCGCAGCCAGTACGGCATTTTTGCAGACAACATGATGCACCTGCTGCCCACGGCGTCCCGCATCGGCTTTACCGGTACGCCGCTTCTGGCAGATGACCATATTACCGAGCGCACCTTTGGCGGGTATCTGTCGGTGTATGATTTCAAGCGGGCGGTGGAGGACGGCGCAACGGTGCCGCTGTATTATGAGAACCGTGCGGATAAGATCGCCCAGTTGGACAAGCCGGAGATCACAGGGCGGATCCTGGATGCCATTGAAGCAGCCGACCTTGATCCTTCGCAGGAGGAAAAGTTGGAACGAGAATTTGCCAAGGAGATCCATATTCTCACCGCAGATGAACGGCTGCGCTCCATTGCAAAGGATTTTGTGGAGCATTACTCTGACCTTTGGACCAGCGGCAAGGCGATGTTCGTCTGCCTGAATAAGGTCACCTGTGTGCGGATGTACAATTATGTGCAGGAATACTGGCAGGCAAAGATCAGGGAGCTGGAAGCCCGGCAGGGCACAGTGACCCAGCAGGAAGCACAGGAGCTTGCCCGCAAACTGGCATGGATGAAAGAAACCGAAATGGCAGTGGTGATCAGTCAGGAGCAGAACGAGGTGCAGACCTTCAAAAAGTGGGGGCTGGATATTCTGCCGCACCGTGCCAAAATGGAAAAGCGGGAGCTGGATAAAGAATTCAAGGACAGCAAGAATCCGTTCCGGGTGGTGTTCGTCTGTGCCATGTGGCTGACGGGCTTTGATGTAAAGTGTCTGTCCTGTCTGTATCTGGACAAGCCGTTGAAAGCCCATACCCTGATGCAGACTATTGCTCGTGCAAACCGTGTTTCGGAGGGCAAGAGCAACGGCCTGATCGTGGACTATATTGGTATCGTAAAGGCGCTGCGCAAGGCTCTGGCAGATTATACGGTCAGCAAGAACAGCCCGGCGGGCATTGACCCAACGGTGGACAAAACGGAGCTGATTCAGCGTATTTGCACGGTCATCGGAAAAACGGACGGCTTTCTGGCAGAACACGGGTTCCGGCTGCAGGAACTGGTGGACGCACAGGACTTTGAAAAGATGAACCTTGTACAGGATGCGGTCAACGCAATGTGCGAGACATTGGAAACCAAGAAAACCTTTCAGACCTATGCGTCTGAACTGGCGCGGCTGTTCCGCTACGCAGACCGTGACGATGTGGACGATACCGTGCGCGCCCGGAAAAACGCAATTCTCGCCATCTACGAGGGCTTGCAGCAGAAGCGGAAACACGCGGACAATACCGACCTGATGGTGCAGATCAACGGCATCGTCAACGAGTACATCCATGTGGAAAAGCCGGATCAGGAGGCTGTACCTTCCCGGCAGTTTGACATCAGCAAAATTGATTTTGACCTGCTGAGCCGGGAGTTTGCCCACACCCGGCGGAAGAATCTCTTGCTGCGCAATCTGGATGAACTGGTGAATCAGCAATTGGCGAAAATGCTGTTTGCAAATCCGCACCGCATGGATTATTATGACCGCTATCAGGAGATCATCGATGCCTACAATGCAGAGCAGAACCGGGCAACCATTGAGAAAACCTTCATGGATCTGATGGAGCTTGCAAGTTCACTGGACACGGAGCAGCAGCGCTATGTGCGTGAGGGCTTTTCCAGCGATGAGGAACTTTCAGTGTACGATTTGCTGTTTTCGGAGAACCTCACGAAGCAGGAAATTGAAACGATCAAGAAGGTGTCTGTGGACTTGTTGACAAAAATCAAACAGCAGATTGCCAAACTCGACCATTGGACGGACAAGCAGGAAACTAAGGCGATTGTGGATAACCTGATTCGCAATACCCTTTGGCAAGAACTTCCCAATAGCTATGATGTAAGCGATATCCAGACCTACCAGAAGAAAATCTACGAGTATGTATATATGCGCTACCCGGAAGTAGCATAACGCAAAAATCACCCCAGAGAGAACGCACAAGAGGCTATTCTCTCTGGGGTGATTGCGTATCAAATCATCTTAAAATGCTTCAATGCCTCCACAATCGCATCCTCTTTTTCCTTCGGACACTTAGGCTGCTTTGCATTCTCGTTTTTCGCTTTATGGTAATTCTCCCGCTCGATGATACCGCACTTCTGTTTTACCTGTGCGATATAGAGATTGGAAACCTTGAGTTGATGATGTTCCCATACATGCTCCCGAATCTCGTTGTAAGTTGCCTTGCTTTCCGCAGCAGTCACATCCAGCTCATCCATGCTGACGTCCACTTCGATGTGCCGGTCGACATTGAGTTTGGTCAAAAGGAGAACCGCTTCGACATGTGTCGTCGCTAGAATCGGAACACATGGATTCAGCCTCGTTAGAAGCATGGGAA
>ERZ838516.1957-NODE-1957-length-23894-cov-20.632367_pt1 | contig 23894 bp, 16 predicted proteins | sample MGYA00519910_ERZ838516 | MGnify/ENA primary metagenome ERZ838516 (study PRJEB31850, sample SAMEA3708837) | human gut metagenome | biome: human gut; feature: human-associated habitat; material: faeces | place: China | collected 2014 ... | reverse complement strand
CGTCTGTCTACCTTCTCGTAATTGCCGTCAGCATGCAGTACATGTGCTTTTAAAGTGTCTGCCAGTTCCACATCCAGAATATGTCTGACACGTTTTTTCAGTTCATCATCTAATACCGGGAATAAAATCTCCACTCGTCTGTCTAAGTTACGCGGCATCCAGTCGGCACTTCCCATGTAAAGTTCTTCTTCTCCATCGTTGAAGAAATAGAATATCCGGCTGTGCTCTAAGAAATTTCCAACGATCGAACGGACTTCAATATTCTCGCTCACCCCTGGAATCCCGACTTTTAAGCAGCAGATTCCACGGACGATCAGCTGGATCTTAACACCTGCTGCAGACGCTTCATAAAGGGATTCAATGATTCCCGGATCACAGAGCGAATTCATTTTTGCAATGATCTTTGCAGGTTTTCCCTCTTTTGCATGCTTCGTCTCACGGCGGATCAGCTTTGTGAACTTCGTGCGAAGCCAGATCGGTGCAACCGCAAGTTCATTCCATGACAATGGTTCGGAGTAGCCGGACAACATATTGAATACGGCAGTTGCATCCTCTCCGATTGCACCGTCACAGGTAAAAATACCACAGTCTGTATATAACTTTGCTGTGGAGTCGTTGTAGTTACCGGTTCCAAGATGCACATAACGACGGATACCATCTTCCTCCCTCCGGACAACCAGCGCTATTTTGCTGTGGGTTTTCAGTCCAACCAGACCATAGATAACATGGCAGCCAGCCTGCTCTAATTTTTTTGCCCAGACAATGTTATTTTCCTCATCAAACCGGGCCTTTAACTCCACTAAAACAGAAACCTGCTTGCCGTTTTCAGCCGCCTGTGCCAATGAAGCAATAATTGGTGAATTGCCGCTGACACGGTAAAGTGTCTGTTTGATGGCAAGTACATCCGGATCCACAGATGCCTGACGTATAAAATCAACCACCGGATCAAACGTCTGGTATGGATGATGCAAAAGGATATCTCCTTTTCGGATCTCATCAAAAATATTTTCCCCCGGTACGATCTCCGGCACGCGCTGTGGCGTGTAAGGCTCATTCCGCAGATCGTCACAGCCTTCTAATCCATACATTTTCATCAGGAATGTGAAATCAATTGGTCCGTTGATCTGGAAAATATCCTGTTCTGCCACTTTTAATTCATCTTTTAAGAAGTTTAACAGCTTTTTGTCAATGCCATCCTCCACTTCCAGACGGATAACCTCGCCCCACTGACGCATTTTTAACTGTTTCTGAATCTCTTTTAGCAGGTCCGCCGCTTCATCCTCATCAATCGACAGATCGGCATTTCGCATAACACGGTAAGGATATGCGCAGAGTACATCGTAGTTTAAAAACAGTTTATCAATATTCCGCTCAATGACCTGCTCCAATAAAATGAAGGTCTTTTCATTTCCATCTTCCGAAGGGATATGTACCAGGCGTGGCAACACGCTTGGAACCTGAACGGTTGCAAATTCAATTTCCTCTTTTTCTGCTTTTCCTTTTTTCTTGGAAAGAAGTGCTGCAATGTTCAATGTCTTGTTCCGGATCAGCGGAAACGGTCTTGAGGCATCCACTGCCATCGGGGTGAGTACCGGATATACATTGTCTTCGAAATATCGATCCACAAACGCAGCCTGTGACTCACTCAGATCTTCAAACGCATCCATCACAACGATCCCATGCTGGTGCATAAGCGGTACAAGAGAACGGTTATAGGTATTGTACTGAAGTGTGACAAGCTCTCTTGTGCGCTCATTGATCTTCTCTAACTGTTCCGATGCCGTCATTCCGGCAATGTCTTTTTTCTTATAATTGGCGTGTACCATATCCTTCAGGGATGCGACACGCACCATGAAAAATTCGTCCAGATTTGACGAAGTGATACTGACAAACTTTAATCGTTCCAGAAGCGGAATGGATTTATCTCTCGCCTCGTTTAATACACGGTGATTAAATTTCAGCCAGCTCAATTCCCTGTTTTCATAATATTCCGGTTTTTTAAAATCCTGTTCTTTCTCCATAAGATAAACCTAGCCTTTCCATTGGTTGTCTGTCAGCCGTAGACTCTCTTTTCTTTGATCACCGGCTTTATACTGAATACATTTTCAAAGTATGCCGTTTTGGCATCAAACAGTGCTTTTTCCAAAGCAATATCATCCATTGTCTCAATTGTGATCACAAGTTCTCTTCCCTTGACTGCCGCCTTTACATTCTTAAACTTCTGTTTATGGCTCCGGTCCATTGCATTGGATACACGAAGGATTGCAGAAAGTTTTGCAACGGTCAGATAACTGTCATGATCCAATTTATCTGCGAGATCTTCATAGTCAGGAAGCGGCCATGTATTATATAATACTGTGTTTGCAACAATCTCACGCTCTTTGTGTGTCAGTCCGATGATCTCGGAAGCCATAATAATGTCATAGGAGCAGGACGGTCCGTTGGCAAAACTGATATATTTTCCGCAGTCATGTAAAATGGCAGCCACCTGTAAAAGCAGCCGTTCTCTTCTGCCAAGTCCATGTACTTTTTTCATCGTATCAAAAATAAGGGTTGCCATCTGCGTCAGTGCATCAATATGTGGGGTGTAACTCATGTAACGCTCGGAAAGATTTCTTGCGGCAGATAAGACATCCGCCTCGAAATCATGTTCTACCCGGATCATATTATTCTTCTGTGCATAGTGGAATGCGATACCATCGCTGACATTTGTTCCCGGTGCCCAGAGACTCTCTGCGCCGATGCTCTCCGCCATGCATTTAAAGATCATCATATATGGAATGACAAGCGCATCACTCTCATTCGAAAGGTTCAATTCCTCTGAGATTTCCTCTAATGTCTTCTCATCCAGCTTTCTGATGTACTTTAAGAACTTTGCTGCCTCTATGGTATTATCTTCCTTGTTTTTTTCTACTTTTCTGCTGATCTCTGATATATAATCACCGATGATGATCAGGTATTTGATCTTCGTCTCCTGAAGATACATAGCTTTAAAAACTTCAAGTTCCTTGTCAACAAGTTCTTCTACCTGAAGTTCATACTGTGCCAGATTATTACTTTTTCTTGCAAGCTGCTCCCGCATACGCATGGTGCCGAGTGCCAGATGCTGTGTTGTGACTACTTTTCCCTTTGAGAATACCGTGATCTGCATACCGCCGCCTCCGGCATCCACAACTGCTGCACCTTTCTGGATCATACGCTCAAAATCTTCCCGCATGGCAACCGATTTATAACTGATAAAGCGATGCTCAGAGTTACTTAAAACTTTTACGAGAAGTCCTGTCCGGATGCGGATCTGGTCTAAGATAAAAAGTTCATTTTCAGCGTTTCTCAAGGCTGCGGCAGCATACGCTTCGTAACTGTCCACCCGGTAGCCGTCCATGATCTTTTTGTACTCGGCAAGCGTATCACACAGCGCCTCCACAAGTTCATATCCGATACTTCCCTTGGAATATGCATCTCTTCCGAGCTCAATCCTGCTCCGGATATAATCAATGTCACGTATTTTCTTCTTTCCTGAAATCTCAAATATTTTAATACTTACTTCATAAGAACCGATATAAATTGCTGCGAATGTATGGATCACCAGATGTCTGCCTCCTCATTTCTTTTGTATATCTCTATTATACCAATTTTTTATTCTTTTCCAAGTAAATAGTTGATAAATTGCTGCGCTGTCCTGCCGGATAATCCGCCGTGGGAAAGCTCCCATTTATTGGCCTCAGCAAGCAAAGTGTCCTCATCCATGGAAACCTGATATTTTTCTGCAAGTACTTTGACAATATTCTGGAATTCCTTCTTATTCGGTGCGCCAAAGTAGATGGAAACACCAAATCTTGCATACAGGGATAATTTTTCCTGTACAGTATCGGAAGTATGCATATCCTCACGCACTTCCTCTTTATCCGAAAATGTTTCACGGATCAGGTGGCGTCTGTTGGAGGTTGCATAGATCAGTACGTTGTCCGGTTTTTTCTCAAGACCGCCCTCGATCACTGCCTTCAGATATTTATATTCGATCTCAAACTCTTCAAAAGAGAGATCGTCCATGTAAATAATGAACTTGTAATTGCGGTTTTTGATCTGTGCGATGACATCATTCAGATCACAGAACTGGTGCTTGTACACTTCGATCAGACGTAAGCCTCTGTCATAGTACTGGTTTGCAATGGCTTTGATACTGGTGGATTTTCCGGTTCCGGCATCCCCATATAACAGGCAGTTATTTGCCTGCTTTCCGTTGACAAATGCTTCCGTATTGTCGATGAGTTTCTGTTTTGCAAGCTCATAGCCGACCAGATCGTCTAATTTCACATGGGCAATATTTGTGATCGGCACGATCTCCACCTCTTCCTTTTCCCTGTGCTGAATGCGGAATGCCTTGTGAAGTCCGAGTTTACCAACGCCAAAATCTTTATAAAATGCCGTCACTGCATCTTTAAATCCGGACACATCTGTGGAAGCTTCCAGCTTTAACTTCAACTCATTGATGCGCTCCTTGATCCTCTTATTAAAAATCTTTCCGCTCCCTGTCATGCTCTGATAATCAGTGATGGCATCCATACAGTCCATCTCAAAATAAGAGGCAAGTTTTCCAAAATCAAAATCAAACAGCGATTTGATGATCTCAAAGTCATGCAATACGATCTGATTGACAGAGCCCTCCACTTCTCCGCGGATCTCACAGGCTTTACTGTAAGCATTCTCATTATTTACAAGAATAAATGCCAGAAAACTGTGCCACAGGTTTCCCTCAAAGCCATGACTCACTGCCAGTTCCATTAACTGATTCAGGCTCTCATACAAAAGAGACTCCACGTCCTCTTTGTTATAATATTCATTTTCGTAATTCTCCATGATCCAGGTCATGTTATAAAATAAGTTACCATTTTCAAAATCTTTATATAAAATCAAATTCTTTGGACTTTTCATCAGTTTATTCATTCCCTTCTGCACTCACATAATTGCCAAGTATTTTCAAACGGATCGTCTCTTCTGTCAGCCCCCGCAACGCATTCTGTACGGCTGCATCATTGAGATTTCCCTCAATGTCAACAAAGAAACGGTACTCCCACGCTTTTCCCTGCACCGGTCTGGACTCAATCTTGTTCATGTTGATTCCGTTGTAGATAAAATGGGACAGCTTATGGTACAGTGAACCGCTCTCATGCGGAACTTCAAAAGAGATACTGATCTTATTGGCTCTCGATTCAAAAATCTTCTTGTTTGCCACAATGATAAACTTTGTATAATTATTTTTATTGTTCTGGATCGCCTTGTCGAGCACTTTCAAACCGTAGATATCCGCAGTCAGGGTGCTTGCGATCGCTGCCTTGTTCTTTTTTCCATCCTCTTTGATCTTCTGGGCAGACATTGCCGTATTTTTCAGACTGTGTTTTTCCCAGTCTCTGTGGCTCTCAAGGTATTTTGAGCACTGCATCAGCGCCTGAGGGTGGGAATAAATGTCGGTGATATCGTCCATGTCTGCTTCCGGCAGACCTAAAAGAGCATGGTCGATACGGATGATCTGCTCTCCCACGATATAATTATTGTATTCCACCATAAGATCATAGTTCTCGGAAACGATTCCGGCGGATGAATTCTCAATTGGGAATACAGCGTAATCGGCCTCTCCGTTTTGGATGGCTTCCATCGCATCCCGCCACGTATCCACATGATAACTGTCTGCATTCTCCCCGAAATACTCATTCAGCGCAAGCTGGGAATACGCGCCCTCCGTTCCCTGAAATACGATTTTAGCATTTTTGTAATTCAGATGATCTACTTCTTTAAAATCGGTTTTTTCCGTCTGTCCATGTTCTGTCAGAAGCTGATACTGACGCTTCCGGCTCATGGACATGATCTGCTCGAACAGTTCACGGATACCATGTTTTAAAAATGGCGTAGTTCCTTTTCTGCTCAATGTTTCCAACTTGGAAACCTCACGCTGCTTGTCAAATACTTTCTTTCCCACAGCAATTTTATATTCAGCAACTTCCTCTGAAATTGCCATTCTGCGTTCATACAGATCCACGATCTGACTGTCGATCTGATCGATCTCATCTCTTAGTTCCAATAAATCTCTCATAAAAAATCCAAGCCTTTCCATTTATTATTTATAATATATTACATTCACAGTTTGCTTGCAAGAGAACACTTGCGTCATGGTATACAGAAATGCTATACTTTTTATAGATAAAGATTATAAATCAAAGAGGTGATTTACTTATGAAAAAAATCTGGAAATGGCTGCTTTTTGTGTTGGTGATCCTTCTTGCTGCCGGGTGTGTTTTCCTCTACCGGTACATAAACCGCATTCGGTATAATGACGGTTATGTCAACGGCAACACTGCGGGAAATCTGTATAACGAAGGATATTTCTGTGAAAAAGATGGTATTGTCTACTTTGCCAACCCTGCCGACAACTACTGTCTGTACTCCATGAACCCGGACGGCACAAACATCAAAAAGTTAGAGGATCAGAGTGTCAGCTACATCAACGTGGATGACCACTACATTTATTACTGTAAACTTAAGGGAAAAAGCGCTGATTCGTTTTCCTTCCTCCCGGTCAATACCAACAGCTTATGCCGGCTGGACATTGACGGAAAAGGAAAACCTGAAATTTTAGATGATGATCCGTGTATGTATGCTTCCCTGGTTGGAAATTATCTGTACTATCTGCATTATGATACCACTGATGCAACCACGCTGTACAAAGTCAAAATTGATGGCAAGGAAAAAGAGCAGGTAGAAAAACAGTCCTACTTTACCGCAAGTACCGATGGACAATATATTTATTATAACGGACTGACAGACAATCATAATATCTATGAGATGGACACTTCCAATGACCACGCAAAAGTCATCTATGAGGGGAACTGCTGGATGCCGGTGAAAGACGGAAACAATCTTTATTTTATGGACTGTGAAAACGATTACCGCATTGCCAAAGTCGATCTGACAAATGGTGAAAAAACGCTGGTCACGGACTGCCGTGTCGACTGCTATAATGTCACAGGCGATAAAATCTTTTTTCAGAAAAATGATAAGACAAATCCGGCCATCTGTTGTATTAATACAGATGGAAGCAATTATCAGGAATTAAAAGAAGGCAACTACACTGCCATTAATGTAACTTCCACTTATGTCTATTTTAAAGATTTTACGACCAAAACCCCTTATTATACATCTGTTGCTGCCCCGGGCAATGTACAGATTTTCAATCCGTAAGCAGGCGTTGTTACAATGCAATTTTTTACAAAAAAAGAAACGTCAGGAAACTTCATTTTTTCCTGGCGTTTCTTTATCCCGCAAAACAAATATTTATGCAAAATCAAATAACGACAACTGATTGGACTCCGGCATATCGCCCAGCAGTCCAAGATCTGCCATAAGATCAATGGTAGATTTCGTCACCTTGGTTCTCTGGCGGAAATCATCTTTGGATAAGAATTTTCCGTCTTTTGCTGCCTCCGCAACCGCAATTGCAGCATTGTCACCCATACCTTCAATGGTATTTAACGCCGGCATAAGCTTTCCGTCGATGATCTGGAAACGGTCCGGCAATGCACGGTAAATATCAATTGGCGTGAAATCAAAGCCTCTCGCATACATCTCCTGCACAATTCGCATATCACGGTAGACATCCTGCTCTTTTTTGGAAAGAGAATCTTTTCTTCTCGTGTAATCTTTATAAAAATATTCCAGACGCTCTTTTCCCTGACACATGATCTCATAGTTGAAACCGGTCGCACGAATGGAAAAATATGCTGCATAATAGGCGAGTGGATAAAAAACTTTACAGTATGCAATACGCCACGCCATCATAACGTAGGCAGCCGCATGTGCTTTCGGGAACATATACTTGATCTTTAAACACGAATCAATATACCATTCCGGTACATTATGTGCCCGCATCTCTTCCTTCCATTCTTCCTTTAATCCCTTACCTTTTCGAACAGACTCCATAATGGTAAAAGACTGCTCACTGTCAAGTCCCATACCGATCAGATAAATCATAATATCATCACGGGTACAGATTGCAGTAGAAATCGTTGCAATCCCCTGCTCAATTAAAGTCTGTGCATTTCCCAACCACACATCCGTACCATGCGAAAGTCCTGAAATTCGGATCAGATCCGAAAATTCGGTCGGTTTCGCATCAATAACCATCTGCATCGCAAAATCTGTTCCAAACTCCGGGATTCCTAAACATCCCAGGGGAATACCGTTGATGTCTTCCGGTTCTACTCCCAATGCAGAGGTATTCATAAACAGCGACATGACTGTCTGATCATCCAGAGGGATCGTCTGTGGATCAAGTCCTGTCAAGTCCTGTAACATACGGATCATGGTCGGATCATCGTGTCCGAGAATGTCCAGTTTTAATAAGTTATGGTCGATGGAATGGTAATCAAAATGAGTCGTAACCGTTGCAGTCGTCATATCGTTTGCCGGATGCTGTACCGGAGTAAACGTATTAATCTCCTCACCCACCGGAAGAACAACGATACCTCCCGGATGCTGTCCGGTCGTTCTCCGGACGCCGACACATCCCTGTACAATACGGTCAATCTCACAATTTCTCTTGTGGATTCCACGCTCCTCATAATAGTTTTTGATATATCCAAATGCGGTCTTGTCCGCAAGTGTACCAATCGTTCCGGCACGGAACGTCTGTCCGTAACCGAAAATAACCTCACAGTAAGCATGGGCTTTACTCTGATACTCACCGGAGAAGTTTAAATCGATATCCGGCTCTTTGTTTCCCTTGAATCCAAGGAAGGTCTCAAATGGAATATCAAATCCATCTTTTACCAGCTTTTTGCCACATACCGGACAAATCTTATCCGGCATATCACATCCGCTTCTTCCGGAAAAAGCCTTAACCTCCGGGGAATCAAAATCGCTGTATTTACAGTATTCACAACGGTAATGCGCCTGCAATGGATTTACCTCCGTGATACCGGACATGGTCGCTGCAAAAGAGGAACCTACCGAACCACGGGAACCTACAAGGTAACCATCCTCGTTCGACTTCCATACAAGCTTCTGTGCGATAATATACATTACCGCATATCCATTGGAAATAATCGAATTTAATTCTCGGTCAAGCCGCTCCTTTACGATCGGAGGCAGTTCTTCACCATACATGCTGTGCGCCTTGTTATAGCAGATATCACGGAGCATCTGATCCGAATTCTCGATAAACGGCGGACACTTATCCGGTCTTACCGGTGCAATCTTCTCACACATATCCGCAATTTTGTTCGGATTTGTAATGACAACTTCTTCTGCTTTGGTACTTCCAAGATATTCGAATTCCTTTAACATTTCCTCCGTTGTGCGGAGATATAACGGAGCCTGCTCATCAGCATCCTTAAATCCCTTTCCTGCCATAATAATACGGCGGTAGATTTCATCTTCCGGATCCAGAAAATGTACGTCACAGGTTGCCACGACAAGTTTGTTAAATTCCTCCCCCAGTCTGCAGATCCTGCGGTTGATATCCTGCAGCTCTTCCATCGTATTCACCGGCTCCTTGTCACTGCGCAACATGAACTCATTGTTTCCAAGCGGCTGTATCTCCAGATAATCATAGAACTTTACAAGTCTTATGATCTCTTCCTGCGGTCTTCCGCCCACAATCGCACGGTATAATTCTCCAGCTTCACAGGCAGAGCCTAAAAGAAGTCCCTCTCTGTATTTGACAAATTCACTTTTTGGCACACGTGGCCTCTTATTATAATACGTGAGGTGTGAAAGTGAAACCAGACGATACAGATTGATACGTCCGATGTCATTTGTCGCCAGAATAATTGCATGGTAGGTCGGCATTTTCATGACCGTTTCCGGGGAGGTGGAAACCATATGGTTCACATCATCGAGATTTTCCATACCGCGTTCTTTTAACATCTCAATAAATTTCACAAAAATTTCTGCTGTACAGGCAGCATCGTCAACTGCACGATGATGGTTTTCCAGTGAGACATTCAATGCCTTTGCAACGGTATCGAGTTTAAAACGATTCAGGTTCGGCAGCAGAATTCTGGCAAGAGCCACTGTATCTATGATCGTAAACTCTCTCTCTATCCCCTGATCCTTGCAGTTTTTCTTAATAAAACTCATATCAAATTCCGCATTGTGGGCAACCATGATCGCACCATCGCAGAACTTCATAAATTCCGGCAGAATCTCCTCAATCTTCGGTGCATCAATGACCATATCATCCTTAATTGAGGTCAATTCCTCGATTCGGAATGGAATTGGCACTTCCGGGTTTACAAATGTCGAAAAGCGGTCTGTAATGACACCACCGACTACTTTCACTGCACCGATCTCAATAATCTTATTCTTATCCGGGCTGAAACCGGTCGTCTCCAAGTCGAACACCACAAAGGTTTCATCGAGGCTCTGTCCTTTCGAATCTGTGATAATATCCTTCAAGTCGTCCACCAGATACGCTTCCACACCGTAGATAACCTTAAAATCGTCATCCGGACTCAGTGCATGGTTTGCATCCGGGAATGCCTGTACATCGCCGTGGTCGGTGATCGCAATCGCCTTATGTCCCCATTTCATGGCACGCTTTACGATGTCTTTACACTCGGACACACCATCCATATCACTCATCTTTGTATGACAGTGCAATTCCACACGCTTCTCCGGACTGGTGTCCATACGGGTGGTCGTAAAGTCTGCAATCTTCTTAATTCCAACGATCGAACCGATTGTTAATTCACTGTCAAACTTATCGATTGTCGTGACACCTTTGATTTTTAAGAATGCCCCTTTTTTCAGATTGCCAAGAAGCTCATCCCTGTCTTCATTTCTTGTAAATATTTTCAGGACAATGGAATCCGTAAAATCTGTGACCGACATGATAATGATTGTCTTTTCGTTACGGATCTCCCTCGTCTCAACCGTCATGACCTGACAGCGGATGGTAACTTCACCCATCTCACCCACGATTTTCTCCAATGGGATGGTTTCTCCATCCTCAATATCACGACCGTAAATTACATCCGGATTATCGGATTTTTTACCTCCGCCAAAGCCACCGCCATCATAACGTTTTTTAAACTCTTTCCGTGGTCCGTCATATGTTTTTTTTGCAGTATTTCCTGCACCATTTGCAGATTTTGCATCGTTTTTTGCAGGTTTTACGGCGTTTCCACCACCTGTAGAACCCCTGTCTCCAGATGTTGTAGTCTGACCGGAAGCTGCACTTTTTTCATTGGCATCTGAAGCAACTGCAACTGTCTCTCCGTCCTCATCCTTCAAATTGATATTTTTTAATATATTTTTGATTTCAAACTGAATCTGAAGATCACTGTTTTTCTTGTACCTGCTCTCTTTTGGTTCCTCAAAGTCAAGGTCAACAATCAGGTTCATGCCACAGCGCTCACACACGATTTTCTCTAAAAATTCCACAATTTCATGGGAGCGTGTCTGTGCAATGATCGTATTTTCCAGTACAAGATGCAGATGACTGTCATCCGTAAATTCCATTTTGGAAGCACGCAGCAGATTGTATTCCATCAGACTGTAGGCTTTTAACTCTTCTAAAATACTGTCCTTATACATATCCATCAGCGTGCGGGCGGTATACTGCTCGGAGAGCTGATACTTTTCGATAATACGGACATTCATCCGTTTTCCCTTAAATATCTGCTCCTCAATGGATTTTTCTAACTGCGTAATGTTATTTTTATGTATAAGATGACTGCCCAAAAGATAGACACGGATATGATCTCTCTCATGATTCATCCCTACCTTGGTAACTTCCATCTCAGATAAAATTTTCTTCATATCCCCGGACACATCCAGTGTCGGAAAGACATCAAAAAATAGTTTTGCCATAATTATTCATTCCAATGTAACAGTTCATAGCGGAGTGCCTCTAAAAGTTCTGACTCCGGCACTTTTTTGAATACCTCGCCATGTTTGATAATAAGTCCTTCTCCGATTCCCCCGGCGATTCCGATATCTGCCTCTTTTGCTTCTCCCGGACCATTAACAACGCATCCCATAACGGCAACTTTAATGTCAAGAGGAATGTCGGCAACCATATTTTCTACCTGATTGGCCAGCTGGATCAGATTGATCTGTGTTCGTCCACAGGTAGGACAGGATACTACTTCCACACAGCCTTTGCGGAGTCCAAGTGTTTTTAAAATTAATTTGGCAGATTTGATCTCCTCTAATGGATCTCCTGTCAGGGAAACCCGGATTGTGTCACCGATTCCCTGATGTAAGATCAATCCAAGTCCGATGGCTGACTTGATATTACCGCTGATGATTGTACCGGCTTCCGTGATCCCGACATGCAGCGGATGATCGGTCTGGCTTGTGATCAGTTCATGTGCTTTCACACACATCATAACATCCGAAGATTTAATACTGATGACAAGATTATCATATCCCATATCTTCAATCAGTTTCACTTTATCCAAAGCACTTTCTACCAGTCCCTCAGCCGTCACTCCATGGTATTTCTCCACCAGATTTTTTTCTAAGGAACCACTGTTTACCCCTACACGGATTGGAATGTTGCGCTCTTTTGCGACATCCACCACTGCCTTTACACGCTCCGCACTTCCGATATTGCCAGGGTTGATACGGATCTTGTCTGCTCCATTCTCCATTGCTGCAATTGCAAGACGATAGTCAAAATGAATGTCTGCAACGACCGGAATCTGCACCTGTTTTTTTATCTCCTTTAATGCCTTCGCTGCATCCATCGTAGGCACTGCACAGCGGATGATATCACATCCGGCAGCTGTAAGCTGATTGATCTGTGCGGCAGTTGCCTCCACATTCTCGGTTTTTGTATTGGTCATAGACTGGATCAAAATCGGGTTGCCGCCGCCAATGATGCGGTTGCCGATCTTCACTGTTTTTGTCATAGTTCTTCTCCCTTTCGTATAAATTCTTACTGGATAATTGCGAAACTTTTTCTAATCTATATAAACAACTTACGAATGTCGTTAAACATGATCAGTATCATGAGTGCAAACAATATCATGATACCGGCAAAATGTACCATGCCCTCTTTTTCCGGGTCAACTTTTTTGCCACGGATCGCCTCTACCAGCAAAAATACAAGTCTTCCACCGTCGAGTGCCGGGAGTGGCAGAAGGTTCATGACACCAAGGTTCGCAGAAAGCAGGATACTGATATACAGCATTTGCAGGAATGCATAGAAGTAGCCGTAGGAAACACTCTGCTCATAGCTGTCTCCGATTGCACTGACAATTCCTACCGGACCACTCATATCATTGACGGTAACGCCTCCGGTAAAGAGCATCTTTAAGCTTCCAAGTGTCGTATAGATCCAGTACTCCACCTCGTAAGCACTGTATTTTGCCAGCGTGAATACATTGTTTGTTGTCTTCTCTCTGGCTGCCATTCCAATAAATCCATATAAATATCTTCCGGTGGTCTCATCATATTTTGGAGTGAGTTCCGTTGTGTAACGTTCTCCATCCCGCTCATAAGTTACTTTCACCGGTTCTCCGGCATGGTACATAGAATATGCACTCACCTCACGGTAAAAATGAATATGTTTATTTCCCATTTTTACAATCGTATCACCTGCCTGAAGTCCCGCTTCCTCTGCGGCATAACCCTCACTCACATCTGAGAGTACCGGAAGATCATATCCGGTGCAGCAGACAAGAATAAAAGAGAAGATAAAGGCCATGATAAAATTAAAAATTGGTCCCGCAGCTACAACGCTGATCCTTGCCCAGACAGATTTGTTGTTAAACGCTTTGTTATCCTGGCTTTCCGAATCCTCTCCCTCCATCATGCAGGCTCCTCCAAATGGAAGCAGTTTGATGGAGTATTTTGTCTCACCTTTCTGGATTCCGAAAAGTGTAGGTCCTAATCCAAGTGAAAATTCATTGACACGGATTCCGTTTGCCTTTGCAAGTAAAAAATGTCCCAGTTCATGAAACAGGATAATAATGCTGAATATCAGTAATGCGATAATAATTTTCATGTAAAAAACCTTTCCTGATGTCTTGTTGCATTTTTAAATGCGTTTTATTTTGCACTCATCTTTTTTTCAATAAACTCATAAGCAGCTGCTTCTGTCCCCAAAATTTCATCCACATCCGGATGATCGATAAACTCTGCATTTTCCATACATGCCTCGATCAACTCTGTGATCTCCGGATAAGAAATCTTCCGGTCTAAAAACAGACTGACCGCTTTCTCATTGGCAGCATTGTACACAGTCGGAATATTTCCGCCCTTTTCCATTGCCTGATATGCAAGTGCAAGCCCGCGAAATGTATCGGTATCCGGCTTCTCGAAGGTAAGATCTGCAATTTCAAACAGATCCAGTCTCCTGCCCGAAAGATTCCGGCGCTCCGGATAATAAAGTGCATACTGGATTGGAAGTCTCATATCCGGCGTGCCAAGCTGTGCGATCACTGCTCCATCCTGATACTCTACAGCAGAATGAATGACACTCTGCGGATGTACTACAACCTGAATCTGATCTAAAGTCACATCAAAGAGCCATTTTGCTTCCATCACTTCCAGTCCTTTATTTACCAATGTGGAAGAGTCTATCGTGATTTTTCTTCCCATGCTCCAGTTTGGATGTTTCAGGGCATCTTCCACCTGAATATTCTTAAGTTCATCTGCTTTTCTTCCACGGAATGGTCCGCCGGAAGCTGTCAGTAAAATCCTGCTGATCTTATTATCCCCGGCACCCTGCAGCGACTGGAAAATCGCACTGTGTTCGCTGTCCACCGGAAGAATCGGCACCTTGTATTCCTTTGCAAGCGGAATAATAATATGTCCGGCAGTGACAAGTGTTTCCTTGTTTGCCAAAGCAATTTTCTTTCCTGCTTTAATTGCAGCAATCGTTGGTCTGATTCCAAGCATACCAACAATTGCGGTCACTAAAATCTCACTCTCCGGGATCACCGATACTTCAAGAAGTCCTTCCATGCCGGACACGATTTTTATGCCGAGGTCTTTTGTATTCGTACGAAGTTCTGATGCCTTTTTTTCATCCCATACACTGACAAGTGATGGCTTGAACTCTCTCATCTGCGCTTCTAACAAACTGATATTACTTCCGGCAGCCATTGCAACTACCTGAATATCCCCCTGCTCTCTTACAATATCGAGTGTCTGTGTACCGATAGAACCGGTAGAACCTAAAATTGCAATTTTTTTCATGTTTTATAATTTCCTTATCTTATAATTTAATAAAGTTCACTGCAAGGAAATAAATGATCGGTGCAGTAAAGATCACACTGTCAAAACGGTCTAAAATGCCACCGTGTCCCGGAATCAGTTTTCCGTAATCTTTGATCTCGTAATTCCGCTTGATGGCAGATGCAGTCAGATCCCCAACCATAGAGATCAACGCTCCAACCGCACTGATTCCTGCCATGATCCAGACATGTGTCTGATCGATCTGCATGGCATTTTTAAAGATCATACCATAAATAACCGTAAGAAGCGCTGCGCCTGCGACGCCGCCGACAGCGCCCTCCACTGATTTCTTAGGGCTTAATTTCGGTGACATTTTATGTTTTCCAATCAACATTCCTACACAGTATGCACAGGTGTCGCATCCCCAGGAACACAGAAAAACAAGCCATACAATGTAGGCACCTGCCTCGATCATACGCGTCTGATACACATACGACAGCATCACAGCAACATAGAACACGCCAAAAAATGCTGCAAGTACCTGTTCCGTCTTATACTTCGGATATGTAAATACATATGCGAACATCATAAGAATCAAAACACCTAATACAAACACCATTGTATCCGGCAAAAATGCAAATTTCAGATTACAATAATACACGGTCGCTGCCAGATAACCAATGATTCCAACCGCCTCTTTTTCAATGTGAAAAATGCGATATAATTCAAACATACCAATATAGGAAATAATCAGTGTTGAGATCAGCAGAACATCTCCGCCTGTAATGATCAGAACCAGTGCTGCGATCACTAACACGATTCCACTTAATAATCTTGTCTTAAACATTATATTTCTCCATCCTCCTCTGAGAGTGCGCCAAACCTGCGGTCACGTTTATTATATGCTTCAACTGCCTTTTCTAATTCTTCTTTATGGAAGTCCGGCCATGGAACTTCCGTAAAATAAAATTCACTGTAAGCCAGCTGCCATAAGAGATAATTCGATAAGCGCTGTTCCCCACTGGTGCGGATCAACAGATCCGGATCCGGAATATCTTTCGTATCCAGATAAGCTTCAAAATGTGTCTCATCAATCTCGTTTTCCTGCAATTTGCCGTCACGGAGATCTGCATACATTTTCCGCATGCCCCGGAGCATCTCATCCCGGCTTCCATAATTGATCGCAATCTGCAGATTCAAACCATCATTGTGTGCAGATGCAGACTCCAATTCTTTGATCTGATTTTGAAACTTCTCACTGAGTTTTGTGGTATCTCCGATCACCCGGACACGCATATTATTCTTATCCGCAGTTTTAATACAGTTTTTCAGATAAGATTCCAGTAATTTCATCAATGCATTTACTTCGTTATCCGGCCGGTTCCAGTTCTCGGTAGAAAAAGCATATAAGGTCAGATATTTAATTCCCATATCATGGGCTGCCTGACAGACTGTCTCCACATTCTTAGCCCCGACCGTATGTCCGTAATTTCTTGGCATTCCTTTGCTTTTTGCCCATCTTCCATTTCCATCTAATATAATTGCTACATGTTGTGGAATCTTCATGCTAATTGTATATCCTTTCTGTTCCAGTCAAACGGCACAAAACCTTGTAATTTTTTTGTTCCGCTGTCATTGCAAAATATTGTTCTTTTATAAGTTACGAAAATGAGGACACGATTTTCTCATGCCCCCACTCTTTCTTTTATTCTGTCAATTTATTTATACAGTTAAAATTTCTTTTGTTTTAACTTCTACTGCTTCATCGACAGCTGCAATATATTTATCTGTCATCTTCTGAGCATTTTCTTCCAATGCTTTGATTTCATCTTCTGAAACATCCTCTTTTGCAAGTTTCTTGAAGGAATCATTTGCATCACGACGAATATTACGAATGGCTACTTTTGCACTCTCACCTTTCTTCTTTACGTCTTTTGCAAGATCTTTACGTCTTTCCTCTGTCAGTTCTGGGAATAAAAGACGGATTGTCTTTCCATCATTGGTAGGATTGATTCCAAGATCAGATGTCATGATCACTTTCTCAATCTCTTTTACCATAGAAGCTTCCCATGGCTGAATCTGAATCATTCTAGGTTCCGGAACATTTACGTTTGCCACCTGCTGGATAGGTGTTGGTGTTCCGTAATAATCAACTCTCAATTTATCAAGAACATGTGGATTGGCACGTCCGGCACGGATACTTCCAAATTCCTCTGATAAATTGTTCATTGTTTTCTGCATTTTCTCATCGAACTGAACTAATCTCTCGTCCATATTAATCCTCCTTGTTTTGCGAAGCAAAATGCGACTGCCCATGCAGGAGCAGAGGATTTAGCCTCCTTGTTTTTGCGAAGCAAAAATCCGAACTCCGAGTGAGGAGATGATTTAGCCTCCTAAACTGTTACCTTTGTGCCATTAAATTCTCCACTCATGGCCTTTACAATACTATTTTCTTCATTTAATCCGAACACATACATCGGCATCTTGTTTTCCATGCACATAATGGATGCTGTAAGATCTACTACAGCGAGCTTCTGGTCAATTACCTCCTGAATAGATACCTCATCATACTTCTTAGCAGCCGGATTCAGCTTCGGATCGCTGTCATAGACACCATCAATTGCCTTTGCAAGATAAATACCTTCTGCTTCCATCTCAATTGCGCGTAATACGATTCCCGTATCGGTAGAAAAATAAGGATGACCTGTTCCACCTGCAAAGAAAACAATCTTTCCCTCATTGAAACATTTATCTGCCTCATCTTTAGAGAAAAGCTTTGTCATGCTTCCACATAAAAATGGTGTAAAAATCTCTGTATCCATTCCAACAGAACGGAAAATCTCAGATACATAGATACAGTTCATAATGGTTGCTAACATACCAATCTGATCCGCCTTAGGTCTGTCGATCGTCTCGGAAGTTCTTCCTCTCCAGAAATTACCACCACCGATCACAATACCAATCTGGATTCCTTTATCTGCAATCTGCTTTACCTGTTTTGCAACTTCTGTAACGGTTGGTTCATCAAAACCAGTGTGTTTTTCACCGGCTAATGCTTCTCCACTTAATTTCAAAAAAACTCGTTTCATTTATGAATCCGTTTCCTTTCTGGATTATTCATTATTCTTGGAAGCAAAAAGGCTCTCAACATCAACATCTGAGTAGCACTGGGAGCAGAAACCTTCGATGACTGCACCATTGTTGATCTGTACGGAACGGGATTTGATGTTACCCATAACAACAGCGGATGTATCGACAACAACAGGTCCCTGAACATCAATATCTCCTTTGATTGCTCCTGCAATAACTGCAGATGAAGATGTTACATTACCAATGATCACAGAGCCAAGTCCGATCTTAACAGTACCTGTGCTTACGACTTCTCCCTCAATCTTAGCTGCATCAGCAAAAAATTCAGAAGAATTGCTGTTACCTGTTACTGTACCTGTTACAACAAGTTTTCCGTTACATCCAATGTCTCCCTGAACGTTTCCTCTGATGTCTAAAGATCCGTTGGATACGATATCTCCTTTGATGATTGTTCCCTCTGTAATTACAGATACCTCATCTGATACTGGTTTTGTTTCATTGACAACTGGTGTTATATTGTCTGCCATTTTTCTTTCCTCCTGAGTGTTTTTTACATGATTTTCCGGGATTACCGGCTGTTCGATTTTTGTTTCACCTGCTGGCTGCGGCTGCGGTACGGACGGAACTGGCTGATTCTGCACTGAAGTCTGCTGTTTTGCAGTCTGTGAAGTCACCTGCTCTAAAAGACCGTCTAATTTGGAAAGTTCAGATTCAACATCAACTTCATTTTCCAAAGTGTTCACAACTAAATCTTCATTTGCTGCGCCATCTTCTAAATTGTCCTCACCCGGCATCAGTTCATTCACTGCCTGTGAAAAATCATCTTTAAAATCTTTAAAAAATCCCATAATCTTCCTCCATTTATATTTAGTTAGTCAATACTGTCTGCCTTCACATATTGAATAACTGATGTATCTTCATCAATCGGCAGGATCTCAGCGCCCATTTCATTCAATGCCTCGATCAATGGTGCTAAAGCCTCTACCGTTGCTGACTTATCCGATGCGTCATGTAACAAAACAACTGACGTTTTATATTTTACTACATCATCCATCACATTCGCAACTATTTCCTCGGATGAATATGCATTCGATGCTGCATCTCCCGCAGAAACGTTCCAGTCATAATAAATAACTCCCTGTTCATTCAGGTAATGGATAAAATCACTCATTGGTACGTTACTGATCTGGTTACTGCTTCCACCCGGGAAACGATAGTAAATACTGTTCACTCCTGTGACCTGATACAATTCATCACGTAAGCGTTCAAAATCTTCTTCAAATGCCTCATCTGACTGATAGATCTGGCTGTATTTGTTGGAATAAGAATGCATGCCGAGCGTATGTCCCTCATCTGCGATTCTCTGATACAGTGCCTGGGATTCTTCATCCTCTTTCCCGACCACAAAAAAAGTTGCCTTCACATCATATTGAGCCAATATGTCCAGAATCTCTCCGGTATGATCAGAAGGCCCGTCTTCGAAAGTCAGGTAAACCTTATGTATATCGCCATCCCCGGCAAGATTCTCTTCCTCTGAAATGCCGGTAGCCGGCGGTGTCACAGACTCATAGGTTTTTGGTGTCTCTGTTGCTTCAGTGACATCGGTATAAACAGACTCCCCGGCACTTTCCGGTTTCTGCGCATTTTCCTGCTGAACCTGTTCCTTCGAACTGACTGTCACAATATTATCCAGTTTATGCTGAATCTTTATTACCTGCACAAATAAAACAATGATCAGTATCATCGACAGGATGATCCATCCGGCAATCGTCATTATAATACCATTCCGAATCCGTCCGATTCTTTTTCTTCGTTTTCTTTGATTATTTATTGCCTCTGTATCTTTATCCTGCATGGAATAACCCCCAAGCTTATCATTTGTCTCCTATCTATTGTAACACATTTTTTGATTTTTCAAAGCAGAAAACAGCATATAATCGTATGATTTTTTCAAATTATTGCAATTATTGTCAGAATTTTCCTATTTTAAAAGGGGCAAGCCGTCAAAACAGCTCTGCCCCTCCGCATCCAATTACAAATCTGTTACTCTAATGTAAATTTAGTAACAATATCTCTCAGTTCATCTACACACTGATAACATTCTTTTACTTTATCTGTTGCGGATGATGTCTTCTCTACCATGCCGGAAGTTTTTTCTGCAATATCCGTGACACCGACAGAAGATTCGCCTACCGTATCATTGATACCGCTTAAAGCACTGGCGATCTGTTCGATTGCCCCTGCGAGCTGTGCCATGGATGTCTTGATTCCTTCCATGCTGTTCTTAAATACATTTGCATCATCCTTATATTGTTCGCTTACCTGTTCAAATTCTTTGTAATCAACAGATACGCTCTTCTCAAGGAACTCTGTTGTCTCTTCCAGACATTCCGACATATTGCCGACTGCCTCGTTTACTTCTTTTACAATCGCACTGATATTGGCAATTGCCTGGGAAGTCTGGTCTGCAAGGCTTCCAATTTCAGTTGCAACTACAGCAAATCCTTTTCCTGCTTCTCCTGCTCTTGCCGCCTCGATGGATGCGTTCAAAGCCAGAAGACCTGTCTGTGAAGAAATCTCCATGATAGTTCCTGTCAGTTCATTGATCTTCTCAACTGCTTTGGAGCCTTCAATTGCTTTTTCAGCTTTCTCCTTGACAGAATTATAAATATCCATTGTCTTATTGCTTGCGGTGACAGTCTTGGTACGAAGCTGTAAAGCACGATCCATAACAGTTTCTGAATTCTTTGCACCTTCCTCTGCCATGGCATTGATATTTTCAGCTTCTCCCTTGATCTGGGACACGTTCTCATTGATCGTAACAGTTGTCGCTGCTGTCTCCTGCATACCGGCAGCAAGCTGCTGGCTGGTTGCCGAGTTGTCGGAACACATCTGGTTTACTGTATCCGTAACCTCGTTTAACTCAGACACATTCTCATTGATCTTCTGTCCTGCATCCTGGATACTTGCAACCATCTCCCGCAGATTTTTACGCATGATATGGATCTCATTTGCCATAAATCCGGTTTCATCTTTTCTGCTATATAATTTTTTGCCATTCGCATTCCGCGTGAAATCAAAATTAGCTGTCTTGGTAATAATTAATGTCAATTCATCAATTGGTTTTGTGATCATTTTTGTCAAGATCAGTGCAACGAAACAACAGACAATCAAGCTGATGACCATAGTAGCTGCCATCAAATTGACCATGTTGCTTACAGGTTCCATAATCTCATCTTTGTCCGCAGACATCACAACAATTTTATGATCAGATGTCAGTGCATACGCTGCGTATTTTGTTGTTCCTTTAAAATCATAAGTTACAACTGCATTTTTCGGAACATTTCCCGACTGTAACTGGCTGACGACACCTTTTACAACTTCATTTTCCACAGACTTGCCAATTTTGTCTGCGGTTGGATGATACAGCATCGTGCCGTCAGAATCTACAAGATATCCATATGCTGAAGAAACACCCTCCATGCTCATGTCCTGCATGACAGCCGCACACTGGGTGGAAAAATCAACCTCTGCCGGAATCTTGTCCAATGTATTTGCTACTGACTCTGTCAGACTCATAATATAGTTCTCATTGACATTGCCAACTGTCGTTGATGCCTTCGTATCCGCTATTACGATACAGGCCGTAAGTGATAATGCTACCACAACAACTACCATTAACATAATCTTTGCTGTGATAGAGTGAATAAATGATACTTTCTGTTTTGTTTCCATGACTATAACATCCCCTTCGCATTTTCTAGTTTTGTAGTTTTTGTACTACCTTTGTAATAGTTATGTAAACTTTTTTATATGCACTATGATAAGACAATTTCTAACATTTGGCAATATTTTTCATCAAATTTTTACATCATTTTTTTTCGTATTTTCGACAAAAAAAATACCCTGAAAACAGGATTGTCCTCAGGGTATTTCTAAAATCAAATTTTTATTATGCGTTCATCTGAGCTGCAACTTCAGCTGCAAAGTCTTCCTGTTTCTTTTCGATACCTTCACCAGTCTCGAAACGAACAAATCTCTTAACGCTTACAGGTGTACCAACTGCTTTGGAAACTTCGTCTAAATATTTAGCAACAGTCTGTTTTCCATCTTCAGCTTTTACATAAACCTGATCTACTAAGCAGATTTCTTTTAATTCTTTGCTTACACGTCCTTCGATCATACCATTGATCACTTTCTCCGGTTTCTGGGACTCTTTTGGATCGTTCATGATCTGAGCTAAGAGAATCTCTTTCTCATGTGCGATATATTCTTCGCTGATCTCATCTCTGGAAACATATTTTGGATTTAAAGCTGCAATCTGCATTGCAAGGTTTGTTAAAGCTTCTTTTACAGCATCGTTTACAACTGCTGTTTCAGCCTCAACGATAACACCGATTCTACCGCCACCGTGTACGTAAGATACAACACATCCGTTTGTAGCAACAACTTTCTCAAATCTACGGATTTTAAGGTTCTCACCGATCACTGCAACTTTCTCTACTAAAGCATCTTTTACAGTCTTAGATGGATCCTCATTCCATTTTTCTTCCATGAATGCATCCATATCAGCTGCATCAGACTCAACAGCCTGCTCTGCAACAGCTTTTACGAACTGCTGGAATGTCTCGTTTTTAGCAACAAAGTCTGTCTCAGAGTTAACTTCGACAACAGCTGCTGTCTTGTCATCTTTTACAACTACTGTACAAAGACCTTCTGCAGCAATTCTGCTTGCTTTCTTCTCAGCTTTTGCCTGTCCATTTTTTCTTAAGTACTCAACAGCCTCGTCCATATTTCCGTCTGTCTCGCCTAAAGCTTTTTTACAATCCATCATTCCTGCGCCTGTTAATTCACGCAGTTCTTTTACCATAGCTGCTGTAATAGCCATTTTCGTATCCTCCAATATGAATAAATGTTTTTAAAAAATATGCTGTCTGGTTAACCAGACAGCATATTGTAGGTCCTTCTTATGCTTCTGCTTCTTCTGCAACAGCAGCTTCTTCAGCTACTTCTTCTAAAGCTTCTGCACCCTGATTTGCTTCAATAACAGCGTCTGCCATTTTAGAAACGATTAATTTTACGGCTCTGATAGCATCATCGTTACCAGGAATTACATAATCTAATTCTTCTGGATCGCAGTTTGTATCAGCAATACCGATCAGTGTAATTCCTAATGTATGAGCTTCCTGAACACAGATTCTCTCTTTCTTAGGATCTACGATAAAGATAGCATCTGGGATTTTCTTCATTTCCTTGATACCACCAAGGTTTTTCTCTAATTTCTCCCATTCTTTCTTAAGAGCGATAACTTCTTTCTTAGGTAATACTTCGAAAGTACCATCAGCTGCCATTGTCTCAATCTCTTTTAATCTTGCGATACGGCTCTGGATAGTCTTGAAGTTTGTTAACATACCACCTAACCATCTCTCGTTTACATAGAACATTCCACAACGCTCTGCTTCAGATTTGATAGCATCCTGAGCCTGTTTCTTTGTTCCTACGAAAAGGATTGTACCACCTTCAGCAGCGATATCAGACATAGCTTTGTAAGCTTCATCTACTTTACCTACAGATTTCTGTAAGTCGATGATATAGATACCATTTCTCTCTGTGTAGATGTA